>Ga0265294_10003917_pt1 | contig 18765 bp, 14 predicted proteins | sample MunlanPumphouse3_FD_192504 | JGI IMG/M metagenome (GOLD analysis project Ga0265294, IMG submission 192504) | Groundwater microbial communities from a municipal landfill in Southern Ontario, Canada - Pumphouse #3 | ecosystem: Environmental > Aquatic > Deep subsurface > Groundwater | place...
GGAAGCCCCCACAGGGTGGCGATAGGCATACAACGCATATAGATCACCCAAGCCCTTCCATCTTCACTTTCAAAAAAATCAGCCACGGATTTACGCAGATGTACGCAGATAAAAAAAAGATCCGGGCCAATCCGCGTAAATCCGCGGCAAAAAAATGTGTGCTAAAGCAATGCGGGCGTGAGGCAAAAAAAACGCGCAATTTAAACACCATCCCCGTTCTTCCCAATATTGCCCCCTGTTAAATGCAATTGACATAAAATCAGCTTCCGAATATTACGACGTAATTGAATTCCCTTATACATCCCTCATCCGCGCCGATTCAAAGACGAGAAAAAGGGCGTCAATCACCGGAAAAGATTGAATTGACCACGACACACCCTTCAAGGAGGTAGATTATGACAAAAAAAGACGAAATACTCCTCCATCTACGCCGATTCAAAGGAGAAAAAAAAGAACGGTACACTATTCTTAAAATGGGCATTTTTGGTTCGGCAGCACGTGATGATATGACCGCGGAAAGTGATATTGATGTTGTTGTTGAACTTGGCAAAACGGATTTATTCTATCTTAACGGGATAAAGCAGGAATTAGAGGAACAGTTACACAGAAAGGTGGATATTGTAAGATACAGGGATAGCATGAATGCATTTCTGAAAAAAAGGATAGATAAGGAAGCCGTCTATGTATGATAAGGAGCTTGCCTTAGAAATAATGAGACAGATTCATCAGGCTGCGCAAACTATTTTACAGAGATTTGAGCCGGTAAAAAAAGTAAGTGATTTTACAGGGTCTCCCGCTGGCATGGAAAAACTTGATAGTATATGCATGCTGCTCATTGCAATCGGAGAAGCATTGAAAAACCTAGACAAAACAACGAATAAAACGCTGCTATCCCTATACCCTCAGGTTGACTGGAAAAGTGCCAAAGGCATGCGCGACATTATAAGCCATCATTATTTTCAGACCGATGCAGATGTAATCTTTGATGTCTGCAAAGAACATATCAACACCCTTTCCCATACCATAAACAAAATGATCAAAGAGACATCATAAAAACAGCTCACTCCGATCTACCCTCCAGCCCTCGCAGAGGGCAACACATCCGTAGCCACAGGCGGTAAGCCCGTGGAATTGAGGGATCAAAAAAATCCCCAAGCCCCCGCCAAGGGTGCGGCACAATAGCGGCGATACGCATACAACGCACATAAAATGTGTAAATGGATAGATAATCACAAATCAAGGTTTGCCCCCCCAAGATTAGTCAATTTATATCATACTTTCAATTTCATGGATATGCATTTTTTCATGACCGTCCCTTTGTTCACGTTTGTTCATTCAGGCGGTAAGCCCGTGGAATTGAGGGATCAAAAAAATCCCCAAGCCCCCGCCAGGGGTGCGGCACAATAGCGGCGATACGCATACAACGCACATAAAATGTGTAAATGGATAGATAATCACAAATCAAGGTTTGACCCCCAAGATCTTATTTACCTATCCCCATTGTTACCCCCGATGTAGTGCCCCGGGGGCATCTATGCGGGCTTTGTGTAGCATAGTCAACTTATATCATACTTTCAATTTCATGGATATGCATTTTTTCATGACCGTCCCTTTGTTCACCCCAGGGCTGTCCGGGACATGACATGATACACGGCGGTTTCGCTGGAAACGATCATTCGTGACGTTCGCGGCATTTTTTATTCCCCCATATCTCATTTCTTTGAAATTATCTTTCTTGTTCCATACCATGTGTATACGGTTGTGTCGAGCATTCTTTACCTGTCCCTATTTTTCTTTTTACCTGTCTCCATCCCCCCCCCCAAACTCTCAAGGCCCAACAAAAAAACGGCCGCCCCTCTTTTGTCAGAAGGACGGCCGTTTTGATTATCTTACCTGCTCACCGAGGCCAGCAGGCTCTCGCTAAGGAGCTTAGGCGAAAATGAGATCCGAACCAGAAGTAGTCGCATCAGAAAGGTCAACAAGACCTGTCAATTTCACGACAACGTCACCGGCACTCAGTCCATTTGTAGCCCCATCGTTATCCTGAACGAGGTAAGTTGAAGAACCATACTGGAACCAGCTAACATCACCAGCAGCATTATTCGCGGCAACAGTTGCAAGAGCAAGAGCATCATCAAGATTCTGAACCGTGGCATCAAGAGCAATTTTGGTCGCATTGAATGTGGTGATTGCGCCGAAAGTTATGGTATCACCCGCTTCAACATCAGTTATAGCAGAAATAACAGATGTTGCTTCAGTGATTCCACCTGTTATTGCTGCTGACAAATCAAAGGTATCATCTCCTGCGCCACCAGCAAAGGTTCCGCCATTGGCAGATGAAGTGATGGTATCATTACCTGCTCCTGCTTCAACAGTAGCCGCCTGTGCCAAGGTAATTGTATCAACTTCAGAACCACCCTTCACAGTCAGGCCTACATCAGCTTTGCTATCGGCGGTAACGTTAGTGGTATTAATGTTCAGCTTGCCTGTAGCAGCAGAGCCATCAATCAAGTTAACTGCACCACCACCAGCACCACCAGCGTTTGTACCGTTCGTTCCAGTGAAGGCCAGAGTCAGATCGGTATCACCGGTAATGGTAATCGTCTGAAGATCATCATCAGTCAGAACGATGTCATTCTTACCCACAACGGAGGCAATATTGATATTCTCAACATCATCCACAACAACAGTTCCAGCCTTGTTGGTACCAACACCATCAAAGGTGATGTCAAAGCTATTGTCAGTTGCAGCAGCAGCGCCTTTTATCCCAATCGTCGTGGAGCCGCCAAAGGAGTTGTCACCAGAAACGGTCAAACCAACATCAGTTGCTACATTGCTTACCCGAGAGGTTGTTGCTACGCCGCCGTCTCCAGTCAAAGTCAATGCTGTGATTGTGGAACCTGTCATAAGTTCTACATCAAGATTTGCGACACTAGCACTCAAATCCAGAGCCTCAAAATTAACAAACTGATCAGCGTTCGCTGCGTTGATCAAAGAAGCAGAGACTGTATCCAGGCCCTCGCCACCGTCAATATTGGTCACACTAGTAGCTGTATCGGTAGCCACAGAGCCACCACCGCCATCCAAAACAGCATCGGAACCATCTCCCAGCTCTATGGTGGAGCCAGCAGCGATTGCACTGGTCAGACTCACAGAATCTTCACCAGCACCGGTGGCAACGGTGACTTTTGCCGTAGCGGCAATTCCCAGAGTGTCATCACCTGCACCGGTGGAAGCTTTAACTGTCGCTGCATTCAAAGTGCCGAGAGTCAGATCGCCTGTAGCAGCAGAGCCTTCCAAGGCAGTGAAAGCTGTGGTAGAGGCCAAGATGAGATCAGCATCTCCAGTAATGTTAAGAGTCTTAGCTGCGGCACCATCAACGGTCACATTGCTTTTGGATCCGGTTGCATTAACGGTGATGGCCTCAGCTTTAGCGCCTGCAGCAACGGTCACACCAGCCACAGCGGCTCCTGCAGCATCATAACCAGCGTTGTCAACATTAACCGACAGAGCCTTAGAGGTTGCATTGGTAATTGTGGTTGCAAGGGCTGTGTCCTGATTTTTGACAGTCAATTCTTCGATTGCAGCACCGTTCACTGCGGCCGTTGCGCCATCAATACCTTCGAGAGTCACAGCCGTCATGGTTTTGCCCACAGAGGTTGTGATACCAGCTACGCCACCAAGGTTATCAATGGTTACAACGCCGCCACCCTTAACGGATACGGAAGTAAGCCCTTTACCCTGCACGTCAGTTACACCACTGCCCGTTTTTCCAGAAACTATGGTAACTGCTTTACCTCCGTTTACTTCGGCAGCGTTGTTACCTGCCACAGTCAGGGAAACATCCGTGGTATCAGCGGCGGTAATTTCACTACCGGATGCCGTCCCCTTTCCTGCAGCAACGAAGGCTGCAGATGTCAGACCTGTAAGAGAGGAAATGTCAAAAGCAGCGGTGTCGTTAGTTGCACTGTAGGTCCCAACAGCACCATTGGTTGTCAAATTCAGGACTTCGATGTTTTCAATCGTCATCCCTGCAGGCAGGGCAAAATCAGCAACGGCAGCAGTGGCTGTGTCTGCTATGTTGAAAGTATCAGTACCCTCTTTACCATCTATCTTATCGAGCCCACCAAGGACCCCGGCAAAAACTGTCTCAACAGCGTTGAAGGTGTCGTTGCCGGAAGCGCCAATCAGATTATCCACACCGTCAGTGAGCGAGAAGATTCTGCCCACATCAGCACCGTCTTTGATCACAATGTCTGAGCTTGTTGCAACGGTTGCATAAGCATCGTTCAGCAGAGTAACGTTGAACCCTTCAAAGCCTTCTGCAACATTGTCTGCAAGCGGAGTCAGGGTGAAAGTGCCTGTGGTCTCGCCGGCAGCAATTACAACCTCTCCTGCTACCTTGGCAAGGTCAGCTGCCGGATCAGCTGCTTCAACAGCACCGGCTGCCGCGCCTGCGACCTTGTAGCTCAGGGTGGTGTCTGTATCAACTGATGCGTTTGCAGTCACAGTAAAAACCACATCATTTCCTTCTGTGACCGAGGTAAGATCAGCAGCCAGAGTATAGGTTACACCTGCATCCGCGGCAACAAGATTCTCAGCGGCAGCATTGCCTGAAGTCACAGAAGCATCAGTGGCATCAACAGCTGCAAGAAGCGCCTGGGCAGCTGCGATATCATCAGCATCATAGGTGGTGCCCTGGCTTGTTACTTCATCTGTATAAGTCTGGGCAACCGTAACCCTGTTTGCCAGGACTGTAGCATCTGGAAAATTATCGTCCGTAGCCCCGTCAATGATCTGCGCGGCAATAGAAGCCAGTGAAGCCTCTCCGCTTTCCAGACGGGCAGTATAGAACTCAAGTCCTTCTGTGCCGGCGTCACGGCCGAACATCTGCTGATAAAGATTGTTGATCAGTTCGCTATTTGTCAGGGAACCGAAATTGTCGGTATACTCAGCTGATGCACCAAAGGCGGTCAGCGCATCATCCAGGTTGTCGCTCTGATCAAACCGATTTGCCCAGTACTCCAATCCGGACGGATCTGCCGGACGGCCATAGTAACCGATATAAAACTCCTGCGCCATGCTCAAAAATTCAGTAGTAGCCATTTTTCCTCCTTAAAGGGTTTTTAGAAAAAATAAATTTAACAAAAATCACCTGAACAGAATCTGTTCAGACATTGCACAAATTATTATATTAAGCAAACATAATGCCAATAATATTAAAAATATTATTCCGGTTGAAAAAAGGTTTAAAACCCGCTCCAACAGGCATTTGCACCGCCGTTAAGAGCTCTGGAATCTGTCCGCAGGGACAGAAGAGTTTTTTTTTCTGGTTGAATCTGTACAGAATTGGCTTTATTCAGCCTTTACCGCCCCCCGCGGAGATTATCTCTGCTCCCAGGCGGTTTTTCAGTTTAAGAGAAATTTTTCCCCAGTCATATTTTTCCGCGAGCAGTCTTGCCCGTTTGCGCATATCATCGAGATTTTCCAGCCTGTCAATAAGGTTTCCGAATTCTTCACTGAAATTTTCAATCGTGCAGGTGAAAAATTCATCCTTATGTTCAATACCCCTTGCCCCGAATAAGGTGGATAAGACTATAAGGCCACAGGCCAGATATTCAACAATCTTCAGATTTGTTCCCGAGCCTGAGCAAACAGGATTAAGACCGATATCCGAAGCCCTCATGAGAATATCCTTGTCTTCTCCGGTTACAACACCTGCGGGAATAAGATTTTCAGGAGGTTCTTTCAGCACATCCCCTGCTCCGCCGATGACAAAAAAAAGCACATCAGGAAAATTTTTCGCAAGCGTTTCAATATAAAGAACCGCTTCATTATTGGGCTGGTGCATGCTGCCGGCAAACACCGCAACAATCCTGTTTCCTATTCCAAGTCTTTTTTTGAGTTTTTTTTTCTCTCTTAACGAAGGTATATTAATATTTACAGCATCAACACCGTTTTCCACAACAAAAATTTTTTCATCGCTGATATTATAAAGTTTTTTCATCAGATTCATATCCTGCTTTGATGCAGGATAGATAAGCTCTGCTCTGGTGCAAAGATCCTGTTCCACGGATTTTACAAGTGCCAGATATTTTTCGTTCTTGAACATGGAACTTTTCTGAATATATTCAACATCAGGGGCATCGTAAAAAACAGGCTTTTGTGTTTCAGAAACCGCATTGTAAAGATATGGATGGGCAAGGATTACGGCATCTGCTGAAGAAATGAGCTGTTTTATTTTTTTTTCAAACCCCGAAATTAATTTATATCCTTCTATTGAAGCAATATCATCACTTGAGACGCCTGTTTCTGCTTTGATTTTTTCTGCAAGCTCGTTAAATTCCCTTGTTCTTTTTACTCTTATTTCAGTAAGATTTTCTGAAATTTTTATAATGGTTTCGCTGTGATCAAGACTCAATATTGTCACATTATAATTTTTGGATAAATTTTTATACAGATTGTATAATCGCAGTTTCCCACCACTGACCGGTGGATAAACAGCAAAAGTTGAAAGAACAAGAATGGATGGACAAGCATTTTCTGATGCAACCGTAATTGTTTCCGGTAATTTTATTGCTGCTGCACTGCCTTGTTTTAAAGCATTTTCCCCGAACAGGCAAACTGCCATATTACCCCAGTTGATATGAGAAACGGTTTGATATGCATTTTTCCCCATTTTTATTGTTTCTTCTTTGTGATCAACAAAATACTGCATGGCCCTGCACAGGGAATCCTCATCAGGATCTGCAATAATGCCATTGAATTTATTTTTGACAAATTCATTGACACCGCCTGAATCCTGAGTTGTTAAAACCGCTTTTTTTGATTGCATGGCCTCTATGGTAATCAGACCATAATCTTCATCAAATGGAATAAACGGGACAAACAGCGCTTTGCTGTAATAGTCGACAAGCTCCTTGTCAGTTACAAAGCCTGCAAATTCAATTCTGCTATCTTCTTCTGCAAGCTCTTTCAGCTGGTTTTCCAGGCTGCCTGTTCCTGCTATCACAAACCTCATGCTGGTTTTTGTTTTTTTAAAGGCCCTTATGAGCACATCTATTCTTTTCAGGCTTTCAAGTCTGCTTGCAGTAAAAATAAAATCATGGGATTCTGTATTTAAATTTTCGAGACTGGAGGGATGATGAATTATTTTTACGTCTACCCCTGCTGGAAAATAGTCTTTTCTCCGGGCAACATTTTTTGATATGGCGCAATATGATTTTATGCCGTAAGGATGCGGAGAAGAATCCGGCAGAAAGGCTATGCTGTCAAAAAAATGGATTATTTTCCGTGTCAGGGGGCCGGGAAATTCAAATGTTCTTCTGGGCAGGGATTTTTCTATTGACCTTAAACGCTCAAGCTCTCCAAACAGGTCTTCAAGAATCAGGCGATCAGGTTTCATACCGAATATTTTATCAAGTTTATTAAGCCTGCGATCTTTTTCTACTGTTTTTTTCCAGTCTGCTGATTTTTTTGACAGATGGTAGAGGTCATAAACGCCCCGGCAGGTGTGCTGTGCATAGATCATATGATTATGGTGTTTGATCATCCATGCAGGGTATTTTGTTGTTATCAGCATATCAAAATGATCAAGGTTCAGTTCTGAAAATTTCTTATATCCTTCCATTAAAGTCCAGAAGTTCTGATCCTTACAGGGGATTTTTATAAGTTCGATATCATGTATTGAAAGCTGGTTCAGATTATAAAGCATTCCCATAAAAAGCTTTTCCGCTCCACCTATCAAAAAGTCAACCGGTGAAGGTGCGGCCAGGACTATCTTCATGTTTTATTCTCCTTCTGCATACCACTCTTATTCTATTTACAACCTATCCATGCAAAATCACGGGAAACGGAGATATAGCTTTCCAAAGAATCAAAATGGTATTTATCAATTTCCACAAGTCCGTCCTTTTCAAAAAAATAGGATATGGAGTCTGAAAATCCTGTTGTTTTTCCTATAAACTGGATGGTATCGGGGAAAACAGGCGTAATGTGCGAAGGGTCCCTGTAAAAATCGCCACTTCCAACTAAAATATTTCTTGGGTTGGGCGTTTCAAATATGCAAATTCCATCCTTTTTTAAAACCCTTAAAACTTCTTTTAAAAACTTTACTCTTAAGTTTATATCTATATGCTCTAATATATGGAAAGCCGTAACTATATGGAAAGTTTCATTCTTTGTTTTTTTAAAAAAATCAAAAGCATCTGCTTTTTCAGCGTTTAAATTCTTCTCTTTAAGCCTGTCAAGGAAAAAATCATTTATCTCCACGCCCAATGCGTCCACGCCATGTTCCTGCAAAATTTCAAGCCATTCTCCTCTGCCGCACCCAAGATCCACAGCCTGTATCAGTTCGGGTTTAAACTTTTTCAAAACATCTGAAACAACGGGTGCGTAGATATTTAATTTTATCTTTACTTCTTTTTCTTTTCCCCTGAAATGCTCTTCAAATTCCGCATATTCCTTTGAAGATAAACCTGTAGGGTTTGTGACAGTTTTATGATGAAAAGAATGTATTAATGAAAACATTGCGGATTTTAATTTTTTTGCAAATTTTTTCAGTTTGGATTTATATAAAAATTTATTCAGCAGGACAGCTTTTTTCAGTCCGATAATTTTCACATCTGCTTCTTTACCTTCATCAGAATATCTGAGTATACTTATAATATCCTCTTTTGACAGTTCACCGTTTCGTAATTTTGATAAATAAAGATCCTTACCAATTGGATCCGGCTCTCTATTAAGAACGAATTTAAATGCGTTATATATAAATTTTTCCTCTGAACAGCTCAGAAGATCCTTCAACTCTATATTTACAGGCAATCTCTCCTGTTCTTTTTTAACAGCTTCAAGCAAGCTTTCCTTTGTCAACATATTCTGTTCTCCACCAATGTCTCCGGCATAAAAATTTGATTTCACAGGTCGTAGCAAGGGGCTGCGTTGATTTAATACCTATCTTTACAGCGTGGCATCCTCCCGTTTTTGTCATCCCCGCGAAGGCGAGAATATAAAGGCCTGCCGCACTGGATCCCCGCCTTCGCGGGGATGACGCAATGACCGGGGATGACGCAATGACCGGGGATGGCGCAACCGCATCAAGCCCCCTCGGACCTGTGGCTCTATTTACCCAGAAGTGGCTTAATCTGACCGGACCGATAAGCCTCATTTACTCGGAACCTCGTCCGGAGAATCAAATTGTCCCATGGCATGAGACAACTCAGCCAGGGCCAGCCGGCAGTCGAGCAGGGCCTGGCTTTTTCCGGATTCCGCCCTGGCAAGCTTTGCCTGGGCGTCAAGGACCTGGGAGGTCGTTCCGATCCTGGTATTAAACCTTTTCTTTTGCCGCGTGTAGCTCTCCTGCGAGGCAGCCAGGGCTTTTTCCACGGAAGACAGCCGCTTTCGGGCCTCCAGCAGGGAGTGAAGGGCAACGCCGACCTGCTCTTTTATTTCCATCCCGGCCTGCTGTTTTTCTGTTTTGAAGCGCGAGATTTCAAGCCGGTAGCGCCTGTTTTCATAGTAGGCTGTTCCGCCGTCAAACAGATTCATCTGGACGGAGATCCCGGCGCTCCAGTAGGTGTTATGCTGCTGCTCGTCCCTGTAGAGGGTAGCCTCGTCATACTGTTTATCGGAATCATAGAGGCCCGCATCAAGGTTTATCCGCGGGTAATAGCGCCCCTTGGCAATGGCGGCGTCCTTTTCCGCCATCTTTGTCTGTAAAGCAAGCAGACGGATTTCAGGACGGTTGGCCAGGGCTTTTCCCATGCAGTGATCCAGATCCCCGACCCGGTCGGGAACCGGCGCATCAAACAGATCGTCAAATTCAATCGAATCGGCATCGGCAATGCCCGTGTCCGGGGAGATGCCTAGAAGGCGCTTAAGCCGTTCAGAATACCTGTAAATGGAAGTTTGCGTCTTCCACAGGTTCTGCTTTGCCTCCTCGAGATCCGCCTCTGCCTGGAGCACATAGACATAGGGCGCCATTTTCTGATTACTGAATGCACTGGCGGCGGCAAGGTCCGACTCGAGCCGTTCGATCATCCGGGTAATGCTTGTGACATCGTACCGCGTTTTCAGCAGTTCAAAAAAGGCGGCCTTGATCTGATAAATCAGATCGAGCTTCTGCAGTTCCAGCTGGGCCTTTTGGTATTCGCTGCCAAGCTTTGCCCGTTCAAACCGGTTTTTGTACTCAAATCCCGCAAAGAGCGCCTGGGTTATCCGGATGCTCGCCACGTTGTTCTGCTGGTCGATGTAATCCTGATCAACCGTACCGGAAGCGTATTCGCTGAAAATCCGGCTGCGGGAATAGCCGGTTGAAATCGACGGGAGGAATCGTCCCCGTTGGGCCTTTACGTCCATCCCGGCCTGATCGATCCGGATGCTCCCCCCCTGGAGGAGCGGGCTGTGCTCAAGGCCGTATTCAATGCTCTTTTGAAGAGAAAAGGTCTCGGCAGCCACCGGGACCGAAGCAAACAACACCACCGCCAGACAACACATAATACATTTTTTATTGATCAAACCCGTTCTCCCTTATTAATTCGGATTGCAGCCACAAATGGGTGTAAATATCAGACAACTCCCTTGTGCGCAAGATTTTCCACGACTCAAGGCCTCTGTCCCACTGCTTTTCCGCAATATTGGCAATGGATGGTGCTTCCGGGGTTTCCCGGGAGAGCAGATCCCTGTTGATAAAAATAAAATCGATAATGGCCCTGACCCCCATCATTTTTGCAACCATTCTCACGGGAAAATCCTGTTTTGCGACATGGCGCTCAAGCCTTTCCGGTGAGGTATCCCTTTGCATGACAAGATCAGCGGTGTTCTGCGTTGTCAGCACAATGTACATGTGCGCCAGATACTGCCGCTGGCCCAGGGCAAGGGAACGATACCACTCAAGAAACGCCTGAATCGGATTTTTCATTAAAAAACCTTGATGGTCTCGTAAAACGTCATATTTAGCTCTTTTTTTACATTCTCCATAAAATATAAATCCTGTCATTTCAAGACGTTCTGGATTCCCGCCTGCGCGGGAATGACGGACGGGGTACTTTTTACGAGCTCATCAACCTTAATGGTATTAATTTTCGTCAACGGCCATTCTCTTCATTCCCGCATTCTCGGGAATGACGATAACAGAATGCCACGATACAAAAATGGATTTGGTCGAAAATACTGCGCATAGCAGCGTAATATTTTTCATAAAATTTCAGTCTATATGAATATCCGGTATCAACCGGACCAAACCGCTAAAAACATGCCCCCCCCCGGAAACAACTTCAAACGCGATACCCTTATCCATCCAGTGAAAACATTCATCCACATGAGTGGAACCGGCGTGGGTTGCTACAGTAACAGAGTATTTACCCGGCCCTATATTAAGCTCTTCAAAGCTATAGGTTATAACAATAGTCTCTTCCTGTTGAATGCTTATCTGTTTTTTAAGGTGATAGGAATTTGTTCCATACATATCCTGTCCGAACCTGTCCCGGATCAGAATCCCCAGGGTCAGATTATCCACCCTCTCCCGGCCAACGAGACGAATAGCGATCTTGAACGGTCGGCCGCAGATGAAAATTTCCGAAACAGTATCGTTTTCATCAACCAGGGAGACGTTGTCGATCACAACCTTTCGGTTACCATACCCTGACGCGGGATTTTTATCCTGATACCTGATCTCATCTCCCCTGGATTTGCGGGCAATCAGGAAATTGTACTGATTGATGATCTTCTCGGGATCAGCATTGTCAACCACCCTGCCCTGATCCAGCAAAATGGCCCGGTCGCACAACACCTTTACGGCGTTAAGGTCATGAGAAACAAAGACGATGGAGCCGCCGTTCTCCTTGAACTCCCTAATCTTTTTCATGCATTTCTGCTGGAAATAGGCATCCCCCACCGAAAGCGCCTCATCCACCACAAAGGCCTTCGGGTCGGCGTGGATGGCGACTGAAAAGGCCAGCCGCATGACCATGCCCGAGGAGTAGGTCTTGATGGGCTCGCTAATAAAGTCGTTAAGTTCGGTAAAAGCGATAATTTTATCAAGCCGCTCATCGATCTCCCGGCGGGACAGGCCGAGATAGGTGGCATTGTGAATGATATTATCTATCCCGGAAAACTCGGAATTAAAGCCCGTTCCAAGTTCCAGAAGCCCCGTAATTTTACCGGAAATATTCACAGCCCCGGTATCGGGAATCAAAATACCGGTCAACAGCTTGAGAATGGTGGATTTGCCGGCGCCGTTCTCTCCCACGATGCCAAGGGTTTCCCCCTCCCGGACTTCAAAGCTCACATCGTTGACAGCCTGAAAATCTTTATGGCAACAGGATCTTAAAACGAGCTCCTTTAACCGGTCAGAAGGTTTCCGGTAAAGCTTGAATGTTTTTGAGATATTGCTGACGGAGATCATTTTGCCACCGATTTAAAAAGATCAAGGGTCTGTCTGGCCGTTTGCTCCCAGGTAAATCCGGCTGCCCGGGTAAACCCCTCCTGAATAAGACGGGCTCTGAATTCAGAGTCATAAACAAGGGTTTCAATTGCCCGTGCCAGGTCATCACTGTCCGCTGGATCGATCAAAACAGCCGCTTTTCCTGCAACCTCCGGCATGCTGGCCGTATCCGAGCAGATAACCGGACAGCCGCAGGCCATGGCCTCGACAATCGGCAAACCAAATCCTTCATATAAACTGGGGTAGACCAGGGCCTGGGCGCCGTTGTAAATCATTCTCAAATCATCATCCGGGACATGCCCGATAAGATAAACCCGATTTTTCATATCAATTTGTTTGATTTTCTCAAGCCAGCGTTTCTCTCCCCAGGCCTGCCATCCCACAAGGACCAGGGGAATATCCGTATCCGCCTTTTCTAAAGCCTCGATCAACAGATCGATATTTTTCCGGGGCTCCAGCGAGCTTACAAACAGCAGATAGGATGCCGGCAGATTGTATTTTGATCGAACCGTCTTCACATCATCTGCGGGACATATTGAAAACAAGGGGTCCGGAGCCAGAGGAACGGCCGTCACCATTGACGGCGGAACATTGAATTCATCGATGATCTCCCGGCGTATGAATTCCGAGATGGTGAGAATATGGCTGGCATACCTGAGTCGTGTTCTAATGAAATATTCAAACAGCCAGACCCTTTCCCTGGGATGTGTTTCCCGGTAGCGGCGCAACGAAAGATCGTAAACGGAATAGACCGTTGGCGTCCGGGAAAATTTCGCCGGAGTGAACGCTGTTTCATGGTAAACGTCAAATGCTTTTTTTTTGTACTGCCGGTTCAGTTGATGCTCATACGTTAGCCAGCGGGCGGCCCTCATCGCAAAGACAACCGGATCAGGCAGCGTTCTGGCGGCACTGGTGGCCTGCTGCCATTTTTCCGAGTCCGCCAGGGGGGGCATGGACTCCACAGATCGACTACCGTTGAAATAAGATACCTGCACCTGTTTCATCCGATCAATGGCGCCATACAGATTGCGCAGATATCTTGAAATCCCGGTCAACAGACCGGTCATGGGAATTGCATCCACTAAAATATTCATGTCTTGATCCCCGACAAAATCATAGGATAAAAATAAAAAACACCTGCAAGAAAAATAAGGTTCAGCAGCAGCAACAGGTACAGCCTGATGCGGGATACAATTTTTCGCCGGATAAAAAAAAGGCCCGAAAGGAACAGGCCTGTCCAGCACAGAAGAAACAGCGGTTCCATCATATGAAATCCCTTATATCCTTTTCCAGATAACGAAACAGCATAAAGGAAAAAAGCAATAAAGCGTGGGTGATAACCGTCAGGAGAACAAGCGCATGAAAGGGAGGATAATCGTCAAACACAAATATCCTCTGATATGACTGAATGAATATATAGGCCGGATTGTAAGCCATCAGCCTCTGGACAATCCCGGGAAGGATGTCGGGGATATAAACGATAGGGGTAAACCAGAACCAGAGTTGCAGAATCACCCCGGTTATTTCACGCACATCCCGGATAAAAACATTCAGCACCGCGGCCAAGAGCCCGATACCCATGGCAAGCAGTTGTTGAAGGTAGTAAAGAAACGGCAACAGCATCAGCCCTCTATGAAAGTCATGCCCCTGGAATGCCAGAATCACGAAGAAAACCAGCATGGAAATAAACCAGGTGACGGTTTCCGATAAATTAATGTGAAGCAGCAGCGAGGGAAGAGAGGTATCGACCTTGGTGATGATGTGTTTTTTATCGATGAATGCGGACGCAGAGCGACTTATCGTGCTCGAAAAAGCTGTCCATGGGATGAGACCTGCGGCAAGGTAGATCCCGTAGGAATTCATCTCCGATGTCCCTGGAAGACGCGCGCCCATGAGCTTGCCAAAGATAACGATATAAATAAAAAGATATACAAGGGGCCAGATAATGGCCCACAAGGATCCAAGAACCGAACCGGCAAAGCGTTCCGCAAAATCGCGTCTGGTTATTTCTATAATAAATGAGGCATTCAGAGTTGACATAATTTGCCTCACTTATCCGATTTAATTGTGTTATCCGGGCTGTCCAGATTAGGTAATAAAAGATGAATCTTCTGAAGGATATACGGATGAAGATTCGGATCGTTGAGTTTAAACCATTTACAGGCAGAGTGCTGTTCGTCGTAATGAACGGTCACCGGCACGGGCGAAACATATCCAAAGAAAATATTCACGTTATGGGCATTGACCCCATCATAAATTGAATTGTGAAAAATTTCTTCGGTAACCGCGCCAAAAGTCAAATCCCCCTTGTTTATCTGAAGGTCAACTTCCTCTTTACAAATCCTTATAGCCGTATTTAAAAAATTCTCATTTTTATAAATTCTTCCCCCAATTGAATAATAAATTCCTTTAAGGGGATCATTTTCCCGTCGAAATAACAGCGTTTGCTTTAAATGCTTGTCAAATATTAATATATCTACCGTAACGATTGGAAGAAGATCGACACACTGTCTGTAAAGATCATCCGTTAAAAAATGCTGATCGTTTGTATTTTTTACCATGATTTATCGTTTTGATTCCTTATGAAATATGACGACCATGTAAAAAGTCATATTCAGCCCTTATTTGTCATTCCCATAAAAATGGGAATCCAGTCATGTCAACATGTTCTGGATTCCCGCCTCCGCGGGAATGACGGGTGCGGGTACTTTTTACAAGACCGTCAAATATGACCCAGTTCAGCTTCAACCATCAATTTTGCGACATCTATAGCGTTATAACACGCTTCCCAACCCAGAACCCGCTTGGCCTTACCGGGATCAGCCCGAATCGTTTGGATGTCCGTAGGCCGCAACAGGCTTTTGTCCAATTTAACATGTTCCCGCCAATCCAGGTCCAGGTTTTTAAATACTTCTGAAACAAATTTTTCCAGGCTGTATGATTTTCCGGTAGCGACAATATAGTCATCGGGTTTTTCCTGCTGCAACATCAGCCACATGGCCTCAACGTACTCAGGCGCCCACCCCCAGTCCCGTTCAATTGAAAGATTGCCCAGCAATAGTTTTTCACTGCTCCCTTCGGCAATTCGGCAGGCGGCTTTAACGATTTTCCGGGTTACAAACCGCTCCGGTCTTAAAAAGGATTCATGGTTAAATAAAATTCCCGTGCAGGCAAAGATATTATACGCCTCACGGTAGTTAGCGACCTGCCAGTAAGCGGCAGCCTTAGCTACCCCGTAAGGGCTGCGGGGTTTAAATGCGCTATTTTCATTGACGGCCTCGCCATTGGTGTTACCAAAACAATCTCCAGAACCCGCATTATATAACTTTACCGGAACTTTTAAAATGCGAATCACTTCCAGTAGATTCAAATTGGCAATACTGATACTTTCAAATGTTTCAAAGGGTTTGCCAAAGGAGAGCGCGACCGAACTTTGACCTGCAAGATTATATATTTCATCCGGTTGAAAATCACTGATAACCTGAAGAACATTTCTAAAATCGTGTATCGAAGCTGAAACCAACTCAATCCGGTTATAGATATTTAATTTGTGAAGGTTGGCAAATAAAGTTTCATCCGCGTTCCGGGAAACCCCTGTTACACGATATTTTTTTTCTAACAGTAATTTGGATAAAAATGCTCCGTCCTGCCCTGAAACGCCAAATATAACAGCTGTCTTCATTTTACCATCCGATCTTTATGCCCATTAACTGCCCGTCCGGCTCGACCATCCCTGTTCGTCTCTCCCGCGCAAACCCCGTCCGACCGCTCCCGTCATTCCCGCCATACCTGCGGCGGGAACCCAGTCCGGCCGTCTTATGGATCCCCACCTTCGCGGGGATGACGGACCAAGCACAAGGATGACGGACCCAAGCGCGGGGATGGATCAGGCGCGGGGATTGCCGGATCAGACGCGACAACGACGGTTCAAACCCGGCAATGACGCAATGGCCGAAGATAGAGCCGTGCCCTGGATTAAAAAAAGAAGGAATTTTAAGAAGAAACGCGGGGTAATTCCAGTTTAACCGGCAGAAAAAGGTCCTGATCAATAATTATTTCCAATGACTCCATGGTCTCTCCGGCGGAAACCTCGACCCGATACACCTCTTGATTGACAAGGCTCAAACTGAAATGGCCGGCATTATCGGTAACTGTCTGTTTTACAATTGCATTATCAGATTGGCGAAAGACAACCACGGATGCCGATCCATAACCTTCGCCGGGAGAGTATATCCCGTTTCCATCGTTATCAAAATATACGACACCGTAGATACCTGCCTGCCCATCATCAACAGCGGCCACACCGGCATCGAGGACAGACCCGATAATTTTTACCTGGTCGTCGTCAAAAGAAGCAAAGGCTATCCCAACCCCACCGTCACTTGTTCCCAGAGAAAACACGCTCCCTCTCTCGGGAACGCGTTCGAGTTCGTCATTAACCAAGCTTGAAAAAACGACGTTGGCAATCTGGGCAGACGATTCATCGACAGGATGCTCTCTCAGAGAAACAGATTCGACGACCTCAAGGCCGTCATATCCCATACCCAATGCACGAACCAAGGGATCGGAATCCAAGGGCAATGACGCATCCTCAGCAAAGCTGATCAATTGTTTTGAATAACTTTGTGCTGATCCGTAAAGGATTGAACTGTCCATAAGAGGCGGATACACCCGGTACCATTTGAAAAGAAAATTCGGTCTGTTTTTTAAAAGTTTAAAAAAGCTGACACCAACATATGTCCTGACGCTGACAGGCCGGGCCCGAACCTGGTTGACCATGGTCAGCACCTGTACTTCAGACTTTAGCAGGGAAGATCCGAAACAGAGGGTAATAAAATAAGCATTTTGCCTGAGGCCGTCCACCTCCTGCACCCCGCCCCTCACAGAAACTCCGATACGAGTAAAATCCGTGCCAAGCAGATACGACTGTCCGACGCTGTCCGGGTTAAGCTCCTGTTTCAGCAGGTTTTCAACGATTATACGAAAGGCGGTTTTCAGCGGCATAAAATTTAAAAACCCAACCACTGCGCCTGTCTCCCCCGTCCTGGCATAATCATGTTCCGGAGGTATTTCAGACTCGGGAATCTCCCCATCCAGGCTGTTTTCAGCCTCGGCCCTGGAACTTAAAAAATCATCCATCACATAGGGCTCGTAGGATGCCTTAAGCCAGGGAAGCGTCTCGGCAAGCGCTGCCCGGTCATAACCCAGCGCTTCTGCGCTGGTAAACGGATCAAGCCTTATTTCATTGATCAGCTCTAAAAGATACGCCGTGTCTTCATCCGTGGCCGAAGCCCGGGAGGCAAAAGGCGCAAGGAAAAAGGCAGCCAGAAGAAAGACGCACACATAACCGTTTATTTTTTTCAACATCATTTTTTTTGTCATAATAAATTACTGTCAGCAATAAGCGTGCCATTTCATCACACCTGACAATTGATACCCCCATCCGCCATTGCGTCATCCGTCATTCGCGCGTTAACCCGTCATCCCCGCGCTTGATCCGTCATCCCCGCACTTGATTCGTCATCCCCGCCTCCGCGGGGATGACGGAAACGGAATGCCACGCTCGCCGGAATGACAAAAATGGGCACTCGAAAATTTTATTACACATCCATCAAAATCGGCATCCAAAAATCTCACAACTGTTCATATCTGACCAAAACTTGTCAAATACAGACAGCTACCATTCCAATGTCGCTTTCACCCCGACATTGAGCCCACCACCCTCCGTAAAATTGTATATGCCCGGAACGACATAGTCGTGATCTGCCAGATTCTCCACATAGAGATCAAGGTCAAAGGGGAAAACCTTCCGGATTTTCATATGAACGTCCATCAGCCATACTTCGGGGCACTCCAGGGTCACATCATCCAGAGGAAAATAAAGCCTTGTTTCCGAAACATAGCGAAGCTCGGGAACAAGGGTAATCTTATCGGTCAGGTTCCAGCTCAGCGCAAGGTTCGACATGATGTCGGCACCGGCATTGTAGGGATAGTTAAGGGTTTGAAAGTGGTCCTGAACTTTCCCGTCATTATCCACATAAGAATAATCCCTGTAAAGATAGGTCTCGTCAGGGCCACTATTATCAAGGGCGGTAAAATTGCCTGAAACACTGAGAAAATCCGTTATCCTGAACTCGCCTTCCAGCTCTGCGCCATAAACTGTCTGGCTGTTCGGTGTGGAAAGGCCTGCTCCCGCATAACGATCTTCTATCACATGGTTGTCAATTTTATTTTCAAAAAAGGTCAACGACAGATTTCTGCCTTTTCCGGGTTTCCAGGCAATCTGAACATTGGCACTTTTGATCCGTTCAAGCCGTGTATCA
>Ga0265294_10003918_pt1 | contig 18763 bp, 16 predicted proteins | sample MunlanPumphouse3_FD_192504 | JGI IMG/M metagenome (GOLD analysis project Ga0265294, IMG submission 192504) | Groundwater microbial communities from a municipal landfill in Southern Ontario, Canada - Pumphouse #3 | ecosystem: Environmental > Aquatic > Deep subsurface > Groundwater | place...
CTGAGTTTCAATCAAAAAAGCTATTCCAAAAGGGCCGTATCCTTCGTAAACCATATCCTTGTAGTCACCGAAATCTTTGGAAACGGCTTTTTTGATGGCACGATCAATGTTGTCTTTGGGCATATTCGCAGCTTTGGCATTTTGGATCAATACACGCAAACGCGGATTTCCGCTGGGATCCGGACCAGACTCCTTCACACATATTGAAATTTCCTTACCGATTCTTGTGAATGTGCGGGACATATTTCCCCAACGTTTAAGCTTTCTAGCTTTGCGATATTCAAACGCTCTTCCCATATTATAATCAAAATTTGTTATGCATACATGGCTGTCCGGACAACCTCAATTATTATTATCGAAGTGATGCCCCAATCTGTTGTTCAAAATTCTTGATCAATTTGCTCATCACAGCATCAATCTGCTTATCTGTCAATGTCTGGTTTTCATCCTGTATGGTGAAACTGACCGCGTATGATTTTTTGTCTTGCGGCAGATTCTTACCCTCGTAGACATCAAACAGGCTAACAGCCTTCAACAATTTACGTTCAGAGGTATATGCTATTTTTTCTATTTCGGAAAATCGGACAGACTTGTCGATCAAAAGAGCCAAATCACGGCGAACTTCAGGATATTTGGACAAATCAGAATAGCTGACCTTGACCTTTTTAGTCATATCAAGCAAATTCTTCCACAAAATGTCCGCATAGAAAACTTCTGTATCAATGTCAAATTTTTTCAGGATGGAGGGTTGAACACTTCCCATTTTCACAATTTGCTTGTCCCCTCTATTTGAAAATGTCAATGCATGTGAGAAAATATCATCTTCGCCTTCTTCCATGACCAAAGCATTACTACTGATACCAAGGCGGCTGAAGATGTTTTCCGTATAAGCTTTCAGCTCGTAGAAAGAAGCCTTTTCTTCCGCATGAATCCATGTTTGGGAACTTTTATTTCCTGTCAGCCACATTCCGAGGTGATATTCTTCACTGTATGGAGACAAACGGTCTTCAGCATTTCGCTTCGATTCTCTGAAATGGTAGCAATTACCGAATTCATAGAATTTCAGGTCCGTCTTACGGCGGTTTCTGTTATAAGCAATGCTTTCCAGACCTCCGAACAATATGGTCTGACGCATGCTGTTCAAGTCTGAACTGAGCGGATTGATGATCATGACCGATTCTGCTGCCGGAAAAGATTGCAAATCGGTATAATATCCGGCAGAAGTCAATGAATTGTTCATGATCTCGTTAAAACCGGAAGCTGTCAGTTGTTCTGAAATCAGATTCTGCAATTTGTGGCTGTCCGGTTTGACGGAGTATGAAATGTTTGACTTCAGAGAATCACTGAATTGCACATTGTTATATCCGTAAATGCGGAGAATATCTTCTATTACATCCACATCTCTTTGAACATCCACACGGTAAGCCGGAACTTGAAGCTCAAGGACATCTCCGTTTTCTGAAAGGATCTCCATTTCGAGTGCCTTCAGAATAGATTTTACCTTTTCAGGCTCGATGACTTTACCGATCAACTGATTGGTTTTGGTTAGACTTAGTGAAACCTTAAAATCTTCAAGGGGCTTCGGATATACATCAACAAGCTCACTGGAGATGGTTCCGCCTGCAAGTTCCTTGACCATCATGGCTGCCCGTTTGAGCACATACAGTGTGTTGTTTGGGTCAACGCCGCGTTCAAAGCGGAAAGAGGCATCCGTGTTCAACCCGTAACGATGGGCTGTTTTACGGATCCATACCGGATGGAAATAAGCACTTTCAAGGAATATTTTCGAGGTTGAACCGGTCACACCGGAATCAACGCCACCGAAAACGCCACCGATGCACATGGGCTCTTTGGCATTGCAAATCATTAGGTCGTTGGCTGAAAGCTTACGTTCCACTTCATCAAGCGTTTTGAAAGGCGTCCCTTCTTTTACCGTGCGGACATGAATTTCATTGCCGATAATTCTATCACCGTCAAAAGCATGTAAAGGTTGTCCGGTTTCATGCAACAAATAATTGGTGATGTCCACAATGTTGTTGATGGGACGAACCCCGATCAGACGCAAACGATCCTGCAACCATTTGGGGGATTCCGAAACCTTTACTCCGGAAACGGTGATACCGGCATATCGCGGACATGCCTCTGTATTTTCAACGACAACTTTGACCGGATAGGAATTATTATCAACTTTGAAACCTTCTACAGAAGGTCTTGTCAATCGAATTTCCGGGTCTTTTTGTTTCAGTAAGGCAGCCAGGTCACGGGCAACGCCATAGTGAGAGGCTCCATCTATCCTGTTTGGGGTGATGTCCACTTCCAGAATATAATCACTCTTGATACCGTAATATTCCTTTGCAGGCATTCCAACTTCGGCACTTTCCGGTAGAACGATAATACCTTCATGACTTGTACCGATACCGATTTCATCTTCAGCACAGATCATACCGAAAGATTCATAGCCACGTATCTTGGATTTTTTGATGGTAAAAATTTGATCTCCGTCATAAAGTTTGGTACCGACCGTCGCCACCACCACTTTCTGACCTGCCGCCACATTGGGTGCACCACAAACGATGGAAAGAGGTTCTGCCTGACCGACATTGACGGTGGTCAGATGCAAGTGGTCGGAATCGGGATGTGATACACATGTCTGCACCTGACCAATCACCAAACCTTCAAGACCACCTTTGACAGTCTCGATTTCCTCTATGGTGCCGTTTTCCAAACCAATGGAAGTCAGAGCATCTGCGGTCTCTTCAGGGGTCAGATCAAAATTCAAAAACTCCTTCAGCCAATTGTAAGAAATATTCATGTTCTTGATTTTAATACTTTATATTCAGGTCTTCCAACACTTTACGAATTTTCTCGTAGGTTGTGATACGGGTCGGAACCAGTGGAAGACGCAATTTATTTTCAATAAAACCCATGGCATGAAGCATACACTTCACACCGGCAGGATTGCCGTCAACAAACAGTAGGTTGAAAAGATCCGTGAAGTTGCGATGGATCACCAAAGCGTTTTTATAATCACCGGCCAAAGCCAGACGCACCATCTTGCTGAATTCTTTGGGAAAGGCATTCCCTATGACGGAAATCACACCAACCGCCCCAAGAGTGATCAACGGGAAAGTGATGCCGTCATCGCCGGAAATGACCATAAAATCAGCCGGTTTGTTCTTAATGATTTCATCCACCTGGGAAATGATTCCGGATGCTTCCTTGACTGCAACAATGTTTGGAAATTCACGTGCCAGCCGCAAGGTGGTTTCACTATTCATATTGACACCTGTCCTTCCCGGAACATTGTACAAGATGAGTGGTAAATCCGTAGCGTTAGCCAAAGCACTGTAATGCTGATATATGCCTTCCTGGGAAGGCTTGTTATAATAGGGTGTAACCGACAAAACGGCATCGACGCCTGTAAAATTTCTGTTTTTAAGCTCCTCAACGACGGAACGTGTGCAGTTTCCGCCTACGCCCATGACAATGGGAACCCGTTTATTTACACGATTGATGACGAAAGAAGCCACTTCTTTCTTTTCCGCTTCAGTCAGGGTCGCGGTTTCTGCTGTGGTACCCAGGACCACAAGGTAATCTATGCCATTCTTGATCTGGTAGTCGACCAAACGCCCCAAGGCATCATAGTCAACACTTTCATCTTCTTTGAAGGGAGTGATAAGTGCCACTCCCATTCCTGTCAGTTTATTATTTATCATTTGATCCGGCGATTAGGCGGGTATTATACGTAAAAAACCTCCCCGTTTCTGCCAATTAGTTGTAACGAGGACTATTTGAAGAGACAAAAGTACTAAAAAATACTATTTTGTACGAAGACTCTTCATGTAAAAAAGCATCTGATTGACAAAAAATGTAAAGTCTTGCTCTTCATTGCGCTCTATCAACAGATCATAGAGCCGGCCATTCTCCCGGTTAAAGCCGACCCTGAAGTCTGAAGAAGAGTTCAGGAACAGGTATTTCAGGATAAGAGAAGGTCTCACGGTCAAATCAATCAATGTATCTGCGGAATATTTGGAAAATGCCGAAATGACATCATTGTGTGGGAAACAGAAACAATTCAGACTCTTTTTCGTCAATATTTTATACCTATCCGGAAGTTTCGGCGGTTTCAACTTGTCAGCCCCGTTATCGTATGTATATGCAACCACTTGCTTTCCGTCTGCAATCAATAGATCTGCAAAAGTTTTAACGACCTCCAGGTCTTCCATGTTGAAAAATAGCATGACCTGATGAATATCTTTATATTCCCGGAACTTTTTGTCCCGGACGTATCTATCAGAAATTTTCTTGATCTTCTGCTGTAAAAAGAATGTAATCATGGCCTTATTTAATATTTAAAAGTTCGAGGAATTTTTCCTCATCATATAGTTCAATTCCAAGAGCGGCAGCTTTTTCCAACTTGGCCGGGCCCATATTTTCTCCAGCCAGAATAAAACTGGTCTTGGAAGAAACAGAACCGGAATTCTTGCCTCCGTTCTTTTCAATCATTGCTTTATATTCATCTCTCGAATGCATTGAAAAAGTGCCACTTATAACAATTATTTTTCCAGAAAGCGCATTCCCCTTTTCTGCCATGAGTTCAGGAGAGATTTCCATTTGAAGACCGACTTCTTTCAATCTTGAAATCAGTTTCCGATTGGTTTCCAATGCAAAATAGCCGACAACACTTTCAGCAATTTTCACGCCTACTTCCTCCACTTGGACAAGGTCTTCGACCGTGGCTGCAGCAATGGCATCCATGGAATGTAAAGACCTGGCCAGTTTCTTGGCAACGGTTTCTCCCACAAAACGGATTCCCAAAGCAAAAAGGACGCGTTCAAAAGGCACAGACTTCGAATTCCTGAGACTTTTCAGGATATTTCCGGCTGATTTCTCACCCAGACGTTCCATGTTGGCTAACGTCCTTCCATTCAAATGATAAAGGTCAGCCGGATCATGGACGATTCCAGCCTTGAATAAAGTATCGACGGTTTCCGTACCAAGTCCGTCAATATTCATGGCCTTGCGATGGATGAAATGTTCCAGCCTCGACTTGATTTGAGGCGGGCAATCGCTCTGATTGGGGCAATAATGTGCAGCCTCACCTTCAAAACGAATCAATTCGCTGCTACATTCAGGGCATTTTTTGATGAAACTGACCTTATCGCCCACCATAAAACGGGCTGAAAGGTCCACGCCTACGATTTTCGGAATGATTTCCCCTCCTTTTTCCACAAAAACCTGATCACCGATGTGCAAGTCCAGGGATTGAATGACATCATCGTTGTGCAGGGAAGCACGTTTCACGACGGTACCAGAAAGTTGTACCGGATCCAGATTGGCAACCGGAGTCACTGCCCCGGTGCGTCCTACCTGAAAAGAAACGGAATTCAGACGTGTTGTAGCCCTCTCTGCCTGGAACTTATAAGCAATGGCCCATCTTGGAGATTTGGCGGTATAACCCAGATTCTTTTGTTGCAAGAGCGAGTTCACCTTAAGGACAATACCATCAGTAGCCACGGGTAGATTCTTACGGGCGGCATCCCAATAATGGATGAATTCGAAGATTTCTTCCAGAGTATCGCATTTTTTCATGGCATCTGAAATGCGGAATCCCCACTTTTCGGCTTGCCGGAGATTCTCATAATGCCCCTCGCAAGGTAAATGCTCTCCCAAAAGGTAATATAAATAGGAATCCAGCTTTCTGGAAGCCACAATGGAAGAATTCTGTTGCTTTAATGTTCCGGAAGCGGCATTTCTCGGATTGGCGAACAGAGGCTCTTCCTGCTCTTCACGTTCCCGATTCAAGGCTTCAAACACTTCCCACGGCATCAGGATTTCTCCACGAATCTCAAATTCTTCCGGATAGTCTTTTCCGAACAAGGTCAAAGGTATGCTCTTGATGGTCTTTACATTGTCTGTCACGTTATCACCCTTTTCTCCATCACCTCTGGTCAGAGCTTTGACTAATCTCCCGTTCTCGTAGGTCAAAGCAATGGAAGTTCCGTCAAACTTCAGCTCGCATACAATGCAGAATGGTTCATTCAAAGCTTTGCGCGTACGCTCGTAAAAATCTCTGACCTCTTCTTCGGAATAGGTGTTTCCGAGTGAAAGCATGGGATAACGATGTTTTTCCTGCTTGAAATTGCGGTTAATATCACTTCCAACCCTTTGAGTGGGTGATGTTTCATCCAACAGCTCAGGATGAGCATCTTCCAGCTCTTGTAAACGTTTTAATTTTGAATCATAATCAAAATCCGACATCGTCGGTGATGACAATACATAATAATCGTAATTGGCACGATTTAACTCAAGGCGCAACTCCTCAATTTCTTTTTCCGGAGACATAAAGTCAAAGTTTATATGGGCAAAAATACGAAAAAAACCAAAGGAACATAGGCCAACATTCCAATTGTGGCAAACTTTACATCTTTTTACAAAGTGCTTTCTTCTTAATCCGGTCAAAGATTGTATATTTGCCGGCATAATCCGTATCATCAGGTATGCGCATCAATCTTAAACCAATATTCTTCCTATTTTTGTTCGGAACCAGTCTGAATACAATAGCTCAGAGAACGATGGAAACATCTCAGACATCAAGAGGCACCGGCATGAATCAAAGCGATGTTCAAAATCGGGATAATAACGATGAATCCAAGTCTTCTTCCTCTGCTGATGAAAAAGTTGTAGCTTCCAGAATACGGACATGGCAGATAGATGATTTTCTTGGAGAACGTACCGCTGTAGAACCGGATACCCTGCCGCTCAATTTTCAGAACATGACCTTTGCAGAAAGAAACAAGACGCTTTCTTCAGAAAATCTCGGAAATCTTGGTTCACCTTTTCAGACTAAAATATTTTCAGACCGAACAGAAAAGACGCCTTTTCTGTTTATGCGCCCCTACGATAACTGGATCAAAGCACCGGATGAACAACTTTTCTATAATACGACAACGCCGTATACCAATATTGACTATTTCACAACCTTTGGTGATGAGACTTCTCAAGAAGAAAATTTCAAAGTGCTTTTCACCGTCAATGCCAACAAATACCTGAATGTGGGATTCGACTATGAAATTCTTTATGCCAGAGGTTATTACAATAAAAATTCGACCAGAGACAAACTGGCCAATTTCTTCGGAAATTACCAAAGTCCCAGGTATGAGGCTTTCTGGAAATTATCCAGTTTCAATCTGGAAAACTTAGAGAACGGTGGTATCACCGATGACAGATACATCACCGACCCCTTGCTGATGAGCGGAGGGTTACAGGAATACGAGAGCCTGAGCATTCCTGTCGCTTTGGAAGATGCCCGATCTTTGGTAAAAAGCCGGAATTTCTTTTTCAACCACAAATATCACATCGGCTTTGAACGCACCACCATCAAGAAAGATACAGTAGATGCCAAATCTGCCAAGAATGATACCATCACAGAATTCATACCTGTTACCAGCATCATTCACACTTTATATATCGACCAAAGTCGAAAAGTTATCGCTCAACAAGTGCCAACCTTGCTTATTATGACAGCATTGCCCATATTGATGACAGCTACACGGCAGACACCTGTTCCATGTTCCAAATCCGAAATACGCTCGGGCTTTCCCTGAGAGAAGGTTTTCACCAGTGGGCAAAATTTGGATTGACCGCCTTTTTGGAACACGATTTCCGTCGATATACATCCTATTCTCCTACCGCGGCACTTCGTGATACGACCAACTCTTTCAGCCGGTTAAGTACCTACGACAAGAATCTTGTTTGGGCTGGCGGCGAACTTTCCAAACGCCAGGGATCTATCCTGACTTATGATGCCTTAACTAAAATTTGTGTATTTGGAGAAGACATGGGTGATTTTGAATTGAAGGGTAACCTGAATACGACTTTCAAGCTATGGAACCATCCTGTAAGCCTTTCTGCGTCAGGTTATGTCAAAAATCTCCATCCGGATTATTTTCTGGAGCATTATTATTCCAACCATTTCAGCTGGGACAACCACTTTATCAGAGAAAACAGGACACGCATCAGTGGTACGTTAAATATTCCGGCTTTGGGTTTCACCGCCAAGGCCGGTGTTGAGAATCTGACCAACATGGTTTATTTCAACAACGATGCGTTGCCTGATCAGTATTCAGGGAACATTCAGGTTTTATATTTCAATTGGAAACAACATCTAAGCGCAGGCATCATCAATTGGGATAACGATGTCGTTTATCAGCTTTCCAGCAATCGAACCATCCTGCCCCTTCCAGACTTGACCGCTTATTCCAACTTATATCTTAAATTTCTTATTTCCAAGGTAATGACTTCTCAGATCGGTATCGATTGTCAGTATCATTCGGCCTATTATGCACCAGCTTACATGCCTGCAACAGGGCAATTCTATACTCAGCAAGAAACCAAAGTCGGAAATTATCCATTGATGAATGTATATGGAAATTTTCATTTAAAACGGATGCGTTTCTTTGTCATGTACTCAAATATCAGTCATTTCTTTGCTGAACCCAATTATTTCTCAGCACCACACTATCCAATTAATCCGTCCATCATCAAATTCGGCTTATCCTGGAATTTCTATGATTAAACAGACACATAGGGCGTCGCTGGTTTTATGGATCATTTTCATAGTTTTCTGGTCTGTGTTTGCCATCCTGTATGGTATTGACAGGCACAATAAGATGTCCAGTGACATGCCAAGAATCATCAAGCGAGGCGTTATCAGAGTATGTGGTGAAGAAGACCTTTTCAGCTTTTACACCGACCGATATGGCCCTCACGGCTTTCACTATGAATTGGCCAAAGCTTTTGCCGACAGGCATCATCTTGATCTCGAATACATCAGTAAGGCCGACTTTGAAGACCGTTTGGATTTGCTGCATGCAGGTAAATGTGACATTCTTGCAGGTCCACTCCCCATGATCAAAGAATTGCAGGGTCAAGTGGCCTATACGGAACCTCTGTTGGAAAGCTGTCTGGTATTGATACAAAGGGATAAAGCACACAATGACGGCAAAAAGCCTGTCCGTGACCCTGTTTTATTGGGTAGAAAAAAAATATTTTTTACAGCACATTCACCCAACATTATCAGGACGCATCATTTATCCATCGAAATCTGTGATTCGATATATATCCGTTATATACCGGGTTTCAACACCGGAGACAACATCAAGGCTGTTTCAAATAAATTTGTAAATTTCTTTGTTTGTGACAAGATGGTTGCCGGATCTTACCTGAAGAAGTATCCAGGCATTGACATTCAGACCAGAATCGGATTCACACAAATTCAAGTCTGGGCTGTTAGACCTGAAAAGAACAGTCTTCTTGACAGTCTGAACATATTCATTTCAGAATATAGAAAAAGCCCCGCATTTGCGAGGCTCCTTAAAAAATATTCTGATTGATCTTATTTTCCACACAGACGTTGTTGCCATTTCCATGCTGAAAGCATGGTGTCTTCGACGGAAGTCTCAGATTTCCATCCCAACACATGATTGGCATATTCAGGATTGGCCCAAACTTGTTCAATATCACCTTCCCTGCGTCCGACGATTTCATAGTTCAGCTTCACACCACTCACTTTTTCAAAAACATGGATAATTTCGAGAACCGACAGACCGCGTCCGGTGCCGAGATTGAATATTTCCACATTCTTTTTATTCTTTTCTTCAATCAGACGCTTAACGGCTATCACATGGGCTTTGGCAAGATCCACTACATTGATATAGTCACGGATACAAGAACCGTCAGGCGTATTGTAGTCATTTCCGAAAACATTTAATTTCGGACGAATACCGGCACCTGTCTGTGTCACATAGGGAATCAGGTTTTGAGGAACGCCCAATGGTAATTCTCCGATTTCTGCCGAAGGATGAGCACCGATCGGGTTGAAATAGCGCAAAATGACGGTATTGAATGATGCACCTGCATGCGCATTGTCACGAATGATTTCTTCTGCAATCTGTTTGGTATTTCCATAAGGAGACATGGCTGGTTTGATCGGTGCATTTTCATCTACAGGCAATACATCCGGCTGACCGTAAACCGTACAGGATGAAGAGAACACAAGACCTTTGCATTTGAATTCAGACATCAAAGTCAACATCGTGATCAAAGAACCCAGATTGTTTCTGTAATAAAGCAAAGGTTTCTGAACAGATTCACCGACAGCCTTGCTTGCAGCAAAATGAATGGCAGCCTTAATATTTTTGTATTTGGCAAAAACAGCTTTCATTGCCTCATAGTCGGTACAATCAAGAATTTCCAGATTTGGCCTGACACCTGTTATCTTTTCAATTCCATCCAACACTTTTACATCGGAATTTGATAAATTATCTACAATGACAACGTCATAGCCTGCTTCAATGAGTTCTACCGTTGTATGTGAACCGATGTATCCAGTTCCACCCGTTACTAAAATTAAATCTTTCATGCGTTATTGATTTGTATAAAAATTTTAAGCCCGCAATTTCGGAATTTTTTCGGAATTATTCAATTCTTCCCCAACATTTTATTCATCTTAGCTCAGCCAGAGTTCACACCATACCGGCAAAACCCATGAATGCCATGGCAAGTAAACCGGCCACGATAAGTGCTATCGGCATTCCCTGCATACTTTTAGGAATTTTGGTATAACTCAGTTGCTCCCTGATGCCGGCAAACAAGATCAAAGCCAATCCAAAGCCCAAAGCTGTAGAAAAAGCAAATACAGCAGACTCCAGCAAACCGTAATTTTTCTGGATAACAAGGATGGCCACACCCAACAGGCAACAATTGGTCGTGATAAGGGGCAAGAATACGCCCAACGCCTGATAAAGGGATGGAGATATTTTTTTCAGTATGATCTCCAACATCTGGACAAGACCGGCTATCACCAGAATAAAGGTGATGGTTTGCAGGAAATCCAGATGCAGCGGAGTCAGCAAATAATGCTGTATCAACCAGGTCACAATGGTGGACAAGGTTAGAACAAAAGCGACAGCACCGGACATGCCCAAAGCTGTTTCTATCTTTTTTGAAACACCCAGAAAAGGACAGATTCCAAGGAACTGCGACAATACGATGTTATTGACAAACACCGCTGCGATAAATATGGTAATATAGATCATGATACTTTCTTGATGCGGTTAATAATGGCAATTAAATAGCCCAATACAATGAACGCCCCGGGAGCCAGAACAAAAACAAGAATACCATATTGTTCAGGGAAAACGGTCATTCCGAAGATCTTCCCGGTACCAAAAAGTTCGCGAATGCTGCCGAGTAAAGTCAATGCGATTGTAAATCCAAGGCCTATACCCAGACCATCCAAAGCAGAATCAAAAACAGAATTTTTGGAAGCAAATGATTCAGCCCTGGCAAGGACAATACAGTTTACAACAATGAGCGGTATAAAGATGCCCAAGCTGGCATACAAAGCCGGCACATAAGCCTGCATCACCATTTGCAGCAAGCTGACGAAGGTAGCGATGATTACAATATAAGATGGTATCCTCACTTTATCAGGAATGATGTTTTTGACGGAAGAAATGGCCATATTGGAACAGATCAACACAAAAGAGGTAGCCAACCCCATTCCCATCCCGTTCAAGGCAGAGGAAGTCGTACCCAGCGTCGGGCACATACCAAGCATCAGGACAAAAGTCGGATTTTCGGTGATAAGTCCGTTCAGGACAACGGATAATTTATTCCTTTTCATTTGAAACTCCTTTATCTTTATATTCAGCAGAAGCTGAACTTTGTCTAACAATTGATTTCATCGTATCTACCGCTGCATTTTTTGGGGTCATATAAGAACGGTAAGCCCTGTCTATGGCGTCCAGAAAAGCTCTGGATGAAATGGTTGCAGCCGTGATGGCATCCACATCTCCTCCGTCTTTAGATACCCAGATTTTATCCTTGCCGGGATCCAGTCCCAAAATGTTTTGCTTATTCTTGTCCGTCTTGAACCAATCTGTCATTTTAGATCCAAGACCAGGAGTTTCCGTGTGATTGATCACCGAGTAATTCAAGATTTTGCCATTGGGGTCGAGCCCGACCATGACCTTTATTTTTCCGTGAAAACCCTTATTGGAATAGGACTCGATGGCTACACCGGTCAATTTTCCGTCTTGCTTGGCTGGAAAACACATCAAGCTATCTCCTTCCGGCGAAATCAGCATATATTTTTCAGCAACCGGAGCATTGTTGAAGTGGGGCGTCACCTCCCTGATAGCCATTTCCTGTTTGGCAATTTCAGTCGCCTTAATAGGTTCCAGGGTCAGTTTATAAACTACTCCAAGGGCTGCCGCTGCAAAAATGGAAATACCGGTGAGCACCAAAACCATGTTTTTAAATGAAGATTCAAGTTTTGCCATTATTTTTTCACCTCCCCGAATCTTTTAGGTTTGACATAAGTGTTGATCAAAGGGGTCACACCGTTCATAATCAGGATGGCAAAAGAAACACCTTCCGGATAAGAGCCAAAGAGACGGATCAGCACTGTTATCAGGCCGATGCCGATGCCATAGATAATCTGTCCGCGCGGATTCATGGGCGAAGTCACATAATCCGTCGCCATAAAGAAAGCTCCAAGTAACAAACCTCCGGACAAAAGGTGGAACAAGGCATAAGTCAATGCAGGGAACACAGGACATGCTGTTTTGATCAGGCCAATGTGGTATATATCAGGAGAGACCAGACCCATGATGAGTGTGAAAACAAATACCGTTGCAAGAATGGAAACAGGTATTTGCCAAGTGATGATTCGTTTGAAAAGCAAATACAAACCACCAAAAATCAAGGCAATAGCCCCTACTTCACCAAGGCTGCCTCCTATCGTTCCCAGCATCATGGATGAGAGGTCGGGAAGTTGTCCGAAATGACCGTGAAGCATTCCAAGCGGAGTTGCACCTGTTGTTGCATCGATGTAGGAATGTTCACCGGGCAAAGGCCATGTCGTCATTTGCACCGGAAAAGAAATCAGCAAGAACACCCGCCCAACCAATGCCGGATTGAATGGATTGTTTCCCAGACCTCCGAAAGACATTTTGGCCACACCTATGGCCACAAAAGCACCAATGATGATGATCCAGAAAGGCAAGTTTGACGGCAGGTTGAATGCCAGCAAAACGCCGGTCAGGATCGCTGAACCATCTGTAATGGAAGGTTTCACCTTCAGGATGAATTTCTGGATCAGATATTCGAATGTCAGGCAGGATACCACGGAAATGGCAGTTACAGTCAAGCTTCCCCAACCAAACACATATAAGGACACCAAAAAAGCAGGAATCAATGCCAGTAATACGCCGTACATTTTCTTTTCAATGCTGTCTCCGCTGTGTATATGCGGAGCCATTGACACATAAAATTTTCTATCCATTATTCCTATTTTTTTCTTGTACGAATGACTTCACCCACTTTTGACTTGCCTATTTTCAGATAATCAAGCAATGGCCTCGCAGAAGGGCATGAATACGTGCAACAGCCACATTCTATACAATCCATGATGCGTTCTTTCTCCAGTTTTCCCCATTCTTCATGTTCTATCAATGTCATGAGCAAATATGGCTCCAAACCCATCGGGCAAGCCCGGACACATTTGGTACAACGGATACAGTTCTTGATTTCTTTCCGAAGTGTTTCTTTTCCGGTCAGGACAAGCAACCCTGAACATCCTTTCGTGACAGGAACGGATAAGTTGACCAATGCCTTACCCATCATCGGACCGCCGCCAATCACTTTGGCAGCATCTTCCGGCAAACCTCCGGCTTCATTCATCAGATCTGATAAGGGTGTCCCGATTCTGGTCAGATAATTTCCGGGTCTGCTGACGCTTTTTCCGGTGACCGTGATAATGCGTTCAAACAATGGCTTGTTCTTCTGGACAGCTTCATACACGGCAAAGACAGTCGCCACGTTTTGGACGATGGCCCCCACTTCTATGGGAAATGCTCCTGAAGGGACCTGCCGGCCTATAGTTGCTTCTATCAGTTGTTTTTCTCCACCTTGTGGATATTGCACTTTCAATGGTATGATTTCAATGCCGGGATATTGAGCGGACAATCTTTTCAGATGAGCAATGGCATCCGGCTTATTATTCTCAATTCCAATGACGCCACGTTTTGCCTGTATCGCCTTCATCAAGATGGTAGTGCCAACCAAAATTTCTTCTCCTTTTTCCATCATCAGTTGATGATCTGATGTCAGGTAAGGTTCGCATTCTACGGCATTCACAATCAGGACATCCGCTTTTTTTCCATGAGGAGGTTTCAGTTTCACTTGGGTAGGAAATGCAGCACCACCCATTCCAACAACACCGGCTTCCGCAATTTTTGCGACAATAGCTGTCGCATCAAGGTTGCAATCTTTGATAAGCACATCGCTGCGATCAATGGTATCCACCCAAACATCATCCACCACGTCTATGAAGATAGCCTTGTGCTTATAGCCCCCTGTATCCGGAATCAGGTCAATCTTGCTGATTTTTCCCGATACCGGTGCATGAATATTGGCTGAGACAATACCGCCAGATTTGGCAATCAACTGCCCGGTCTTCACTTCATCGCCTTTGGTTACAACCGGTACGGCAAGTGCTCCAATCTGTTGATTGAGCAGTACAACCGATTGTTTGGGCAAAGCAGCTCGTTGAATCGGTTTTCCGGCTGACAGTTTATATCCGGGAGGATGAATGCCTCCTATCGAAAAAGTTCTCATTTGTATCATCTTTATTTCATTACAACTTCCATGATGGCACCTGACGGACAGATTTCCACACATTTTCGGCACAGATTGCATGCATTGGCATCAATGTATGCCAGGTTATTTGTTATAGTGATGGCATTGGATTCACAAACCTTTTCACATTTTCCACAACCGATACATGCCGCTTCGCATGCTTTTTTAGCCACAGCCCCCTTGTCTTTATTCATACAGGCAACGTAAATTCTTCCGGATTCATGACCTTTCTTATGAATTTCAAACAAATTTTTAGGACAAGCTTTCACACAGGCTCCGCAAGAAGTACATTTGTCTTCAACAACTTCAGGCAGTCCTGTTTCCGGATTCATGACCAAGGCATCAAACTTGCAGGCATTCACGCAATCAGTCAAGCCAAGACAGCCAAAAGAACAATCAGTATCGCCGCTATAAGTGGCTGATGCTACGGCACAGGAGATTGCGCCGTCAAAAATGCTGGTTTTGGGCCTGTGTGAACATGTGCCGTTACACCTCAAGACTGCTATGGTCGGATCCGCCGGAATGGTTTCTTTTCCAAGAATGGCTGCCACTTTGACCATAGTTTCCAAGCCACCGACAGGACATAAAAGTTTTTCAAATTGCTTGCTCCTGACACATTCCTCTGCAAAATTCCGGCAACCGGTAAATCCACAACCGCCACAATTCGCACCGGGAAGAGCATCTTCGATGTCATCGATGCAAGCATCCTCAAAGACCTTGAATCTCCGGGCGGCAAGATATAGAATGATGGCAAAAAAGAGTCCTATTGCACCAAGAAATAAGATTGCAACTAATGTGAGATTCATAACGTATCGTATTTAAGAAGCAGAACCATTTTCCGATGAATCATTAAATGGTCTGACAGTAAAAACAAATTGATTCTGAAACTTTTTTCTAAAAGGATACAGTATCAGATAATAAAGCAAAGTGACCGACAACGCGACCAAAGCAGCCAACCCATCCTTGCCGGGGAAAAGCCACAATGAACTGACAGCCAAAGCCGCCATCATCAAAATCAGGGGAATAACATAAGCAATAAGTACGGCTTTCAGACCAGCAGAAGGCTCACCGGTAACAATAACCGGCTGTCCTGTTTGATAGGTTCCTGAAAAGTAAGGAATGTCAACCCATTTATCTTGCCTGTCAGCAGAAGAACATATTTTTTTAGCCTGACAGCCGGCACACGCAGATGTCTGTTCTATGCGAACACGCATCATTTGACCCTTGATGGATTCTACAACTCCATGGTGCTCTACAGCTTCCATTTCTCTGATTACAAATAATAAACCATACCAAAACTCAATAATTCCTGCATCTGTAGCAAGTTCTGACCCGGATCGGGTTTCAGGCGATCATCGTATTTCAGATGCATGAAAATCGTCGTTGTAAATAAACGGTTCAAATTCAGGTCCAGGGTGTTTTCCCATTCCGAATCAATATAGGTATAATCAGAGAAATAATAGAATTTTGATTGCCATTGTACTTGTTCTGAGAATTTCCAGGTCAATGTCGTTGTCACCTTGCTTCCCAATTCTGTACCAAAATGCTTACCCTCTTCAATGCCGTAAGACGATGCATCGAAGTTTTTGATGTCCTGCAGATAATTCAGTTTACAGGTTATCGGGGCAAGATTGACAGAAAGGGTATATCCTTTTTTCTTATCAGTCTTCTTATAATCTACACCTAAGCCGACAAACAATTTGGCTGGAGACAGAAAGGATGACATCCTTTTCATGGTGTTGGACTTGTAATTATTCAGAAACTGGGTGGTGAATTCACCGGACAATGAATAAAAAAAGTCATTGTACATCTTAACACCCAGTTTGGTTGTTGCTTTCAGTTGATCCGTGCTGATATTCAGATTTCGCAAGGAATCTGATGAAACAGTATTCAAACCGATTTTCGCTTCTATATTATTGTCGAATTGAATATTTTTGAGGTTCGAATAATTGGCTTCCAAAAAGATGGTTGTCAAACCCGCCATATTGCTTTCTCCACCTTTGGACCAGTTTGGAGAAATATAGGTCTGGGAAAATTGCAATTTGACATTGCCGTTTTTTGACCATGGCTTATATTCAGACTTGGGCAATTCCTTCGTATCGGCGTTTTCTTCAGAAATCCTGCCGATTGGTTTTGACCAAACGGGCGGTATGGAAGAATTCAAATGGAACACCAATTGTTCCGGTTCAGGAAGATTTTTCTGGTCATATTTAATATTTCCAATCTGTTGTGTTTCAGAATTCTGCAAAACACCCTGGGCAATACGGCGAACAAAATTTTCCGACCGCATACTCATCTGGATGGAATCAATAAGCGGCGTTTTAATAGATTGTCCAAACTCTTTCTTTACCCTATCCGTTATTTTATACACACGACGGTTGGCATTGAAAACCAAAGGCATAAATAGCGGACTCATTTTCGGAAAATCCAACACTTCATTCGGTAGAATAATTCTTGCAGGTTTAGGATATACCCTTGAAGCATTGATATCATAATTCCGAATAAAGTCAAGCAAAGCATTCGATTTGTAATCCAAAGTTACCTGTGAAATGGCTGAAGATGTTGTTTTTGGCACAACAGTAGCAGACATCTGTGTGTTCCTTGTAGATAATGTATCTTGAATAACTTCTGATTTCAAAGAAACCGTGTCTTCCAATAAGTTACCTGAAGCGAAAGCAGCTACGGGGAATAAGGTTCCTATCATAAACACAATTGTAATACAGCTTTTTTTCATTAATACATATTTTGGAACAAAGGTAAAACAATATTTCTGAAAGTTTTTTGTACTTTTGTCCCTTTAATTAAAATTAAAGGAGCGCAGACCTCTACCAATTATCCAAAAAGACAAGAATCATTTGTGGTTCATGCCAAATATCTTTAACATAGTTAATCATTAAAATTAAAAATGGACAAAAATACCATCTTAGGGTTTGTTCTGATGTTTTTTATCATCATCGGCTTCAGCTATTTAAACAAGCCATCTCAAGAGCAGCTCGATGCGGCCAAAGAACAAAAGAGGCTGAACGACTCTATCGCTTTAGCTTCAAATCTTCAAAAAGAAGCTGACCTAAAGTCTGACTCTATCGCGAGCTTTCATGCCGAATCCGGAGACAGTGCGACGGCTTTGACATCAGACTCAACCGATTCAAAAATGAAATTTGGGGCATTTTCATCATTGGCTTCCGGAGAAAATACCCATACCACCTTCGAAAACGATTTGTTTGAATTGACCATGTCATCCAAGGGTGGTCGTATTGCTTCAGTAAGATTGAAGAAATTTGTTACCGGAGACTCCTTACCTCTGATTCTTTTTGAAGAGGAAACCTCCAAATTCGGTTTTACATTCTTTACATCCGACAGTCGATTGGTCAATACAGAAGACTTGTATTTTAAGGAAATACCTTCAGGGAATCCTTTAAAATTTATCTACCGCCTTGCCGTTACTGACAGTTCATGGATGGACTTTATCTATACGCTTAAAAAGAATGATTATAAGTTGTCTTTTGAAATCAAAGGTAAAAACATGGATCAAGTGATGCAATCCAACAACAATATCCTTGATTTCAATTGGGCAATGAAAATGCGTCAGCAAGAAAAAGGACGGACATTTGAAGAAAGATACTCCGTTCTGAATTATAAATACGTGGCCGATGAGGTTGATAAGCTCAATGCCGCCAAAGACGACAATGAAAAAATTGCCAACACGCTCAAATGGGTTTCGTTTAAGGATCAGTTCTTTGCATGTATCGCCATTGCTGACAAGGGTTTCACATCCAACAACCTGTCATCCAAGGTAGAAGAAAAAACATCACCATACATCAAGAGTTACGATATGACTTCTTCTGTTGATTTCGACATAAGAGGCTCACAAAATACCAAGATGGAGTTTTATTTTGGTCCTATCAAACATGCCTTGCTGAAAAGTTATGACAAAGGTATCGCCAAGGACAATCAACTTGATCTGGATAAAATTGTTCCTCTCGGCGGCAAAATCATCCGTTGGGCCAATACGGGCATTATCCTTCCAATGTTCGACCTCTTCGGAAAATTCATCAGC
>Ga0265294_10003919_pt1 | contig 18756 bp, 17 predicted proteins | sample MunlanPumphouse3_FD_192504 | JGI IMG/M metagenome (GOLD analysis project Ga0265294, IMG submission 192504) | Groundwater microbial communities from a municipal landfill in Southern Ontario, Canada - Pumphouse #3 | ecosystem: Environmental > Aquatic > Deep subsurface > Groundwater | place...
TTATGGCTTTATCTATCGGGATTGTCGGTTTGCCCAATGTTGGTAAATCTACTCTCTTCAATGCTCTAACCAATAAACAAGTTGACGCTGCCAACTATCCTTTTTGTACCATTGAACCAAATGTTGGTATCGTCAAAGTACCCGATGAACGCGTCGCCCAGCTATCAATTATGTCTCATTCGGCCAAGACAATTTATACCACGATTGAATTTGTTGATATTGCGGGACTAGTCAAAGGAGCTCATGATGGTGAAGGTTTAGGCAACCAATTCTTAGCCCATATCCGAGCTTGTGACGCCATCTGCCAAGTCGTTCGTAACTTTAAGGATGATAATATTATTCATGTTGATGGCCGAATCAATCCTGAGTCCGATCAAGCTACTATCAATTTAGAATTAATTTATGCTGATCTGGCTACTGTTAATAAACGGCTAGATAAAGTCAGCCGCGAAGCCAAAAGCGGCGATAAAACAGCTATCCAACAAACCGCTATTTTAACTAAATTACGCGACTATTTGGATAACGGCCACAGTTTGCGTCAATTTGATTTTACCGCTGACGAACAGGCGCTGATTAAAGAGTTAAATCTTTTAACTAGCAAGCCGATTATCTATGTTATCAATAGCGACCAACCCGAGGCTGAACAATTGCCAGCTTGGGACGGCGCAATCCTGCCGCTCAACGCCAAATTAGAAGCCGATATAGCCGCCTTACCTGAAGAAGAGCAGGCTGAGTATATCCAGGAACTGGGCTTAGACCAAAGCGGCTTGAACAAATTAATTGCTCAGGCCTACCAATTACTCAACCTGGCCACCTTTCTGACAACCGGCAAAGATGAAACTCGGGCCTGGACAGTAATTAAAAACACCCCGGCGCCGCTGGCCGCCGGCGTGATTCATACTGATTTTATCAAAGGCTTTGTTCGAGCAGAAATTATTAATTGGCAAGACCTCTTACAGGCCGGCAGCGAGGCCAAAGCTAAAGAATTAGGCTTGATGCGCTTAGAAGGCAAAGAATATCTAGTCCAAGACGGTGATGTTTGTAATTTTTTAATCAATAACTAGACTCTCTCCAGACCAACAATGGCTCGCCAAACAGCTTGACCAGCTCGGCCATAAAGTAAATTACCATCTAAAGTATATTGTTTGGGCCAAACCTGCTTGGCTAACTGACTATATTCTACTTGACGCCAGCCAGCAATATCTGGCCGAACTAGTTGTTTTTGCTGACCATTAATAAATACTGGCCAAATCATTACCACTCGCCCATTTGGAGCGATTATTTTTTGCCAATCAACCAGAGCTTGGCTATATAATCTATTTAATTCCTGAGTAATAGCTGCAAAATTACGCCGACCGCGTTGTGGTCCTAAATATGGTTCAGTAACAATACACTTAATCTTTTGGCCAACCAATTCCGCTGAAGCCTGACGAGCATCAGCTAAACCAATTTCTGGTTCAACTTCAATTGTCCAACGATCAGCTAACCACTGCCAATTAGCTTGACTATTGGCCACAGCTACAGCCGAATTATCTAAACCAATAATCTGACCAGCCTTCATTAGAGCCGCCTCTTGTAAGATTGTACCCGAACCACAAAATGGATCCAAGACACTATCACCAGGCTCTAAACCAGCTAAATTAAGCATTATTTGAGCTAGCTTGGGTGGCAACATTCCCGATTGATCATCCCGAGCCGGTCGGCCATAATCGCGAGCTGACAACGATTTAAAAGGTTGCACAGCCATGGTTAAACCCCATTGCCAATAATTATTTTGTCGCCACAATACTATTTCACCACCACTAGTCAATAGATGATTTTGCTCAACTACAACACTAGACAAAGCTGGATCACGACTAATTACCCAGCGCACTGCCCGACCTGACTCTTGCAGCTGCCGTTTAATTTTAATACCAAAATCACGACTAAGTGGCCGCTGATCATAATTAGATAAACCAAAGTAAATTTTCTTATCAGCTGGAGCCAAAGGCAATAATTGTTCAGCGGCCTCTTGAGCAGCTATTTCATCAAGTTGCTTGAACTGACCAATAATCTGACCAAATTTAATTGTTCCACCCAAGGATTCCAATAAATCGGTTGATAAATCAGTTACACCACTAACTATTGCTAAACTATCATTAATCACCTGCCACTGACCATTAATTTTGGCTACTAATTCAGATAATGACAAAGCCGGGTGACTGCCTAAAATAAAAAAGTAATTCATATATCGCTACGCTAACATAAAACCGCCAGTCTTGCAATTTTTCTGTCGTTATGTTAGGGTAATGACACAAAAAGACAATCTTTGCCTTTTCCATGTTTAAATCAACCATTGGTTTAAATAGTGCCATTGCCCAGCAATTGCACTAAAGGCAGGCTGAAAGCAGTTACCCCTCTGCCTGCATACTTATGGTTGAGGGTTTTATTTTTATTAATTATTCTTTATCCATTACCTATGGCTAAAAACAAAAGTTCTCGGCTACCCCGCTATGAATTGTTGTACATTGTTTCCAACAAATTCACCGCTGAAGAAACCGAGCCGGTCGCTCAAAAAATTGAGGATCTAATTACCGCCAACGGCGGCACTATTATTTATCGTGAAGATTGGGGCAAACGGCGGATGTCTTATCCGATTAAAGGCTTTTCATTCGGCTATTATCGTTTATTAGAGTGCGATTTGGCCGCTGAAAAAATTGCTGACATTGAACGTTACTTACGCTTGTCCAGCGATATTTTGCGTCACCAAATCGTCAAGCGTCAACCACGAACCGTGGCTGAAATTTTAGAAGCCAAAGAAGAAATCGCTAAACGCGAAGCTAAATTACAATCAGACAAAACTGAAGCTGAAGCCAAGAAAAACAATCCCAACAAAGAAGTCGTCGCTCCAGTTAGCGATAGTGAAGAAGTCGCTAAAAAACATGATCAAGACATCGATGCCAAAATTGATACCTTGATCAACGAAGAGCCCCTGGTTAAATAAATTTAATTCTCTAATTTACACCTATGGACTTAAACAAAGCCATGCTCATCGGCAATCTAACTCGTGATCCAGAAGTTCGCAGCACAACTAGCGGTCAGCCGGTGGCTTCATTTACAGTGGTTACCAATTATGTTTGGACCGATCAGGCTGGTCAGCGTCAGGAAAAAGCTGAATTCCACAATATCGTCGCTTGGCGTCGCCTAGCTGACATCTGCCGCCAGTATCTACACAAAGGATCCAAAGTCTATGTTGACGGTCGCCTGCAGACTCGTGACTGGTTAGCTCAAGATAATACCAAGCGCTATCGGACCGAATTGGTAGCCGATAACCTAATTATGCTAGATCGAGCCGGTTCAGCTAGTGGACCATTTTCCGCTCCAACTACTGAACAAACTGACAACGACGAACCATCTTTAGAACCAATCCCAGATCATGCCAACGAAGAAGAAATCAAAATTGAAAATATTCCTTTCTAAATTATTAAGTATTTATTATGAACAGCTATAATAGCAGTAAACCTTGTTATTTTTGCCAAAACGACATCAAGGAAATTGACTACAAAGACACCTTCCTACTCCGTCGTTATGCTAATGCTTTGGGTAAAATTTTACCTAAACGCCGCACTGGCACTTGCGCCAAACATCAACGCCAATTATCTTTAGCCATCAAGCGAGCCCGTATCATGGCCATGCTGATGTTTGTCCGTCGCTAAATTGAGTCTATGTTATCGTTAAATGAAATCAAACTAGGCAAAATTATCACTATCAATGGTGAACCTTATTCGGTCATCCGTGCCGACCATCACAAAATGGGTCGTGGTGGTGCCGTTCTTAAAACCAAGCTACGCAATTTAATCAGTAGTTCGGTTCTAGAAAGAACCTGGCAAGGCAATGATCGAGCTGACGAAGCCGATGTTGAAAAACGCAAAGCCACCTTCATGTATGCCGATGACCAGTTCGCTAATTTTATGGATAGCACTAATTATGAACAATTTGCTATCAACTTAGAAGAATTGGGCGGTAAAGAAAAATTCCTTAAAGACGGTCTAGAAGTAACCATTCTTTATTTCGAAGGTCGACCAGTCACTGTCGAATTACCCGTCAAAGCTGAATACAAAGTTACCACTGCTCCACCAGGAGTCAAAGGTAATACTGCTGGTAATGTCATGAAACAAATTGAGTTAGAAACTGGTGCCAAACTCAATGCCCCTTTATTTATTAATGAAGGTGATATCATCCGAGTCAATACTGACACTGAGGAATATGTAGAAAGAGTTAATTAAATTTGTCCGTATTTCATCAATACCAAAAGCCGCTCCTACTGGGGGCGGTTTTTGATTACAATTTTTAGCATAAAAAGAACCTTGGAACGTATCAACACAGTTGTGTCAATACAATTCCAAGGTCTAAGATCAAAGTTCAAAAACCCAAAGGCTTAAGAACAAGGGTCTGAGTTAAACTTGCGCAGCAAAAGCGAAACTGCTGCCGCGACCCCACCTGCTGTCAGGCTCGTCATAGCAGGCGTACAGCCACTGACCATCGCCATTCCGACCGGCGCTGAGCAGGCTCGGATCGCCACCAGCGTCATTGATAGGCTCATGCATGGCCACCATTGCCCAAATCCCTATTTCTTCAAGCTCTTTATCCGTGAACTTTTCACGGATAAGGCAAGCAATCTCTGGGTTTGGTTCGGTCAATCCACGACTCTCGGCCTCAGCACGAATCTTGCTGGTGGTACGGTCATCGTCGGAAAACAATTCTCCCGTTAATACCGAAACGTCAGTAGTTACACCGTCAGTTGTACTCATTTTATTAAGCAACTGTTCGGCATAATCGCTAACTCGAAATCCGCCTTTTTTAAGGCGCTTAATCCACTGGGGACCGGTAGTACCGTCAGAGGTGACGGTAAAGGTAATGACTCCGTCTTTTTCCTGCCACTTCCGGACAGGTCCAGAAACAGTCAATTCTCCACGAAGGAAAGCTAAGGCGGCTTCGTGGCCACCTAATTTCTTCACAATAGCATTGAGCTGTCCAGCTGTCAGACCGGCGGATGCGAATTCATTGTTATCTTTCATGATAAACTCCTCGCGCTTATTTGCGCTTTCATATCTCCTCTTATCTGAGGCAGAACTATGAGCTGTTGGTAGTCATAGCCAGGAAACGCCATTATTTATTAACTATAACGGCATCTTTTGGCTATGACTACTGGCAAGTTTTCTTAAAGGACAAGTTTCAATTTTAACCATTACACTATAGCATACTTGACCTATTCTGTCAAGGCCTGTAGCCCTATTACCTAATTCAAAAAGACCCAGCCACTTGGCTAGGTCTTTTTTATTAACCAACAAAACTTGTGCTTATAACAACAGCTCTTACTCCTGTCTAGCGGCTAAATCAATCAAAACCTGCTTTCTAACTTTTTTCATCAATTCCTTGTCTTGTTTCAAAAATGTTTTGGCATTTTCTCGGCCTACACCCAATTTAATCTCACCAAAACTATATGAATTGCCACTCTTGGTAATTGTTTCCATCTCCACACCAGTATCTAATAAATCACCGGCTAAAGAAATACCTTCGTTATACATAATATCAAACTCGCAGCTCTTGAAGGGCGCAGCGACCTTATTCTTAACCACTTTACACTTAACTCGATTACCCAGCATCTTTTCGCCCTGTTTGATTTGAGCTAGTTTGCGAATATCGATGCGCACTGAAGCATAAAACTTTAAAGCATTGCCGCCAGTGGTAGTTTCTGGATTGCCAAACATCACCCCAATTTTCATCCGCAGCTGATTAATAAAAATAACAATCGTCTTGGATTTGGCAATGATACCGGTTAATTTACGAAGCGCCTGACTCATTAATCGGGCTTGTGAACCCATCTGCATATCACCCATATCACCTTCAATCTCTTTTTTTGGTACCAAAGCGGCAACGCTATCAATTACCACCACATCAACCGCATTAGAGCGAACCAAGGTTTCTAAAATCTCTAAAGCCTGTTCACCAGTGTCTGGTTGACTAATTAACATTTCATCAATATTGACACCAATTTTCTTGGCATATTCAGGATCCAGGGCGTGCTCGGCGTCAATAAAAGCGGCAATACCACCCTGTTTTTGAACTTCAGCAATAATATGCTGCGCCAAAGTTGTTTTACCACTAGATTCTGGACCATAAATTTCAATCACCCGACCTCTCGGTACACCGCCGACACCAATAGCTAAATCTAATGACAGACAACCGGTTGTTACCGCGTCAACATTAGTGTTTTTAACATCACCAAATTTCATGATTGAGCCCTCGCCATAGAGTTGGCGAATCTGGCTCATCGCCGCTTCAGCCGCCTTTTGCTTTTCAGTTAAATCACCACTATCTACGCTGGCGAGCTCTTTGTCTTTTTTGCTCTTTTTTTCGTTAGCCATATAAAAAAATTAAAAAATAAACGGGGGTTTATTAATCTATAATAGCACAAAAAACTGTTTTAGGTAATTACTAATCAGCCAATAATTTCCTTAATTCGTCGTAGATTATCACTATCAACTTGCCAATAATCATAAACACTGGTCAGTCCATGCCGGCCCCCTTCAAAGCGATGAAAATCAGAACCACCAGTTATAATCATATCATTTCGCTCAGCCAAATCTTGTAAATAAAAAACTGCACCTAAACTATGATGCGGGGAAAGCACCTCAAGACCATGAACCCCGGCCGCCTTTAATCTAGCCACTAATTTAGCACTAACTGATCGACCTTTAGCTGGATGACAAAAAACTAATTGTCCGCCAAACTGTCGATTCAACCGCACTACTCGTTCTAGACTGACACAGCTTGGTCTTAATCGACCAATTTTATTATTACTAAATAATAAACCAATCGCCTCTTCTTCCCTAAAGATTGAACTACCCAATTGTTTAGCAATTATTTCTCGATTACCCGGCACAGTTAAAATAGCGTCCAATAAACCATTAGTTGGCACATAATGAGTAAATTTTTCAATTGCTGTTTCACTGCCAGCTATTAATAGCTCAGCTTTAATTAATTTATCTAAATGGTGTCTTAACCGACTCAGCCAATGCTTTTGACTTTCTAACATCAATTGATTAATTAGTGGATTGTCTAGCGGTAGATTATACCACAAGATATTAATCTGCTGATCATCAAATCTGGTATATATCTCAATTCCGGGCACTACTTTTAGACTATGTCGACGACAAGCCTGATTAAACTCCGGATAACCAGCCAAAGTATTGTGGTCAGTTAATGAGGCGACCTTAACTCCTTGTTTAGCCAAAAAATCAGCAGCAGCTGTTGGAGATAGGTAGCCATCTGAATAAGTTGAATGAATTTGTAAATCAATTATCATAAAATTAATATAAACTAGCTTCAATTTCATTAAGCAAGCCATCGGCTTGACTAGGTTCTGGCCCAGACTTGGTCACAAAATAAATAGCTGTCCGAAAAGCAGTAAAATAATAATAGGTCTTGAGCCGCTCTGCCCAATCAACCGGTTGCGGTTCATTCCTAGCCTGACAATAAGTCTGTTCAAAAATATTTCGAGCTTCTTGCCAATAGGCTTCATCTTTAATCTGATGCATCCCCATAAAAATCAATTGTTGACTAAATGAACCGATATCTCTAATCGGATCAGCCAGTGAAGCATCAGCCCAATCAATAATTGCTGATCCCTCCTGATTAACCACCACATTTTCCGGATGAAGATCACCATGAATAATCGCCAAATTTTCAGCACTGGGCCAATGTTCATTCTCCCGACTCTCCATAATATCATAAATCCTAATATATCGAGAATGGTATTGCGGACAAATTTTAGCGATTTTTTCTAAAGCTTCATCTCGCCCAGGCACAATTTGACCAATTCTACGCTGACGGCTATCTGGCCAATCAGTCGATCCTTGGGTCATAACATGCAATCTAGCTAACCAAGTCGCTGTTAATTCAATTTTATCTAAAATTTCAGCCCGATTACCAACTTGAAAATACTGAAAAAGATTTTGACCCGGCAAGCCAATATAAAAAATTGCTCGACAGGCTGGCTCATAAAATAATGGCCAATTGGCTTGAAATCGACTACTAGGAATATTCTTGGCCCATAATAACTTTAAATTATCCATTGTTTGCTGCCGTGATTCATTGCTATGGGCTGAGCAATAAATGGTTAATTGTTGAGTAACACCATTTTGACAATAAGACGCCTCATACGCTGCGACTAAATTATAATAATCATGGTGCACATTTTGTTTAATTATTTTAGCCTGACTAACCACAATATTTGACCAAGTTGGCTCAATTTCAGCCAACCGGTCATTTAATAATTGGCCGACTCGGCTAATATCCAAAAACTCTTCAATTTTAATCATATATTTAGTTAGCCGACCATTGATGCCAATGTTTTCGCCAAATTTTAGATTGTAATGAACAGAACATTTTTTCAGCTTGTTGTTTCCATGGCCGACTAGCCGGGTTATTAATTGACCTAATACTCCGAACCAATTGTTCCGCGCCACGAATAATTTCTTCTGGACCCCAAGCTCGACCACCAAATAAAACAAAATCAAAATCACTAGCCCACCACCAGGCACAGCTAGCCAAGCCATTGTGCAGATGTCGCAAAACCCAAACTTGATTATCATCACCATTAAAACGATCCGCAGCTTGTTGAGCTAATTCAGCCAAAGACCATAATATTTTATGAATATTATTGGAACGACTTTCCCAAATAGCGTATGGTTCTTTAACGGCCAATTCTTGTGGTTGACTCTCCCAGGAAGCAGCTATCAAATTAGCTGGCGGACGAATAGATCCGTCTAATGCCTCAGAAATTGTCAACTTATTAATCTGCTTATCTTCTAAACATTTTTCCAAATTACCGCGTTGATCCTGATGACGCAAACCATATAATTCTCCATCAGTTACGGTGAATAAATTTTGTGGACAATTCTGACAATCACCTACCAATATCTCCGGTGGATATTTCTTAGACCATTCTCGCTGCCTAACTGCCAAAACCATCCCCGAAGATTGATCTTGATAAAATAATTCTTTGACCCGATCTAACCGACCATCAATATGGATTTCATCAACCACGGCGTAGCTATAACCCTTTTTAGCTAACCAGACTAACAATTCTGGAGAATAAGCTAATTCTGGAGCAAAAAAACCATGTGGTCGACTAACCTTAAAAAGATGAGCCAATATTTTTTCTTGAGCATCAACTTGTCGTTCAATTTCAGTTAAACTGGTTTTTGGTAGTAACGCATGCCAATAAGCCGAACCCAATAATTCAACTTGACCACGTTCTACCAATTTTTGCCAATCAGCAATTAATTTAGTTTGATCTAGTTTTAATAATTGCTCCAATAAACAACCGCTAAAATTAACCGTGATCTTGGCTGCTGGCTGATCTAACAAAGCCTTAGCCACCCGCTGGTAGCTCAATTTAGCCGCTTCTACAACAAACTCCGAAGAACTAAGCGGTGGTTGATAAAAATGTAGCGCATTAATCCAACGCATATTATTGCTTCAAAGCCCGACGATATAAATTAATATATTTTTTAGCTGGAATCTTCCAAGAACTAGCTGTTTTCATTCCCCGCTTAACTAGCGATGACCAACTAGTCAAATGACGAAAATTCTCTAACGCACGAATAATTGCCGTATATAAAGCAATGCTGGAAAAATTATTAAAAACAAAACCAGTGCCACGATTGGTCCGTGGATTAAAATTATTAACCGTATCATTAAGACCACCAACATTACGAACAATTGGCACACAGCCATAACGCATAGCAATCAATTGGTTAATTCCACAAGGCTCATGATGTGACGGCAATAACAAACAATCACTCCCGGCATAAATCAATTTTTCTAATTGCTTATTTTTTTTATAAGAAAGAAAAACCAATCGTCGTGGATAACGTTTATGCCAGCTTTTTAGTCGATTAATATAATAATCATCACCATCTCCCAAAATAATTACCTGAGCATCTCGCTTTAACAGCCAATCCATAACCTCCATAATTAAACTAAAGCCTTTTTGAAAAGTAATCCGTGAAGTTGAACACAATAACGGAATATCTTTATCTACTTGAAGATCTAATTTTTTTTGTAAAAACAATTTGCTAGCGATTTTACCATCAGTTGCTAGTCGCCAATCATATTTAACTGGCAAACTATCGTCACTGGCCGGATTATATTCAAAATGATCAATACCATTAATTATGCCAAATAAACGATCGGCTCGATTACGTAAAATCAAATGAAGATCTTGACCAAAATGACGAGTCATAATCTCTTCACGATATTGTTCACTAACTGTATTAATAATGTCAGCATGTAAAATAGCTCGTTTAGCAAAATTAATATATTCCAAATCAGGATTTTTAAAATCAGGTAATTTTTTGGTACCAAAATCTTTTTTATCAGCTGGTGTTTCCCACCAATTATGACCAAATTGAAAAACTAAGTTATGAATAGTAAATACTGTTCTAGCCCCACGCAAAACGGCTGATTTTCTAAATTGACTATTGAGTAATTGTGGAATTAAACCAGTCTGCCAATCATGGCAATGAATTATATCTGGCTTGAAAGCCAATAATTCTAATAATCTCAAGGCGGCAACATCAAATAAGTAAAAACGAGCATTTTTATTGGCCTCACCATAAATTTTATTACCACCCTTAAAATAATCAACCTGTTCAACAAAATAAACCGGTAAACCTTCCATTAAATAACCCAACCAATAATTAACCCTAATAGTTTGTCTACCAACCTCTAGAGCAATATCATGATAAACTTCTTTTAATTTATGGATCTTTTTATCAACCACCTTATTATATAAAGGGGTAATAACCACAACTTCATGCCCAAGCCGATTAATCGCCTTAGGCAAGCTCCGCGCCACATCAGCTAGTCCACCCGTTTTACTAAATGGAGCTACTTCTGAGGCAATGCTAACTATTTTTAATATTTTATTCATATATTATTAGCCAATAAAATGGACCGACCTTGTAGCGCACATAATGCTGCCGCTAAGCCATCAGCCGCATCATCAGGCTTAGGAATTTCCTTAAGTCCTAACATTAATTTAACCATTTTTTGAATTTGTTGTTTATCGGCTTGACCATAACCAGCTACTCCTTGTTTAATCTGCAGTGGAGTAAATTCCAAACAAGGTACTTGTCGTTGACCAATAGCCAACATCACCACACCGCGGGCTTGACCAACCTGAAAAGCAGTGGTCACATTACGGCAAAAAAATAATTGCTCAATCCCAATTAAATCTGGCTGATATTTATCTAATAACCGACTAACTTGTTGATAAAGATCGGCCAAGCGGGACGGTAAATCAGTTTTAGCTTTAGTTTTTAGCGAACCATATTCTAAACAGGCCAATTTTGACCCACTAGCAGCAATAACCCCAAAACCAGTATCGGCTAATCCAGGATCAATCCCGATGGCGATTAATTTTTTAGGGGCGGTTATTACCATTCAGCGTTACTATAATAATCACCAACATCTTCGCAGTCTTCCAGTGCTTCAATAAATTTTTCTAATTTGGCTTGATCATCGGGATTGTCAATAATAACCTTTTCTTTGGCGACCTGCTGAGTTTCCGCCAGTTCAGTAATAATCGATTTATCCTCGAGATAAGCTTTTAGAGTTGGCAAATCCTCTGGTGCGGTATAAATAGTTATCCCTTCGGTTTCTTGAATAATATCTTGAGCTCCTTGATCGATTAATTCCAATTCCAAATTATCCCAATCACCAAATTTATCAGCCAACGCTTCACTAGTAATTTGGACAACACCGCGCAACACAAAATTCCAAGCTACCGCACCCAGACTACCCCCAGCTTTAGAAAAAAGATGCCGAATAGTTGAAGCTGTTCGATTACGATTATCAGTTACACATTTAATAATAAATTGACTACCGACTGGTCCCTGCCCCTCATAAACTAATTCCTCAATCTGCTGACCACCACCTTCACCAGTTCCACGTTTGATTGCTCGTTCAATATTATCTTTTGGCATATTGGCCTGTCTAGCCTTATCAATCGCCATCCGCAAAGTAAAATTAGTATCAGGGTCACCACCCTTATCTCGGGCGGCAATACTAATCAAATTACTCAATTTGGTAAAAATAGCCCCACGTTTGGCATCAACTACCGCCTTTTGTCGTTTAGTGGTGGCCCACTTAGAATGTCCGGACATAGAAATTTGCTGAAGAGTAAAACTTATTCTTAAATTATCATAATTTTTGATAAAGAGCAATAATCTTGCTATAATAATCAGACTTAACAGACAAATAATTTTACTTATGTCTATTCTTGATAATCAAGCTAAACGACTAGCTCTCGATAGTAGCCAAGTTGGCTCAGCCATTGCCTTACTACCTGACCAGCTAACTCAAGTTCTCCAAGATATTAATCAATTACCCAAACTAAAACTTAATCAAACTATTAATAAAATAGTGCTTAACGGCATGGGTGGCTCCAATCTAGGGGCCCGCCTAATTGCCTCAGCCTTATCTGAACAATTAACTGTTCCTCTGATTATTGAACCAGGCTATACTGTTCCTGGTTATGTTGATGCCCAAACTCTCTATATTATCTCAACTTATTCTGGCACCACTGAAGAGCCCTTAAGTGTAATTAGCCAAGTACAAGCCCAAGGCGGACAATTAGCAGTAATCACAGCCAATCACCCCGGCAATCCCTTGGTAGATTTAGCTAATCAGCATAATTGGCCAGCCTATTTATTTAACCCCCAACACAACCCCTCTGGTCAACCTCGACTAGGTTTAGGCTATGCCATTTTTGGTCTACTAGGCTTATTATCTCGGCTTGATTTATTTAATTTTGATACAGCCCAGGCTAAACAATTAATTGACCAACTAAAACAAATTAACCAGCAATGGTTACCCGAACAACTAACCACTGACAATGACGCCAAACAATTGGCCCAGCAATTACAAGATCGACAAATCTGGCTAGTTGGTCCAGATTGTTTAGCCGGCAATCTTCATATTTTACGCAATCAAATCAATGAAACTGGTAAACACTTGGCCAATTATTTAACCGTACCCGAATTAAATCATTACGCTATGGAGGGATTATCTTTTCCAATTAGTGTGCCTGAAACTGTCGCCATCTTATCTTTCAAATTAGCTGGATTGTCAGCTCGACTAGATAAACGACTTAATTTAACCGATACTGTTTTTGAACAAAATAAATTACCGGTCTTTCAGTATCGGGCTCAATCCACTAACCGACTAGGTCAAGCTCTAGAAATACTAGCTTTTGGTAGTTGGCTTAGTTATTATTTAGGGCTACTCCACGGTGTTGATCCAGTAAAAATTCCCTGGGTTGACCTATTCAAAGCCAAACTAGCTTAATAATTAACATAAAAATTTATGAACCAGGAGGGGAATCGGCCATTGGCCGGTTGGTATTGTTTATTGATCGGCTTATCGGCCGGTTTATTTTGGTCAGTTTGGCCACAATTGATTAATGGCCAAACCTTATTATTTCAAGAATTATTACCACGACCAATTAATGATCAAAGCGAGTATATTGAAATTGGTAATGTCTCTAATCAAACCATCAATCTAGCTGGCTGGCTCATTGCCGACCAAGCCAAACAAAACAAACCAATTAACTTACCAGACTACCAATTAAACCCTGGTCAAGCCTGGCAAATTAACGCCAAAGATATTGGCATCAGCCTTAATAATGATGACGAAACGCTCTGGCTTTGGTCACCTGACGGACAATTAGCCGATACAATTAATTATAATAAAGCTCCAGCTGGAGCTATTTATCGCCGAGGATTTGAGGGCTGGCAATGGATCAATGATCCAGCTGGACCAATGATTGATTCTACTTCGGTTAACCAAGCAATTAATCAGCCAATTAGCGGATTAGTCACCGCTCTACCACATCAATTGTCTAGCCAATACTTTTATATTACTTATCCAGATAATTCTGGTGGCCTTAAAATATATTGCTATTATAAGCTTTGGCCCCAACTAAATCTAGGCGATCTCATCGAAGTCACCGGACAAGCAGTCTCAACTACTCAAGAAAACAAGATTAATATCAAAGGCCCCCAAGATATTAAAATTATTTCTAAGTCCAATCAATTAAGCCCATTAATCATTACCACCCGTCAAATAAATGAGCTAGCGGTAGGCCAAGTTGTGACTATGACCGGCAAGTTGTCGGCCAAAAATCAATCGACCCTATATCTAACCGATGATTTCGGTGAATTACTAGTTCAACTAAAAACTGGCACCAATCTCAAAAATAGCGATTTTACTATTGGCCAAAACTACCAAATCACTGGCTTAATAATCAACAACAACGGTCTGCGTCTAGTGCCACGACAACCCGAAGATATTAATAAAATAGAACTGACCACTAGCTCGACTGCCACAACCACCCTAACTCTAACCGCCACTCCCCGATCAACTAATTCTCCAATTACTTGGCTAGTCGGTCTATCTATTGGTCTGATTATCGGTCTAATTGCTTATCGATTGTCTAAAAAAACCAATTAAAACTATTAAACAATCTTTATAATAAAATCCCCCCATTTAGGAGAGATTCTAATGGTGGACGATACTGGATTTGAACCAGTGACCTCTACGATGTCAACGTAGCGCTCTAACCAACTGAGCTAACCGTCCAAGGTTTTTTTATTGTAAAAGCTGCCAATTGTTTTGTCAACCAAGTGCGCCCAGATGGATTTGAACCGTCGACCCCTGCTTTATAAGAGCAGTGCTCTAACCACTGAGCTATGGGCGCTCAATCTTTAATTATCATAACCGACCACTGACCACTTGGCAATCCTTATTCTATTTCAGCTAGACGACGATTAAGAATTGGCAAAATTAATTCCATGGTCGAGCTAACTGATAAATTACTAATTAAACTAACCAGCGACCCATAACTATTTGGATCAAACTCCTTAAGCCATTCCTTAACATCAATCGGTCCATTACTATAGACCACTACACCAGTCCGATCATTGCCTTGCTGTAATGATTTATTAACTTCTTTCAAAGATTCTTGACTCTTTAATAAAGATAAGGAAACAGTTGGCTCAGCTGGCTTAGCTAAATCATAAAAAATTACCACTAATTTAGTATTACTCAGTCCCGCCAATAATCGATCAATGGCTTGACCAACCATTACACCAGAAACTGGTTCACCCTCGCTCTCCAATTTAGACCAAACTAATCCATTATCTGATTGCTCCAAATTTAACAAAATTTTACCCCATAACCGTAGAGTGTTTAACTCCACTGAAGCATACCAACGATTAACAATCTCTTCTCGACGAGCCCCTTGCTTAATTAAATTAGCTGCAGCTAATAATACCTGCGGACTAGCCTTGGAGTTGGTGAAATTTTTAGTATCGTAAATCAAACCGGCTAATAATCCGGTAGCCTGATTAGCGTCAATCGACCATTCCATGGCCCGATAAAGATTATAAATAATTTCAGCCGTTGAGCTGGCCACCAAATCAACCAAATTAATCTGCCCAAAATTTTCATTACTAGACTGACAATCAATATTAATAACTGGTGTCTGATAAAACAACCCCGAATTATTATCATAAATCTCACCCAGCGCACCTGGTTCGGCTGCCCCAATAGTTATAATCAAATCATAGGGTGGCCGACCAACTATTAATTCAACATCTTCTTCAGTAAATTGTCCGCCATTAGGTTTAATTAAAAAATTCAAACGATCACCTTCAATCTTATACTTAATCTGACCGACCTTAGTTCGGCTCAAATCTAGACTAACAACAAAATCTTCACTAGCCAAACTCAAACTTGGCTGTTCCATCATCAACATTGACCAATCTTCACTCATTACACTATTGGCGACTAAATCAGCCTGCCGACCAGCCTGAACCAAACCACTAACCAAAGCCATGGCCGCCGCTCCATTACTGGGCGTTGACAAAATATCGGCCACCACCAAAATTCGATTGGCTTGCTTAATTGTCTGTAAAATTGTTGAATCAAAATTTACCATAATTCAAAATAGTGCAGGCGGTGGGACTTGAACCCACACGGATTTCTCCACATGCTCCTAAGGCATGCGTGTATACCAGTTTCACCACGCCTGCTAACCGTGCTTAACTAATAAACCATTGTTAGTTAAAAATGGCTTTTTGTCAAGGTTATCTACACAATAATCATGACCAACCAATTTGGTCAAAATAATTTATTTATGTTATAATTTTTAATATTCATTATACCCTCTGGGTATATCTAAATTAATAAATAACCTTGACTAATCAGTCAAGTCAATTTCAATCACATGGCTAAATATGTTAAGTTTTTCAACGAACTGGGCATCAAAGATGTTCCACTAGTTGGTGGAAAAAATGCCTCATTGGGCGAAATGTACCAAAAACTAACCAAGTCTGGCATCCGCGTACCCAATGGCTTTGCCACTACCGCCGAAGCCTATCGTCATTTTTTAAAAGATTCTGGTACCCAACAAAAATTAAAACAAATCTTAAACGGACTAGACACTCATGATGTTATTGATTTAGCTAGACGCGGTAAATTGGCCCGACAAGCTATCCTTAACTCTGACTTACCACAAGATTTACAAAAAGAAATTATCAGCGCCTACCGTAAACTAAGCAGTCTTTATAAAACCAAAAATCTAAGTGTCGCCGTTCGCTCTTCAGCTACCGCCGAAGATTTACCTGATGCCTCTTTTGCTGGTCAACAAGACACTTATCTCAATATCTATGGCGAAGCCAATATCTTAACAGCGGTTAAAAAATGTATTGCCTCTTTGTTTACTGATCGAGCTATTTCTTATCGGGTGGATAAAAAATTTGATCACTTCTCCATTGCCCTGTCCGTTGGTATTCAAAAAATGGTCCGTAGTGATCTAGCCTCCTCCGGTGTTATGTTTACTATTGATACAGAGACTGGCTTTAGTAACGCCATCCTAATTAATTCGATTTACGGTTTGGGTGAAAATATTGTTCAAGGCAAAGTCAGTCCCGATGAGTTCTATGTCTTTAAACCAACCATGGCTATTATTGATCGAACTTTAGGTGACAAAAAAATTAAGATGGTCTATGCTCTGGCTAAAAATGCCAGCTTACCAGTCAAAGACATTCCCGTACCAATTAAAGATCAACAAAAATTTTCAATTACCAATGACCAGGTCAAAACTTTGGCTAAATGGGGTTTGACTATTGAAAAACACTATAAACGACCAATGGATATTGAGTGGGCTCTAGACGGTCAAGACAACCACCTATATATTGTTCAGGCTCGCCCAGAAACAGTCAATAGTCAACGTAATTACAATATTTTAGAAGAATACATTATTAAAAAACGCGGCCAGATTTTAGTTGAAGGTCGCAGTGTTGGCAATCGTGTCGGTGCCGGAACTGTTAATCGAATTCTTAGCGTTAAAGATATTAGTAAATTTAAAGCCGGCCAAGTCCTAGTTACAACCATGACCGATCCTGACTGGGAGCCAATTATGAAAATTGCCTCGGCCATTGTCACCGACAAAGGTGGTCGCACTTGTCATGCTGCCATCGTTTCCCGTGAACTCGGTATTCCTTGTTTAGTTGGCACCAGTGATGGCAGTCAAAAACTAACCAGTGGCCAATCAGTCACTGTCAGTTGTGCCGAAGGCGATGCTGGCTTTGTTTATGAAGGTAAAGTTCCATTTACTATTAAAAAAACTGACATCCAAAAACTAACCCGACCTGATTGTAAAATAATGATGAACATTGGTTCACCAGATATTGCCTTTGCCAGTTCATTTTTACCCAATGACGGCGTCGGATTAGCCAGAGAAGAATTTATTGTTAATAATTCCATTCGCATTCACCCGCTTGCTCTAATTAATTACTCTAAAATTAAGGACGCCAAACTTAAAAAACAAATTGATGAATTGACAGTCAGCTACCCTGATAAAAAACAATTCTTTATTGATAAATTAGCCGAAGGTGTTGGCACTATCGCTGCTGCTTTTTATCCTAAGGATGTTATTGTTCGTCTGTCTGATTTTAAAACCAATGAGTATGCCAATTTAATCGGCGGTAAAGATTATGAGCCAATTGAGTCCAATCCAATGATTGGCTGGCGTGGAGCTAGTCGTTACTATGATCCCAAATTTGAACCAGCCTTTGCTCTAGAGTGTTTGGCCCTTAAAAAAGTCCGTGAAGAATTTGGCCTAAAAAATCTTAAGGTTATGGTTCCTTTTTGTCGCACCATTGAAGAGGGTAAGCTGGTTATTAAAACTATGGCTAAATATGGTCTCAAACAGGGTCGTGGTGGTTTAGAGGTTTATGTTATGGCTGAAATACCCACTAATATTCTACTAGCCAGTGATTTTGCCAAAGTTTTTGATGGTTTTTCAATTGGCTCCAATGATTTAACCCAACTAGCTCTAGGCATTGATCGTGACGCTGGCAACCTAAAAATAGCTGGAGTTTCTAATGAAAAAAATCCCTCAGTCAAATCTTTAATCCAATTTCTGATTGAAATCGGCCAAAAAACTCATACCAAGGTTGGCATCTGTGGCCAAGGCCCTAGCGATTTTCCTGATTTCGCTAAATTCCTACTAGCCTGTGGTATTGATAGTATGTCACTCAATCCTGATACAGTAATTAAAACCACCTTAGCTTTGGGTAAATTTAAACCAAGGAAAAAATAATTGACACTAGATTTTCTCACTATAAAAACGGCCACCCC
>Ga0265294_10003920_pt1 | contig 18754 bp, 14 predicted proteins | sample MunlanPumphouse3_FD_192504 | JGI IMG/M metagenome (GOLD analysis project Ga0265294, IMG submission 192504) | Groundwater microbial communities from a municipal landfill in Southern Ontario, Canada - Pumphouse #3 | ecosystem: Environmental > Aquatic > Deep subsurface > Groundwater | place...
CGCTTCTGATAAAGCGCTGCAACGACTTCGGCGCGGGCGGCGTTTCGGTTGCCATAGGGGAACTCGCCGACGGGCTTGACATTGACCTTGATAAAATAAAAAAGAAATATTCCGGGCTTGACGGCACCGAGCTTGCCATTTCAGAGTCCCAAGAGCGAATGGCGGTGGTGGTTTCAAAGCAAAACGAGGAAATGTTTATCCGGCTTGCGGAAAGCGAAAACCTTGAGGCGGCGGCGGTGGCGGAAGTCACTGACAAAGCCCGCCTTGTCATGCGCTGGAAAAACCGCGTCATCGCCGATATTTCGCGGGAATTTTTAAACACAAACGGAGCGAAAAAGAAATCCTCGGCGCTCCTTTCCTCGCCGCTCCCCTATGAAAAGCCGCAAGCGCAAAGCTTTGAGGAAGCGCTCCTAAACCTTGCCGCCGACTATAATTCCTGCTCGGGGAAGGGGCTCGCGGAACGCTTTGACTCAACTATCGGCGCGTCGACGGTTCTTATGCCTTTCGGCGGGAAAACCCAATCCACCCCAATAATGGCGATGGTTCATAAAATTCCCCTTCAAAAGGGCGAAACCGACACCTGCTCGTTTATGTCATACGGGTTTAACCCGTTTATAAGCGAAAAATCCCCTTATCACGGCGCCTATAACGCCGTGGTGGAAAGCGTGTCGAAAATAATCGCCGCCGGCGGAGATCGAAAGTCAATACACCTGTCGTTTCAGGAATACTTTGAAAAGCTCCGCGACGACGATAGCCGCTGGGGCAAACCGATGTCCTCGCTTTTGGGGGCGCTTGACGCCCAGCTTGACCTCGGCGCCGCCGCGATAGGCGGCAAGGATTCCATGTCCGGCACGTTTGAGGATATCGACGTCCCCCCAACTCTTGTGTCTTTCGGGGTGGCTGTGGGGAGCGCCAAAAACGTCGTTTCCCCCGAATTTAAAGAACCGGGTCACGCCGTGGTTTGGTTCAGGCCGGAATACGGCAAGAACCGCCTCCCCATACCCGCCTCTTTTATTGAAAATTGCGATAAAGTCGCCGCGATAATTCAAAAGGGAATGGCTCACGCCGTTTTTACCCCCGCCGGCGGCGGAGCGGCGGAGGGCGTTTTAAAGTCCTGCCTCGGCAACGATATCTCGTTTGAATACGACGGAAACATAACGCTTGACGAAATTTTCGGCTATTCCTATGGCTCTTTTGTGGTTGAGATGGACAAATACCCCGGAGAGGGCGTTATGCTCGGCAAGACAAGAGCAGAGGGGGGGGTCTCTTATGGCTCCACGCGGATTCCACTTCAAAAGCTTAGGGAGGTTTACGAGGGGGTTTTTGAAAACCTCTTCCCCACAAAAACAAAAGCTTTTGGGGAGGCGCCAAAGGCGTTTACTTTTATAAATAAATCGCCTATTAAACCCGGCGTTAGATATGCCTTGCCGCGGGCGCTTATTCCCGTGTTCCCCGGCACCAACTGCGAGTACGACACCGAAAAGTCGCTCTTAAACGCGGGGGCGGCTCCGCAGGTCTTTGTTTTAAACAACCTAACCCCGGCGGGGATAAAAGAATCGGCGGAAAACTTCGCCAAGTGTATCGGCAACAGCCAGATAATCGTTATCCCCGGCGGGTTTTCAGGCGGCGACGAGCCCGACGGGTCGGGCAAGTTTATCACCGCTTTTTTCCGGAACCCCTATATCAGCGAAAAAATAACCGAATTTCTTGAAAAGCGCGACGGGCTTATGTGCGGCATTTGCAACGGGTTTCAGGCGCTTATCAAGTTGGGGCTTGTCCCCTACGGCAGGATCACCCCGCCCCGCGCCTCTTCTTCCACGCTGGCGTATAACGCCATCGGCCGTCATCAGTCGCAAATTGTGAGGGTGAGGGTTTCGTCAAACAAGTCTCCGTGGTTCGCGAACACTTCGCCGGGCGAGGTTTACCTCGTGCCGATCTCCCACGGGGAGGGCAGATTTGTGGGGGATATGGCGGAGGTCGCTTTGCTTGGCGAAAACGGACAAATCGCCGCCCAGTATGTGGATTTTGACGGCAACCCCTCGCGGGAAACCGATTTCAACCCGAACGGCTCTTTTATGGCGGTGGAGGCCGTAACCTCCCCCGACGGCAGGGTGCTCGGCAAAATGGGGCATTCCGAAAGAACGGGGAGACATCTCTATAAAAACGTACCCGGAAATTATGACATGGACATCTTCGGAGCGGCGGTTAAATATTACGAATAGATTAAATTCCCCCGGGCTATTGCAAAAAGAACACCTTTGGTTTATTATATACAAGAAATTAAAGGCAAAGTTTTAAGGATTTTCCCGTCGGCTTATAAACCAAACGGCTCGCTTTTCTTTAAAAGGCAAAAGTTATTTTTGTCGCTTTTTATTATCCCTTCATTTCGCAGCTTTGAAATTTCCGCCGACATCGCGCTCCGCTCGACCGAAAGGTAATCGGCAAGCTCCTGCCTGTTTAGGTTTATGGCAAAGCAGCTGCTCCCCGCGCGCTTTGACTCGGCGTATAAAAAAGCCAGCAGCTTTTCTTTTGTCGTCCTTTTGGCGACAAGCTCAAGCCGTTCGTTTAGGAATATATTTTTATCGGCAATAATGCCAAGCATATTTAAAATTAAAGTGTTGTGGTAAGGGCAGGCTTTGGCGCACATGCTCGCCAACTTGTGGTGGTCCACAAACAGCGCCTCGCAGTCATTGGCGCAGCTCACGCTAAACGGCAGGGTTTTTTGTTTTGAAAACGCGAAGGTTTCACCAAACAAACCCCCCTCGCCTATCATCGCCAAAATGTTTCTGTTGCCGTAAAAATCAATTTTTTTCACTTGAACCTGCCCCGAAAGGACTATCCCAAAGCTGTCAGAACGCTCGCCCTCCGCGAAAACAATTTGCTTTTTTTCAAACGATTTTTTGCTTACCTCAAGGCAGATGAGCAGCGACTCTGTCTCGCCCTCTGAAATTTCGCCGAAGAGCTCGCATTTTCTAAGCTGATAAATAAGCTTTTCCAAAATAAAACACCTTCCTTTGTTGGAAAACCAACAGATATTTCGGTCTAATTATAGTAAAATTAAATCGAAAAATCAAGGATAGATTGAAAAATAAATTTTTCAATCGGCAACTTCATCGAAAAATGGGATTTTTCGATTTGCAACTTTTTGATTTTACGGTTTAAACAACCGCAATTTCGCTAAAGCGAAACCACCAAAAAGATTGCGGTTCTTTGATTTTACATGGTTGATAACCGAAACTATCAAAAAAGGTTGTGTGTTGATTTAAAGGAAAGGTAATAAAAAATGCTTAGGAAAATTATAAAAATTGATGAAGAAAAATGTAACGGCTGCGGGCTTTGCGCGTCTGCCTGCCATGAGGGCGCCATTGAAATGGCCGGCGGCAAGGCAAAGCTTGTCCGCGAGGACTACTGCGACGGCCTTGGCGACTGTCTTCCCGTCTGCCCGGCGCAAGCGATAAGCTTTGAGGTAAGAGAAGCGCCCGGCTATGACGAAGAAGCGGTGCTAAAGGCGAAAGCCAAAAGTAAACCTCAAGCGGCGGGGAACGCCGGAGATGCAAAATCTACATATACAAAAGCCGAAACGCCCTGCGCTTGCCCGGGCTCGCGCTCAAAAACCATTTCGAGGGGAAACGCCGGGAGCTTTGCCGTCGCGGACAATGAAAGCATGTCTTTCAGCCTGCTTTCCCAGTGGCCGGTTCAGCTAAAGCTTGTCCCGGTTCGCGCGGGGTATTTTGACGGGGCAAACCTGCTTGTCGCCGCCGACTGCTCGGCGTACGCCTACGGTAACTTCCACAAAAAGTTTATGAAAAACCGCGTGACGCTTATAGCCTGCCCAAAGCTTGACATGTGCGACTATTCCGAAAAACTGACTGAAATTATTAAAAACAACGATATTAAAAGCCTTACGGTCGTAAGAATGGAAGTCCCCTGCTGCGGCGGAATTGAGTTCGCCGCCAAAAAAGCGCTTAGAGAAAGCGGCAAGTTTATACCTTGGCAGGTGGTGACAATATCGGCCGACGGCGAAATACTTGACTGAATCGAGGTTAAAATGTATACGAAAAATTTAAACGAAACTAATGTCAACACATCCGGCGGAAAGGTCGAGCAGGTTTTTACCTTTTCGTCCGGGGATAAAAAAGTCGTCGAGCGGGTGGTCGCCGACGAAAATCTTCACTATATGCACGCGATTTTTAACGAGGGCGAAGGCCTGCCGCTTCATTTTTCCAACGCTAACGTTTATATGTCGGTTATCCGGGGAAATCTCACCATCGCCCTTGATAATTTTGAGCCAAACATCTACGGCGCGGGAAAACTGCTTAAAATACCGGAAGGCACGCAAATGAACGTTAAAAACACCCACGGCGAAACGCTTGAGATTTTTATTGTAAAATCTCCCCCGCCAAAGGGTTAAAACGGCAAAATAATAAAGAAAGGGCATAATATAAACAATGAGCGAAAACATGTTTTGCTATCAGTGTCAGGAAACATCGGGGGGAAAGGGCTGCACATTCCGCGGAGTGTGCGGAAAAAGCGACGTTTTGGCGGGGCTTCAGGATCTGCTTATATACTCGCTCAAAGGCATATCCCTTGTCGTGGTAAAAGGGGGAATCTTCCCCTCCGACATACCGGCGGTTAACTCGGCGCTGCTGAGCGGTCTTTTTATGACCATAACAAACGCCAATTTTGACGAAGACGCTATTATTGGCGGAATTCAAAATATTATAAACCTGCGGGAGGGGCTAAAATCGGGGATAGATGTTATCCCAAACCTCCACGACAGCGCGGCGTTTTTGGCGGCCACAAAAGACGAAATGATAGAAAAATCCCGCGGCGCGTCAATTCTCCAAACAAAAGACGTTGACATACGCTCGCTGAGAGAGACTATTGTCTATGGGTTAAAAGGTATGGCGGCTTATGCCGAACACGCCAAAAACTTAGGCAGGGAAGACAATACTGTCTACGCATTTATATACAAAGCGCTCGCCGCCACGCTTGACGACAGCCTTTCCCTTGACGACTATGTCGCGCTCACTCTTGAAACCGGGGAGTACGGCGTAAAAGCCATGGCGCTCCTCGACGATGCTAACACGTCTTCGTTCGGCAACCCGGAAATCACGTCGGTTAATATCGGCGTAAGAAAAAACCCCGCCATTCTTATTTCGGGGCATGACCTAAAAGACCTTCGGGCGCTGCTTGAACAGACAAAAGGCCAAGGCGTGGATATTTACACCCACGGCGAAATGCTCCCCGCCCACTATTACCCGGCGTTTAAAAAGTATAGCCATTTCGCGGGCAACTACGGCAACGCTTGGTGGAAACAAACCACCGAGTTCGGGTCTTTCCGCGGACCCATACTTTTTACCACCAACTGCATTGTCCCCCCGAAAAGCGAGGAAATCAAAAACCGTATTTTCACCACCGGTTCTGCGGGTTACCCGGGATGTGTACATATAGAAGAAGACAAAAACGGCAATAAAGATTTTTCGGCCGTAATCGCCCTCGCAAAGACGCTCCCGCCGCCGGAAGAAATTGAAAAGGGCAGCATTGTGGGGGGGTTCGCGCACAATCAGGTAATTTCCCTCGCGGACGCGGTTGTCAGCAAGGTCAAAGAGGGTAAAATTAAAAAGTTTTTTGTAATGGCGGGCTGCGACGGCAGGGTGAAAACCCGCGAATACTACACCAACTTCGCCGAGTCTCTCCCAAAGGACACGGTTATCCTCACCGCCGGCTGCGCCAAATACCGCTATAACAAGCTTGGGCTCGGGGATATCGACGGCATCCCCCGCGTGCTTGACGCCGGGCAGTGCAACGACTCATACTCGCTTGTATTAATCGCTCTTAAGCTTAAAGAGGTTTTCGGCGTTGACGACATAAACGATCTCCCCATCGCCTTTAATATCGCTTGGTATGAGCAAAAAGCGGTCATCGTGCTCCTCGCGCTCCTTTACTTAGGGATTAAAAACATTCACTTAGGCCCCACGCTCCCGGCGTTTTTATCCCCCGCCGTGGCGGAGCTTCTTGTAAGAGAGTTCGGAATCGCGGGAATAGGGAGCGTCGAAGACGACATAAGCCTGTTTATGAACGCCTGAGAGCGTTTCGCGGCAATAACACAGCGCGTTAAAAATTTAAAATATAGTTTTTCTTGGAAAGGAGATTAATTGTGAGAGCTTCCGTTGATAAGAGCGGCTGCATCGCCTGCGGCCTTTGCGAATCCATTTGCCCCGAAGTTTTCCGTTCGAGCGAGGACGGCACCGCCGAGGTTTATGTAGACCCCGTCCCCGTTGAAAACGAGGAAGCGGCGAAAGAGGCAGCCGACAGCTGCCCCGTTTCGGTTATTTCAATCGAAGAATAACTCGCTCAGATAAAAACAGCCCCCGGGTTTTCCCGGGGCTGTTTTTATCTGAGCATCTCGTCCGGAGCGCCTATTGCGCCGGACTCCATAAGTTCAATAAACATCTTCGCGAGCGAGGGGTCAAACCGTGTTCCCGCGTTTTTCGCGATTACCCCGAGCGCCGCCTCCTTGCCCTTTTTCGGCGGCAGGCCGTTTTTGGCGAGTTCGCGCTCATAAACCTCCACCACCGATATAATCCGCGCTATCAGCGGGATTTGTTCGCCTTTTAACCCGCGGGGATAGCCCGAGCCGTCCCATTTTTCATGGTGCCCGTATATGTACTCGGCAAGGTCAAGCGTGTCGTCAAACAGGTTGAGTATTCTGTACCCCACCATTGAGTGCTGGCGCATTTTTTCGGTTTCTTCCTCGGATAAGCTAAACTTTAAGAGCGTCTCCTCGTCGACGATGATTTTCCCGATATCGTGCATATACCCCGCCCGCTTAAGCTTGCTTATCTCGGTTTCGGGGAGCCCCAGCGCTCCGCCGAGCTCGCCGCAGATTTGGCTGACGATTATCGAGTGCTGGCGTTCTCTGGCGCTCCTCGCGTGGAGGGTGTCGATGATTGTCTGGAGCATATCTTTGTTGACAGCTTTGCGGTTCATGGTTTTGTCTTTATACATGGCGTTTTCGGCGTTGGTCATAACCTCCGCGAGCGACTGATCGGGATGTTTTTTAGTGTCGCATCCCAGCGATATACTGCACTTTATCGCCGCGACTTTCGCGTTCTGGAAGTTTGAGCGTATCCGCGAGAGTACAATCTCGGCGCTTTTCTTTTCCGTCTGCGGCAGTATCACCATAAACTCATCGCCGCCGACCCTCGCGACAACCCCATCGCCCTTGCAGGCGAGGGTCAACACCTCGGCCGCTTTTATAATCAGCTTGTCGCCGACGGCGTGCCCGAATATGTCGTTTGTCATTTTCAGCCCGTTAATATCCGCGTATATAAGCGAAATAGGCAGTTTTTCCGCCTTATCAAGCTCGGAACTGCTCTTTTCAAAGCTCCTGCGGTTGTAAAGACCCGTCAGCGTGTCATGGTAGCTTTGGTAATGGATTTCCGATTCCTTTTTCTTTTGTTCGGTGATATCCTTAAAGCTTATGACCGCGCCCACCACAAGCCCGTTTTTTATTTGGGGATATGAATGATATTCGGCGTCGAAAAAACTTCCGTCCGCTCTCCAAAAAACCTCGTCGGACGCCTCAAAGCCCTTGCCCTGCCACATTGCTTTATGTATTTTGCATTCCTCAACCGAAAAGGGCGAACCGTACCGTCTTGTGTGATGAATGGTTTCGTGCATGTTTTTGCCTAAGATTTCTTCTTTGCTATCGTATCCCAAAAGCTTGGTGCAGCTGTTGTTGCAGTAGGTGCACTCGCCGTCTAAATTAATGCCGTAAATCGCCTCCGCCGTGGAGTCGAGTATAAGCCTTAGCTGGTCTAAGTCGCCCTCGGTTTCAAGGAGCCGCGGCTTTGGCGTAAGAATGTCTTCCGCCGCGGGGGTTATAACCGGCGAGGATTTTAAAAATTCAAGCGCTTCTGTCGCTCCAAGCGGCTTTGAAATAAAATAGCCCTGAACCTCGTCGCAGTCCACGCTTTCAAGATATCTCAGCTGCTCTTCGCGCTCCACGCCCTCCGCCACCACAAAGTGACCCAAACGGTGCGCCATTGAAATAATATCGCCCGTCATGGCCCGATCCCGCGGTATGCTGAGGAGTTTTTTAATAAAGTATCTGTCAATCTTAAGGCAGTCGACATTGAGTTCGCGTTCCCGCGCGAGCGACGAATACCCCGTGCCGAAGTCGTCGATGGCGATTTTAACCCCTTGTTTTTTCAAATTGCCGAGGACATTGTTGATATCCTGATAATTGCTCGCGAAGAAAGATTCGGTAAATTCCAGCCCGACGTTCCGCGGGCTGACCCCCGCTTTTTGTATCGCCGCCCTAAGTTTTTCCTCAAACCCGCCCTGCAAAAACTGAAGAGCGGATATATTAATGGTGACGCTTATGTGTTTATAACCCGAGTCGCCCAGCGTTTTTAAGAAGTCAAGGGCTTTTTCAATTATAATGTCGCCGAGCGGATTGATAAGCCTGTTTTTTTCCGCCAGCGGAATAAATTCAACCGGGGGAACTTCCCCAAGCGAAGGGGAATCAAGCCTGCCCAGCGCCTCGAACGCGGCTATTCTTTTTGTTTTCAGGTTGTAAATCGGCTGGAAATGCAAGTACAGGCTGTCTTTGTTTTCCCCGTTTATAACTTTTGTGAGATCCGTTATTATTGTTTCTTCGCGTTTAACCTGCCTTGCCATTTCGTCCCCGAAAAAGCAAAGCCCCACGCTTTTTTCATAAAGCGAAAGCGCTCTTTCCGACGCTATAAGCACGTTTTTAAGGATTTCCTTCGCGCTTATGCCTTTTGTGCCGTTAACTTCCGCCACGCCTATTCCCGCGCCTATCCGTTCGGATACCAAAATCGGCTCGATAAGCGAGGCGATTTTTTCACAGAACCCGACAAGCGCGTCTTTGTCCGCGTAGCATTTTAGATAAAACACAAACCTGAATTCCTGCGCCGTGTACAGCTCGCAGTCGGGCGAGGAATACATTGAAAGGCTGTTCCCGATCTTTACCGCAACCTCGTCGCTGTATGATGAGCCGTAAAGCAGGCTTAGTCCTTGCGCGGGGCTGAGGTTGATTTCAATAAGCGCCGATTTCGGGGAGTTTCCGGATTCAAGGTCCCGCTGTAATTCAGATAAAAGCTTTTTGCGGTTGAACAGCCCGGTGCGGACGTCATGCTCGGCGTTGTATTTAAGCCTTTTTTCGGCTTCTTTGAGATCGGTTATGTCAAGGATAATTCCCTCAAGCGCGGCGACATTGCCGTTTTCGTCGTAAACCCCCTGACCCATCTCCAAAACCCATTTGCGGAGGCCGTCCGCGGCAATAATTTCATATTCATTTTTAAAAGTTGTTTTTGTAAGCAGGATATCTTCCCATTCGCCCCACAGAGCGGCGCGATATTCGGGGACAATAAGCTCGTTGAACGATAAAGTACGATTATTTATGAGGTCTTCGGGTTTATATCCCGTAAGCCCGAAACATCCGTCAGAGACAAACAGCATTGTCCAGTCCCTGTCATATTTGCATCTGTACGCCATCCCCGGCAGGTGCGAAAACAGCACGGACTTGCTGCGTTCGCTCTCGCTGAGCATGCTCTCGGCCGTTTTGCGGGGGGTTATGTCCTCGATAAGGCAGAGGTGCGGAGAATCATAATCCCTGTCAAGGAACGGGGAAACGGTCATGTTTACCCAAACATATGACCCGTCGGGCCTTATAAACCGCTTTTCCATGGAATAGCCGTTGTTTTTCCCGTTTTTAAAGTCATTGAACTTTTTAAGGTCTTCTTCAAGGTCGTCGGGGTGAGTCAGTTTCGGCCATTCGATTTGGGCGAGCTCTTTTCCCGTTCTCCCTAAAATTGACTCAAACTTCGCGTTAATATTTATAGCCCCGCAATCAGACTCATACACAAATTTCTTGTCGCTGACAATGGCGATACCGATAGGCGCTTTTTCATAAACCCCGCGGTAGAGCGCCTCGTCAAACGAAAGCTTTTTGCTTATTTTCTTTAGCGCCCAGTGCTGAATCAAATACCGCCCCAGCGCGTATATCAGCACGACAAGGCAGAGCGCCAACAGCGCGTCGGGGTAAAAATAACGCCAAATGTCGGCATTTAGTTTTTCCAGCGGGAAGTCAAGCCTCAGCACGGTAATAATTCCGTCTTCGGAAGATCTTTGTATAGGGGACAAAGAGCTTATGAATTTTTCCCCGTCTTCGGTTATGACCGGGGTGAGAAACGAAACTGCTTTTTCAAAAGCGCCGGAATAATAGCCGTTTTTGTCGGCGCACCTTTGGGTGGCGCACCCGCTGTCTTCGGGCGATGAGTCCAAAAGATAAACAACCTCGCCGTCTTTTTTGGCAAGCAGGCAGGCGTAGCTTATAAGCGAGGATTTTTCCACCATATTCACAAGGCTTTGCCGCGCCAAGTTATATTCCGGCTTTTCAAAATCGCCCGTGTCGCCGCTGAGTTCGGAAATATGTTCGGGGTGAAGCATTGCCGAAAGGGAATCCGACAGCGTGAGAGCGCTTTCTCTGGTGAGTTTTTCGTAATTGAGAAAATCAAAGTACAGGTAAACCGCGCTTATAATCACCGCGGCGGCGGCAATGGCGGACAGATAAAAATGCGCGCGTCTTTGCAGGGGTTTTACATTAATCGGAGATTCGCTTTTTATCCTGCATTTTTTCATGGATGGCTCCTTTTTTGTTTCGCGTGCCGTAACGCGAAGGCTTTGAAATTACAAGATGAATTGAGAAAAAAATTTGCCGGGATAAAAATATTAACATAAAATGCAAAATAAACAATACAAAATAAATAAAAACATATAAATTTTCAATAAAGCTACATTTTATATAAAAATAATAACACAAAAAACATAAAAAATCAACATTATATGTGTTAATTTGTAACAAAAAATTACAAAAATTGTTATCTTTATTTGTAAAGACTAAATAATTCCGCGTCAACTGAACTTTTTTTGTTTGCTTACGATATATCAAATAGGCAGTCTAAATACCCGGCAAATAAAAGAGCGAAACAAAAAGCAAAGAAAGGGAAAGTCGCCGCCCCGGCGTCATACGGTATTAAAAATGTCAAACCAAACAAGTCTTATGAACATAAACACCTCAAGGCTGACAGGGCTTGCTTCCGGCCTTGACACCGAGACCATTGTCGCTAACCTCATGAAGGCGAGCCGGCTTAAGATTGACGCAGTCGAACAAAAAAAGCAAATTCTTGAATGGAAGCGGGAAGAATATCAAACCGTTCTCAAAAGCTTTTATGACTTTCAAAACAAGTATTTCGGCGCTTCCTCCTCAATTCTTGACAGCGTGGCGGGGCTGACTTCCGTCTCGAATTTACCTTATGTTTCCCTCACTCCCTCCCCGGGGAGCTTTGCCGGGGAGGTATATATAGACGATATAATCAGCCTTGCCTCGTCGGCGGTTTTAAAAAGCTCGGGTTCGGTCAGCGCCAACCCGAAAATAAGCGTTGACATTTCAAGCCTTGACAGCCTCGGAGGGAAGAGTATTGTCGCGGTTCTTGACGGAATAGAAAAAACCCTTGTCTTTTCAAATAAAGAATACATCTCCGCTGAAGACGTCAAAGACGAGCTTTCCGGCCTTTTGTCGTCTTCTTTCGGTTCTGGCAGGGTTGCTTTGGAGCTCGATGGCGATGTTATGACTTTATCGGCCGAAAACAGCCATATTGTTTTAAAAGCTTCAGAAGATTCCCCGCAAGCGCTTTTATATGACAGCTACGCTTCAAACAGGCTTGACATGAATCTCCCCCTGTCGCTTACAAGTTTTGCCAGCGCACTTGATTCCGCCGACGGCGGGGTGGAGTTCACGATAGGGTCGGTAAGCTTTTCTTTTAGCGGCGACGACACCCTGGCTTCGGTAATAAACGAGGTGAACAACAGCTCCGCCGGGGTTATAATAACTTATTCCACGGTTACGGACAGCTTTACCATGACCGTGAAAGAGACGGGCTCTTTCTCAAAAATCAGCTTTGCCGACGACAAAAGCAATCTCCTCACCTCAATGTTCGGCGAGGGGGTTTACACGCCGGGCAGCGATGCCGTGGTGGTGGTAAGCCTTGACGGGTCAAAAAACCCGGCGGATTTTATTACCCTCACCCGCTCTACCAACAACTTTGACATTGGTTCCGGCACTCTTACCCTTAAGGGAATGGCGGCGGGCGGGGAAAAAGAGACTTCCACAATAACGACTTCAAGAGACTCTTCCGCGATAGCCCAAAAGGTCAAGGAATTTGTCGACGATTATAACGGGCTTATTAATTTAATCACCACAAAAATTTCCGAGGAGTACGATAAAGATTACAAACCGCTGACAGAAGATCAAAAGCTGGCGATGACAGACAAGGAGATCGAGCTTTGGACAAACAAAGCGAAAACGGGACTTTTACACAACGACAGTTACCTTAAAGAAATAGAGTCGTGCCTGCGGAGTATTTTCTATACCGCGGTTAACGACGGCGGCGCGCAGATCGGCGCGCTTCAGGATATCGGCATCGCCACAAAAAGTTATACCGAAAAAGGCAAACTATCGTTTGATCAAGCAAAATTTATAGCCGCCCTTGAAACTTCCCCCGAAAAAGTGCTCGGGCTGTTGTCAAACAAAAGCGGGGTCGCCTATTCGCTTTACGCCACGCCCGAGCAAAAATCGCAAAGATTTACCGAATCGGGGGCGCTTGAGCGGCTTTCGGACTATCTTAAGACAAGTCTCAGTAAAATAGGGGTCAAAGGCGCGCTAATAACCCTGATAGGCAGCCCTTCCGACTCGTTTGCCGGCGACACCGAGTATTCAAGGCAGATTAAGGACCTTAAGGATAAAATCAGCGTTATGACAAGCCGTCTTGAAGACGAGGAAAACAGATACTGGAAACAGTTCACCGCCATGGAAAGCGCGCTGGCAAAGCTGAACCGTCAGTCGGATTGGCTCAGCGGCATGCTTGGCGGCGGAAGCCTGTATTAAAAGCAAGGTCAAACGGCTATTTGCTTAAATATAAAAATTATTTTGGCGTTTCTTTATTTTAACTAAGCGGGGTATACAGATGACACAATACCAGAAATATCAAAAACAGGCCGTGACCGCGCTGACGTCGGGCGAGCAGCTTATTCTTCTCTTTGAAAAAGCCTGCGTCAATATTTCAAAAGCGGTGGGATGTATTGAGACAAACGACGTCTCCGGCGCGCACAACGCCATTGTCGCCGCCGAGGATATCTTTAACTATCTCATTGAAACCCTTGATATGGAATATCCCATTTCACACAGCCTGTTTTCGCTTTACAACTTTATAAACGACAGGCTGACCCAAGCCAACATTAAAAAAGATAAGGAAATACTCCTTGAAATAAAACCGCTTGCCGTAAAGTTGAAAGAAACTTGGCGGGAAGCCGAGCGGCTCTCAAGAGGGAGGTAGTTATGAAGAGCAGCGAGATATTGCTTTCCTCGGAGCTTGAAAAAGAAATAGCCCAAAAGAACACTCTTTTAAAATGTTTATGCGTTGCCTACACATGCGCGCTTGATTACTTTGAAGAAGAGAATTACGACGCTTTTTTAGAGAAACTCGAAGCCCAGCAAAGCCTGCTTGAGCAAATAGACGGAATAGACCACGAAATAGCCCGAACGGCGGAAAACGGCGGGGAATACAAAGGTCAGGGCCTTGAGATTTTAGACTTCGCAAAGCGTTACAAAGGACAGAGCGGGCTGCCCGGCGTTTTAAAAAACGTGGCGGAGGGTCTTGCGCAGTCAGAGCGGTTAATTAATAATTGCAGAGCGCTTAACAAAAAGCTTATTTACCGCGCCAACGAATTAAAAACCGAAACCAACCAAAAGCTCCTTGCGTTAAAGAACAAAAAGCTCGCGAAAACGGGATATGAAAAGAAAATCGTTCAAAAAGCGGGGCTTATTATCGATTATAAAAATAATTAGATAGATTGAAAAATAAAATTTTTCAATCTATCTAATTAGCAACTTTTTGATTTTGCGATTTTGAAATCGCAATTTCGCTAAAGCGAAACCATCAAAAAGGTTGCGGTTCACTAAATCAGCATAAATTGAAAGATAAATCTTTCAATAGGCAAACGGTAAGTTAAACCGACAAAAAGTTTAAAACAATATGAAAAGGGAATGGTTATCCGCATGGATTTATCAAGCATAATCGGCATAGTGGCCGGGATAGGATTTGTGCTTTTCGGCTATAGCTTTTCGGGGGGTGACATAAGAGGTCTCCTTATGATGAGCGCCTTTATTATAGTCGCCGGCGGAACCCTCGGCGCCGTTTTCTTGTCATATGGGGCAAATCACCTTAAAAACTTCCCAAAGCTTATTGCCGAGGTGTTTAGAAAACCAAAATCAACGGTCAACGATACCATCGATTACCTCGTGTCCCTTTCCCAAACCGCAAAGCAAAGCGGGCTTCTCAGCCTTGAAAAAGTTATAATGGCGCCGGGCGAAAAGGGAAAAGTCGACCTTTTTTTAAAAAAAGGAATACTCAGCGTTGTCGACGGCACCGACCCGGAAAAAATCAACGACCTGCTTCAAAACGAAATTTATGTCTATGAGCAAAACAAAAACGTGGATATCGCGATGTTTGACTCCTGCGCGACATATTCGCCCGCGTTCGGGATGATAGGCACGATAGTGGGGCTTATTCAAATGCTTTCGGCGGGAATGAGCGACCCCGAACAGCTCACCACCGCGATAGGCGTGGCGTTTATCACAACATTGTACGGAAGTCTTATGGCAAACTGCCTGTTCACCCCCACCGCCACAAAACTAAGGGCGAGACTTGCCTCCTACCGGCTTGAAAAAGAAATGATAATAGACGCCGTTTGCGCTATCCGGAACGGAATAAACCCCAAAATGTTAAAGGAACAGCTCTCCTCTTATGTAATTCAAAACGAAAAATCCCTCCCCGCGACGCAGCGAAAAAAGACGGTCAAAAAAACAGCCGCAAATAAAATCGCAAGCAAATAGCGGCGATACAAAGCAAAGGCCGCCATGGCTTTTTAAGAAAGGCTAAGAATGGCATTCAAGCGTAAGACAAGCGAACAGAAAAAAATAGACACCGGTCAGTGGCTTACCACATACGCCGACCTTATGAACAACCTGTTGGTGTTGTTTATGCTGCTCTACGCCATGAGTATTATGGATATTGAAAAGTTCAAGGCGCTTATGCAAAGCTTTAAGGGCGCGTTTACCGGCGAACCCCCCGCGGCCACGATCGGGGCGGTCTCCGAACCCGCGCAAATCGAAGAGTCATATGAGCTTCCTTCGGAGACAGAGTCTGAAGACGTTGTAATACCCGTCCCGGGCGAATCGGAAGAAACCTCCGAGGGCATAGATATACCGCCTGAGGAGAGCGAACCCGAAGAACCCCCGAACGGAGACGGCATACTTGACGACCTTGACGAGTTTTTAAATAAAATTACCACAATAATCGAGGCAAAGGGTTATCAGGAACAAATAATAGTGGAGAGAGTGGACGAGTACATATATTTTCGGTTTAAAGAAGGGGTGCTGTTCCAACCCGATCTCGCGGTTCTCAAAAAAGACAGCTATGGGGTGCTTGGCTTTGTGTCGGACATTTTAAACGAGGCTTACGCCGAAATCGACCGGATCGAAATAAGCGGCCACACCGCTTGGGTAGAAATCGATACAGACAGCAATAATTTCGCCTCTTGGGAGCTCTCTTGTAAAAGGGCGCTGACGGTGCTGAAGTTTTTGGTCGCCGAATGCGGGCTCCCCAAGGAAAAAATGTCGGCGTCGGGGTTTTCAAGCACGCATCCCTATTCAAACGGCAGCACGGAAGAAGAAAAGCAGCTCAACCGCCGGGTGGAGATACGAATATCCCGCCTTATTGACGCCCCGCCGCACAGTTGATTTTAAGGTTCGGTTGTTTTCGCGGAAAGCGTTGTTTTAAAGAAAATATAAAAAACCTTTCCCTTTTTTATGAATTTTTACCAATAAGGCAAAGCGTGTAAATTACCGTTTTGCCTTATTTTTCGTTATAAGTAATAAAAAAATAAACAAAATTTGTTGATATGTTGAAAAAATTACACCTCTTTACCTAAATTTGTGCTTTTCTATTGACAAAGGTATTTTTTGGTGTTATAATGCGGTCGGATTTTAATGAATCCCCACGAAAAAGGCAAACTTTATGAAAGTAAAGGGCGCAAAGCTATAGGGCCTTCAGATATGCTTACGGTGTGTCTATGGCAGCCAGTTGCCGTTTATAACTGCAAAAATCAGGGAAAAGAATACGATATTTTTTGTTTTGATCGCAAAATTTAATTGTATTTGTATTTTTTCGGGTTTATTGCAAAAAGCAACGCAGCCAGGCGCTATGGCAAATGCCAATTCTCGCGCGGGCTGTTTTTCTTTTGTCTTAATATATTTTTATCTTGTGCTTTTCTATTGCCGAAAAAACATCAGGAGGTTTCAAATGAGAAGTTATCTCGAAGGGCTGAGCTTTCAGGTTTTACAAAAATCTCTCGACGCCGTTTGGCTTAAGCAGCGGGTTATAAATAACAATATCGCCAACGCCGAAACGCCGGGGTATAAGAGCAGGCAGGTCAAATTTGGCGACACGCTTGAAAAGCTTATAAAAAAGCAAAGCTTTGACAAGCAAAGCTTGGAAAAAGCCGTAGCGGAACTAAAACCGAAACTGCTCGTCAACAACTCCACTTCCGACAGCGAGAGCGGAAACAATGTGGTGCTCGACAAAGAAGAAATCGAGCTGGCGAGAGCTCAGCTTGAGTACAGTTATATCGTCGCCATGCTCGCCTCGGAGATAAACCGGCTTAAATACGCCATTAACAGCGGAAAATAAACATTTCTGCCCTTTATCAAAATATATCGTAAAAAAATTAAATAAATTAAACGGAGAGTGAAAATTATGTCGTTTTTAAGATCATTAAATATACCCGGTTCCTCGCTTACCGCCCAGAAGTTCAGAATGGAAATCGCCGCCCAAAACATGGCGAACGCGGCGTCCAACGCGGGAAGCAGGGTTTACGCAAAAAAAACCGCGGTGCTTGGCGAGCGGAGGGATTACGGCGCGTTTAAGCGCGAATACTCAAACGCGGTAAACGAAATTAACTCTTATGGCGGCGTGGAGGTCAAATCCGTCACCGAGGACGCTTCGTTCAAAGTGGAGTATGACCCGCAAAACCCGCTTGCCGATGAAAATGGCTATGTCAAGATCCCGAACATTGACACCACGGAAGAGATGATTGAAATGATGTTGGCGTCAAGGGCTTACGAGGCTAACGTCACCGCTTTCAACGCCGTAAAGCAAATGGCCGAAAAAGCGCTTGAGATAGGCAAATAAACTCTTTGCGCTAAAATATTTTCACGGGGGTAAAGACAATGGTAACACCTGTCAGCGCGGCGGGCAACGCCGAGATACTAAATAAAATACTTGCCGCGGGGGCGAAGCCGGCAAAAGAAACACAAGAGAGCTTTATACCTTTTGAGTCGATATTCAAAGAAGCGGTAAACAATGTAAAGCTTACCGAAGCCGTAGTGCAGGCCGACGCGATAAAAGTCGCCGCGGGCGACGCGGACGCTCTTCACACACTGACGGTGGATATGGCGAAGGCGGACATAGCGCTGCAAATGCTCGTTCAGGTGAGAAACAAAGCGCTTGAGGCCTATAACGAGATAATGCGGATAACTCTGTAAAAAAGTTTCTTGAGGGGAGAAATAAGCTTTGGCAACCGGCAGAGAGACAAACGCCTCGGTTTCGGGCGTGTTTAGGCAAACAGTGGAATATTTTAAAAACCTAAGCGGAAAAACAAAAAAAATTCTTATTATCGCCGCCGTTTTGGTTATAGCCGCGGGGATTCTTTTGTCCTTTCTGGCGGGGAGAGCGGGCTGGTCCGTGCTGTACTACGGGCTTTCTTCCGCCGAGGGCGGGGAAGTCATAGCCCGGCTTGATAAAATGTCCGTTGAGTACAAGACCCAAAACGACGGCAGCATTCTTGTGCCGGCCGAAAAAGTCGCCTCCCTCAAAATGCAGCTCGCCGCCGAGGGGTTCCCAAAAAGCGGGTTTTCCTATGATTTGTTTTTAAATCAATCCGATCTCTTTACCACCGATTACGAAAAAAGACAAGTGCTTGTCTTTCAGCTCCAAGAACGCATACAGGAATCCATTGTCACCCTCCAAGGGGTGAGGGGCGCGATTGTTACGCTTAATATACCCGAGGACAATTCCTATGTGCTGAAAAATGAGAAACTCGAAACCACCGCGGCCGTTCTCCTCGACTTATATACCCCCGATGCGCTCACCAAAAAGCAAATCAGCGGAATTGAGCTTTTGGTGGCAAACAGCGTGCCGGGGCTGAAGTCGGAAAACGTGGCGATTATAGATAACTACGGCAAACAGCTAAACGTAAATACCGATAACCCGTTGTCGGGCGCCGACCTTAAGATAGAAACAATAAGCATTATAAACAAAGTGTTTGAGGAAAAAATCGTGTCGTTCCTCGAGCCTGTTTTCGGCAGGGGAATGCTTGCCGTTTCGGTAAACGTAAACGTCGATTTCAAAGAGGTCATCACTTCCGAAACCGTCTACACCCCCGTCATCGGCGACAACGGGGTCATAAGCTGGGTGGAGCGAACCCGCGACTACACGGGCGACATACAAAATGGAGGGGATAACGATATCCCCACTTATGAAGAATCCGACTCGTCCGGCTCGGGCGGCGTTTCTTCTTCCGCGAGCGAGAGCTACAGCGCTCA
>Ga0265294_10003921_pt1 | contig 18753 bp, 12 predicted proteins | sample MunlanPumphouse3_FD_192504 | JGI IMG/M metagenome (GOLD analysis project Ga0265294, IMG submission 192504) | Groundwater microbial communities from a municipal landfill in Southern Ontario, Canada - Pumphouse #3 | ecosystem: Environmental > Aquatic > Deep subsurface > Groundwater | place...
CTAAATGCAAGACAGGACGACAGTGAGGGAGGAGTCCTCAAGTTCAAACTGATGACAGATGCCGGCGCATCTGCAGGTACTTATGATATCGACATCGTCACCACTTACAAAAGCGGGTCAGGGTCTTCATCAACCACGTACACTACTAGAAAAACCATAACTCTCGAGGTCAGGGGAAAAGAATACGCCCAGATTGTGACCATAGACAAGGCAAATATTGACATTGCAAAAGAAGAAACACTCGAATTTATAGTAACAAACACCGGAACTTCGCCTCTGAAGAACATGGTAATTTCCTGGAAAGACCCTGAAGGGGTGGTCCTGCCGGTGTATTCGGATAATACAAAATATATTAAATACCTGGATGCTGGCGAGTCCGTAAAAATTGTTTACGCAGTAATGGCAGATGTGAACGCAGAGCCGGGCCTTTACACACTTGACATAAATATGGTTCTTGAAGACTATGAATCAAATGAAAATACTATCAACACCACAGCAGGAGTTTTCGTAGGCGGAGAAACCGACTTTGATGTGTCCTTTTCTGAAAGTGATGAGGGAGAAGTCTCGCTTTCGGTTGCAAATGTAGGCAACAATATAGCGTATTCGGTGAAAGTATCTGTTCCGAAACAGGAAAATTACAAAGTATCGGGAAGTTCCTCAACAATTGTAGGAAACCTTGAGAAAGGAGACTACACAATAGCTTCCTTTGACGTTTTGAGCACACAGGGTGCAGAGGCGTCTCAGGAAGGCGGTTCACGAATACCCGGGACGGCAAAAGCAGGCGTGGAAGAAGAAAATTTAACTGCTGCTTCCGTGGAAAACAAACCTCTGAAAGTCCAGATTGAATATACGGATGCAAAAGGGGAAAGAATAACCGTGGATAAGGAAGTAGAACTCGAGCTTTCCGGAGGAAGCATGCCTGCACAGACAGAAGGACCGGGCAAACGCGGAGGAATAAGCTCTTATCTGCCTTATATTGCAGTGATATTGCTCGCGGGTGGGGCACTTGTGTACCGCAGGAAAATACAGGAAAAGATACAGTTGATGAAAAATAAAAAATCTGGGAATAAGAATCCTGGAGAGCAGAAAACTGACATTAAAACACTCAGAGACTGAAAATAAGCCTGTATATTGCAGAAGGATGTAAAATGAGAAATTCAACCTACCTGAAAATGGGCCTGAACATGCTTGTGCACAGCAAGCTAAGGAGCTGGCTGACCATTATAGGGATAGTTATAGGGATAGGGTCTGTTGTTGGTATCCTATCCCTCGGGAATGCTATGGAAGAGCAGGTTCAGAGCAGGCTTGCTGAAATGGACCTTACTCTGATAAGCATTTCCCCGGGATATACAAAAGCAATGTCAAACATGCCCGGTCCGGGAGGCAGAGGCCCCGGAGCTACGACAACGGATGTCGAATTAACTGATGATGATATTGATGCGCTTCGGGGGCTGGAAGGAATTGAGTACATTGCAGGGCAGATTTCCGGCAGTGAACCTGTGGTTTACGCAGGAGAGAATGCGACCATGACGATCACAGGTGTGGACACCCAGGTATGGCAGTACATGACCAGCCTTAAAACACAGTCCGGAAGGCTTCTCGAGCCATCTGATAAGTATGTCGCAGTTATAGGGAGCGGCGTTGCCAGTGATACTTATGACCAGAAAATCGGAATCAATCAGGTAATAACAATCAATGGCAAATCAGTGAGGGTCGTTGGTATTCTTGAAGAAGAGGGACAGGGTGACAGAAGCATTTACGTGCCAATGGACGCAGCAGTAAACCTGATTGACGATGCAGGAAAAGATGTCTTCGATACCATCACGGTAAAAGCAAAGAGTGAAGACCTTGTGGACGGGCTGATGGAAGATATTGAAGACAAACTCATGATCTCCAGGCATATTATTCGAGAAGATGACAGGGATTTCTCTGTCAGTGCCTCAAAGTCCATGGCTGAATCTGTTACTGAAATGACGAGTTCGATGACCCTCTTCCTCGGGGCTATCGCAGCCGTATCCCTGCTTGTAGGGGCAGTGGGTATTGCCAACACCATGTTCACCTCTGTCCTTGAAAAGACGAAGGAGATAGGCACCATGAAAGCGATTGGAGCTAAAAACCGGGATATACTCATGATTTTTCTCTTCAACTCTGCAATGGTAGGGCTTGTAGGAGGCATCCTTGGAGTAATCCTGGGAGCTTTTGTTTCGACCCTTTTCCCGCTGCTTGGAATGACTATGATGGGAGGAGGGGATTCGGGACTGTATCTTGCACCTGACCTTATGGCTTTCGGGCTTATCCTTGCAATCGTAATAGGTGTAATTTCAGGTGTGGTACCGGCTTACAGGGCATCAAAACTGAGGCCTGTAGATGCTTTAAGATACGAATGAACTGACAAAAAATTTGAAACAAGGGATAAAAAATAAAAAAAATAAAAAAAGAAAAGATAAAAAAGAAAACATTTGAAGGAAAACATCTAAAAGAAAACATCTAAAAGAAAACATCTAAAAGAAAACATCTAAAAGAAAACATCTAAAAGAAAACATAAAAAATTAAGAAAAAGTCTACCCTTATTTCTTAATTTTTTCAATAAACAGGTAAGAAAATTTTCACTATCTTCTTATTCCTGTATCCGGGAATTCCACCCATGACCCGGAATTTGCTAGAAAGGATCTGAAACTTTTCTACATATATCCGAGCCAATAGCTGAAAGTCCGTTCAGGGAGAGATCTCCTAAAAAGAAAATACTGCTTAAAATGAAAAACATAAAAATTTTGGAATTCTAAGGCTTGAAAATCCAGAAATCCGGATCATGAAGTTTGCTGAAATATGAGAGTTCCTGTGCAAAAAATTGAAAAAAAACAGTCAGAAACTAAGATGAAAGATAAACAGGACGGCAGGTAACAGGATGAAAAGAAATGGCATGATTTTACTGACTGCCTTTATAATGACAGCATCTTTTTTTGCCTGTGAAGACCTGGAGACAGGAAGTTCCCTGGCCCGGGAAACCGGTTATATAACTGATATTTATGACGCTATCTCCGGGGGTATCTCCGGGGGTAATATTTCTGAAGCCGCTGAAAATGATACCGGTTTTTGCCGTTCGACTGTCGAAAACCGGATTTCAGGAAGCTGGTACTTCCGTCTGATAGATATTTTTGAAAACAAATGTTATATTGTTGAAAACTGGGACCGGAAATTCGATCTGCCGCCCGGGCAGGAGGAAAGGATGAAGAATAGAGACCATGCGATGCGGCACAGGAGTCCATTTATCAGGAGGGGAAACCCGGAACAGATTCCTCCTGCTTTCGCAGGAGAAGAGCCAGTAAGAAGTGGAATCCCTGAAAGAGAAGAGTTTAATAATTTCATGAAAGAGCAGTCAATGGAGAGTGAGAATATAAGCTCCAGTTACCGGGCATATGTCACCCCGGATGCCGTGGCTGTGAGGTCTTATCTAGAAGAAAACGGTCTTGATGATAAATATGAGATTTATGAATCAGCTCTCTCATGGGTCTGGGTATCAGATGAAACATTGAATAATGTAGAGGAAAAATGGCTAACTCCAGCTGCGTTCCTGGAAGAGACATCTTCATATTTGAGCAATCCTGTATATGGTGAACCTGCCAGTGACTGTGAAGAACAGGCAAATACCCTCGCTTCCCTTCTGATAGCCTCGGGAGAATATAATGGGAGTACAGTCAGGGTTGTGGTAGGAAAAGTCGATTTCGGAGAGGTCAGTGGTGGACATGCCTGGGTTGAGGTTTATGAAGACGGAAAATGGTTCCCTCTGGACCCCACGGACGGACCCTACTACGATGATGACAGTTCAGAACTGGTATCTGCAGATTCTTCCGAAAAAGGCTATGACAAATACCGTAACAGTGCGTATCCGGCTGTGGAAATCTGGTATTACTATAATGATAAGTATTTCATAGATCTGGATTTACGGCTTGAAAATGCTCCTGTATACTGGAATAACATGCCAGAGAGTTATCAGAATATAAATCAGGTCGAAGATGATAATTCCGACAATTTAATATTTTCAATTTTGCTACCTCGTATTCATTCATACATGAAGTGGAATAGAAAAACCGAAGGTGCTCCCTTTTCCCACTTCGCTTTTGAACCAGACTGCGCCGCCGTGAAGCTGCACAATTTCCTTTACGAGAGCAAGGCCAAGTCCGGTTCCCTGATATTTTCTGGACGAAGAAGCGTCTATCTGGCTGAAAGGCTTGAAGAGTTTATCGTGGTCTTCTGCCGCAATTCCTATCCCTTCGTCTGAGACGGAAACTTCAATAAAGTTATTGTTTTGTAATGCTTTTACCCTTACACAGCTGTTTTCATTTGAAAATTTAACCGCATTTGTCATCAGGTTGCTCAGGACCTGTGTGATCCTCTCCCTATCCCCATAAATACCTGGAAGGTCTTTTTCAATCTCAAGCTCCAATTTTATTCCTTTGCTGGCAGCAAACGGAAATAGCATATCCCTGACTTCAGCAAATACATCAGCCAGCCAGAAAGTGCTGTAATGAAGTTCAAATCCTCCCGCTTCTACTTTGGAAAGGTCAAGGATCTCATTGATAAGGTTCAACAGGTGTTTTCCGCTGCCTGAAATATTCCCTACAGCTTTGAGCTGTCTTGCATTGAGTTCCCCATATACTTTATCATGCAGCAGGTCAGAGAACCCTATTATTGAATTTAGAGGGGTTCTGAGTTCATGGCTCATATTTGCAAGGAACTCGCTCTTGGCATAGTTTGCGACCTCTGCATCCTGTTTTGCACGGAAAAGTTCAATTTCATATTTTTTCCGTTCAGTTATTTCCACTCCGGTTTCCAGGTATGCGATGATGTTTCCGGTCTCGCCACATATGGGTTTTAACCTGAGCAGCCAGGTCTTTCCTTCCGGCGAAGTAAACTCATGGTCTGTCCAGATCGGTGCCCCGGGTAGCTGGAGTCCAGGGGAAATTTCTCTATCATTAACCGGGATATTCAGAGCTGTTTCTTTATTTTCGATCATTAAAAGATCCCTGTTTTTAAGAGCAGCTTGATTTGCCCAGCGGACATTAAATTCCGGGTCTCTCAAAACCACTATTTCTTCAAGAGAATCTAAAATAAACTTCTTTTCATATTCACTCGCCCTCAGCTCCTGCTCGGCAAGTCTGATGCTGAAAAGCATATCATTGATGCCTTTTGAAAGCCTGTGGATCTCATCCTCCCCTTCCATTTCCAGCTTTTTTGAGGTATCTTTATCTCTTTTTACTTTTTTAAGGAAGTTGTCAATTGTAATCAATCTAGAAACAAGAAGGCGGTCGATGCTGAACTTGGCTGCAGCCCCTGTAGCGATCCCGCTGATCAGCAGGAAAATGTAGATATAATACAGAGTTTTTTCGCCCTGTTCATAGAGTTCACGGGGATAATCGGCTCTCACAATAGCTACAGGTTCTCCGGTAGTATTCCTCAATGCAAAATATCCGGCTACCCTTTCATTGCCAAGGATTATAAAGGGACTTTTCTCTCCAAGGGCAATTTTATTAAATGCCTCCTGAAAATCGGGGGGCATTTCCTGGTTCAAAGTATAGAGTTCAAGAGATGTCTTGGTACGGTTTTCAAGAAACGTTCTATATGAATCATCGAGGTATTTCCCAAAAATCAGAGTTCCGGCATGCGGACTTTCTCCGGGACCTGTTAGAATTGGCCGGCAAACAACAAGCATCGGTCCGTTATCCAGAAGGACGACCCCGTGTATATAATCCGTATCATTATGGGCTATAAGGACTCCACTGTCAATACCTTCCATAATCCCCGCAGGAACCGGGACAACTGTCTCGTTTATGAGATCTACGGACATCGGATAGACCAGGGCTCCTGACTTATTTACAAAAAGCATGAGATTGAGATCCAGACTGTAAAGAGTATTGCCGTCAAGGTTTGATTCTATGTATTGAGGATTTAAGGTATTCACAAAATCATAAGTATCATCCCAGAAAGCCCAGTCCCGTGCAGTTCGGTCAATAGACATAATTTCCCAGGCTATTGCCTGCTCGATTTTCCCGGTATTTTTTTCGGTGTCCTGCTCTTCAAGATCCGAAAAACTCTCCAGCAGGATGGAGTGGGATGCAGTTATTAAAAGTACAGTAAATAAAGCAAATATTGAAAAAGTAACTATCAAGAGTTTTTTACTAATATCCATCCAGATCACCAAGAAATTGCCGGAAAAAATAACTGCATCCTGGCAGATAATAATCTATTGCTATAAGCTGAAATTATAAGCTGAAGTGCAAATATCTACAGTTAAAATAAAATCAAAAAATATATAAGGATTGCTAATCTGCCAGAATTTTTTATGTGCTTTTGACTAATACTCAAAAATAAGATACAATTGTTTATTTAAGAATAGATATAATTGCGTTTCATAGAAATTCGGATCATGATAATTACGTTTTATAGAAATTCAGGTCGCGATTATTGACTTCCCTGGATTTTGATGGCATTAAAATTATATAAACTCCTGCCGCAACTTAAGAAAATTTAAAAAAAAGAAAAAAGCGAAAACATACAAGATTTTCTATGACCAGTAAGGTTACAGGTCAGGGTAATAATAATTTTTCCAAGATTTTACACTTCAATCCGTAGTTCTTATACTTTACCCTGCACTTTTGTATTTAATTTAAGTAAATGAAATGAAAAATACATAAAATTTTTTATAATGAAGCCCAGGCTCCTTTTTCCCTTTGTAAATGTCTGTCTGCATAATTTTTTTATTTTTTAATTTTAATTACAAAAAAGTTGCGTTACTTTCTAAACTTATTATACCCTCCTCCTCATTTGAAAACTGTAAATATAGCGGTTTTTTCATTTGAAATCAAACTTGTTACTTTTTTTAATTAAATGGACAAAAAAAGTTATTTTGAGGCATAGATGTAAATATGACTTAAAAAAAATATATCCAATATACTCAGTGTAACAGAATTGAGGTTTTTATATTGAGATTCCAAAAAATACCCATGAACATATATGAGAAGTTTCATAGGACGTTCAGTGGCAGTAACCAGAATACGTTCAATGTCTGCAATAAATGCGGAGGTGCCTGCGAGCATAATAAAATAGGAACTCTGCTGCCCGGAGAAAAGGAATATATGGCAAAAAAAATGGGTATGAGTCTTTCGGAATTTAAACTAAAGTACCTGGACGTTTTGGAAATGGATGATGGTACGCTTATACATGTATTAAAACTTGGAGAATTATGCCCTTTTTTGAATACGGAAACTGAACTATGTGAGTGCAGGGACTTTAAACCTGTAATTTGCAAGATTTATCCTGTTGTTTTTACAGTCGAATCCGGAAAAGTAAAATTTTCGATAGATGACTGGTGCCAGCTATCAAGAAAAAAAGTTTGCAGGAACTATTTTGAATCCGTAATCCCGCTTCTCTATCGGCTTCCTGTCCCGGTTGAATGGTTCAGGCATGTGGTAAGCTATGATGACCTTTATTTTGATTATGACCAGCTTAGAGAGTCCAGAAAAGGAAAAAGTAGATATGCAGTCTTTACTCTGAAAGAACTTTTAAACTTCCAGAAAGAGGAACTCGCCTGCCATGAGATAGAAACATATGAGCCAGAAACAGGTAGGATGGAATTGTATGAAATAAAAGTGACATCTCCGAACATTGATTTCTGCTCGGAAATCGAGGAGCCTACATTTTGATTAAAAACTGGAAATTCAGTATAAGGATTAGCTATTTTTAAAACTCTCTTACTCAGAGTCCTTTTTTACTTTTTTAAGGCTTCAGGTCTTCAGCCGTTTCTGTACTGTCGGGCGACTTTATTTCGCATTATTATGGTTCATCTTTGGTATTCTTTCTGTTATCTGGTATTTTAATTATTATTTCCGTCAATGGGAACTGTAAAAGCAAAAGTACTTCCTTCTCCTATTTTGCTGTTAAACCAGACTTCGCCCCCATGAAGGTTAACAATCTGTTTAACCAGAGAGAGGCCAAGGCCTGTACCCTGGAATGTTTTTGAAGAAAAGGAGTCAACCTGGCTGAAGGGCTTGAAGAGCTTGCACTGGTCTTCTTCTTTTATCCCGATTCCTTTATCTTTAACCGTTATTTCTACAAGATCTCCTTTCCTTTCCGCCCTTACCTTTACAAGTCCATTTTCATGAGAGAATTTTATGGCATTATCCATAAGGTTATACATTATCTGGACAAACCTGGCTTCGTCGGCACGGATATGTGTAAGGCCCTTATCCACTTCAATATCAATTTCAATGTTTTTCCTGTCTGCAATAGGAGACAGCAAACTTTTTATTGCATTGAGCTTGCCGGCAAGTTCAAACTCTTTATAATCAAGTTCCATTTTTCCTGCTTCCACTTTAGAGAGATCGAGGATATCGTTAATCAGATTCAGGAGGTGTTTGCCACTCCTTGAGATATTCCCAACAGCCCGGGCCTGTTTTTCATTAAGCTCTCCATATACTTTTTCGTATAAAAGATCAGAGAACCCTATTATTGAATTAAGAGGGGTTCTGAGCTCGTGGCTCATATTTGCAAGGAATTCGCTCTTGGTACGGTTTGCAATCTCTGCGATCTGCTTCTCATGGAGCAGCCTTTCAGCTTCTTTTCTTTCAGTGACATCCCTGCATGTCTGGAGAATGCCTATGATTTTTCCCTGCTCGTCAGGTACAGGAATTGCCTGGGCAAACCATACTCTTCCGTCCTGTGCGGTATATTCCCCTGATTTCTTCTCACCTGTGGTAAAGATCTCTTCAAGGTTCAGATGTTCAACTAAAGATCCGCTTATGCCCGGAGCGACCTTAAGACAGACTCCAATTGCTTTCTCAAGACCCATATTCATATATTCGAGTGCAGCTTTGTTTGCCCAGATTATTTTTAGTTCCGTGTCCACAAAAACTGCCAGTTCGTTAAGTGAGTCAAGCAGGACTTTCTTTTCACGTGCCTGGGCTTTTAACTCCTGTTCTGCCAGATAAATCTCATTTAACATCCCGTTTATTTCTCTTGACAGGCGGTATAACTCGTCATTATCTTCCAGAGACAATCTTTGAGAAAGATCTTTTTCCGACCTGACTCTTGTTACGAAGTCATCGACTTCGACTAATCTTGAAATAAATAGTTTATCCAGAACAAATTTGACCCCCACCCCTGTCATGAGTCCTGTCAAAAGCAAAAAAAAGTACATATAATTGAGGGTTCTTTCACCGTGTAAATAAAGTTCCCTCGGGAAGTCCGCCCTGAGAATGAGAGCAATATCCCCTTTTATATCTTTCAAGCCGAAATAACCTGCGATCTGTTTTTTATTCAGAGGATCAACCACAATATTGTCCGAATTTTGGGAAAAGTTTTTAATTTTGTTCTGAAAATCCTGGGGCATCTCTTCATCTGCCCTGTACATTAAAAGAGAAGAACGTGTAACTTTTTTAAAAGATTCAAGTAAAGCATCATCAAAATATCTCCCAAAAATGAGAGTGCCTCTTGAAGGTCCTTCATATTTTGTCGTCAAAATAGGGTGGCACGCAATAAACATAGGATCTTCATCAAGCAAAACAAAACCGCTTATAGAATCGTTCTCACCTTCTGTAAGAAGACTCCCATCTTCTATCATTGCAAGGAGTTTTCTGGGGACGGGTGCTTCTTCTGCCGTGCTGGTGTTGACGGATTTTACATACACAACTTTCCCGGAATTATTAACAAAAATCATAACATTTACATTAATCCCGCTGAGCGTTTGATTCTGCAGGTCAACCTGAATGTATTCCGGATTTTTGTCTTCAATAAACTGATATGTATCGTCCCAGCACGCCCAGTCCTGGACAATGTAATCAAGGTAACTCTGCTCAGTAGCAACAGCGTTCTGCACCCTCTCTACATTCTCAAATGTATCAGCCCGTTCAAGCTCCAAAAAGTTGGACAGCTGCATGTTATGTGTGAATGTAAATGAGGCTGTAAGAACTGTAAAAATTAAGAGGGTGATAATAAGAACCTTTTTACTAATATCTATTGCCATACCCCCAATAACTTAAAAGTAAAGAGGAGCCTGAGGTTAATATATTATTTAATATTAAAAGAATAGAAACTATATAAGATTTAGGAGACACATTAAATAAATTTAAGCATAAATATTATTAACTTTTTCTTTTGAATTTATTAGTTTCAGGAAAAAATAAAAGTGAACTTATATAAGCAATCTCAAAAACTTAAATATTATCTTTCGACAGGATTTCGGCGGACCTTACAATAATAAGAAAAATACTTGATTTAGAAAAATACTTAATTTAGAAAAATACTTAATTTAGAAAAATACTTAATTTAGAAAAATACTTAATTTATGTCTTCCTTAGAACCGCCTTTCTTGCAGCAAGATAGGACTTTTCTGCAACTTCAGAACTTCCGCTCATATTAATAATTTTCATGCCAAAAGTGAGGGCAAAGTCTTCCACATTCCTATCAAAGTAAGGGTCGTATAAAAGCCCGGAGTCTATTTTTGCAGCCAGGCAGTACCTCGAGTTTTTCAAATACCTGTTGTTTAAGTCCCTGTTTCCTGACTCCTTTTCAAGCATTTTCCAGCTTGAAGCCCACATGGGTGTCAGGTAAATAGTACCTTTGCCCCTGCATTCAAGCATGGCCCCTGCATATGCATCATTTCCTCCAAGGGCTGCACTGATGCAATCTTCAACGATTTCTCCGGAGCTGTCTTTAAGGAAAAAAAGAGGGCATTCAAGGTCTGCAAAATCTCTTTCCAATCCTCCCAGAACATGACCGCAGGTTCCATAGAAAATAAGGATCCCGTCGGAAAATTTAGCCATTTCCCGGACGTTTTTATACACTTCAGACTTAAGAAGCTCAAGATCGACATGAAGCCCAAGCCTGAGCAGGTTTATGACCACATCTATTTTAATTCCTGCCCCGGACTCGATTTTCTCATTCATTTTCCGGAAGAAATGGAAATGCATGAGCATCTTTGAGATCTTTTTAAAACCAGGGCTGAATCCGGTTTCAAGGAGCATAGGGACTCTATCCAGAGATATGACCCGCGGGACAAGGCCTCCGGACCTTAGCTTGCGAAGGAATCCAGATATATTATTGTTCTCCACAACTATTAGCTGCCTGATTTCGCAATCCCTTATAAGTACATGTACGAGCTCATCTTCAAGCATCCCACAGGCAATAATACTTAATACAGGCATGTTACACGCAGATGTTTCTGGCTTACATTTATAGTTTGGGTTTTGAAGGCAGTCAGAGCAGGTTATGCAGCAGGTAAAATGAAGTAAGTGGTTGAAGAGTGTGAACCGGGATTGAAGAGTATAAACTATGATTTAATATGAGAAACCGGGATTGAAGAGTATAAACTGTTATTGAATAGAATTTGATTAGGTAGTAATGCCGGGATTAAATAAAATTGATTAAATGAAGTAAATCAGATACAAAATTGATACAGAGAAGTATCAGAAGCAGCAGCCAGGTCAGAGGAAATGGAAGAAATATCATTAACAAAATAAGTAAGGTTAATAAAATATGACTTACCGCATCCTCTATTTGTTTTTCACTGCTTTTTTGCATTAGTTATTTTTTGAACCTTTCAGGAAGTTTTTTATCAGGAGTCACTCCGTAGTATTTTGTCCTTGCAGCTCCCCAGATGCAGCCGTTTTTCCCGAAGATTTTAAGCTCAAGGTTCTGGATAGACTTGCAGATACTATTGCCTGCTCTTGCGCCTTTGCAGACAATGCAGAGTTTCTCACAAAAAATTGGAGGTCTTCCTTTATTTTCAACCATTTCCTCACTCCCGATATTTCGTATATCCATATATTGTACTTTTTGGAGATATACTTATTTCAGGGGACAACCTGCCTGACCTGCTCCTTATGCAGAGAGAATATTTCGATAAATCTATTTTTCCATAAATCTATTCAGCAGTTTCTTTATCACAGAAGTTTCTTTCCAGCTTCAGGGCCCGGAGCACACTGGAACACATCGCTTATCATGACTTCGATAAGGGTTTTTGCAGGAAGACCTGGTTTTGCAGCATTCACAATTGCTTTCATTTTATCGAATTTTTCGCCAGAGCTGATGATTGTAGCTTTTCCTTTTATCTGGAAGCATCCGCCTGTTTCAGGTCCCCATACATAGATCGCAACGTTCGGGTTTTCTTCCAGGTTTGCAAGGGATTTAACCATGAAGTTGTCAGCAATCCAGATTGTTTCATCATCCACAAGCTGGCAGAAACCTATGGGGACCACATTGGGGACGCCCTCTTTTGAAGCCGTTGCAACAGGGAAGATTTTTACTTTCGAAAAAGCGGTTTTCATTTCTTCAGTTAACTTTACCATAATATTTCACCATCAGAATGATTTGCAGTATAAATTTATATATTTAAGCGTTAGAATTCTGTACCTGAAAGATTATTTGTGTACTTTAATAACCTTTCAGGGCTAAAAAAGTATTATATAATGTTGTTTGCGCATGAGCAGGAGTAAAAGTTATGACAGGTGATATCAGAGGTCTTGGAGAGGAACTGCTGAGAGAAATCGGTTTAAAAGAGGGCTTTAATAACGAAGAAGTTATTAAATGGAAAAGCTGGCTGCAATCGTACAGTTTTTGCTCTGATTATACGGATGACCCTTACGCCTGGCTTACGGATGTTCTTGCTTTGAAGTCCGTAGATTCGGGAAATTACGGGGTTGGAAGTATAATTGTGGATCGGGACGGAGAAACTGTGGCTTTCGGGCACAACCTTATGTACTCTCCTTCTTTCCGGAGTGACCTGCACGCGGAAATGGTAACGTTAAATTATTTTGAAGAAAAAAACCCGCAAATTACAACCCTGAAGGACTATACGCTCTATACATCCCTTGAGTCCTGCCCTATGTGCATTATAAGGTTAATTTCAGCAGGTATTAACAGGGTATTTCATGTTTCCCCTGACTCAATAGGAGGAATGGCGGATTCTATAAACCTCATGCCTCCCCTCTGGAAAGAACTCTCCGAACCTCAAGTTTTTGCAAAAGCCAGCTGTTCTTATGAACTTTCAAAAGCCGCAACAGCAATAATGCTTATAAATGCGGATGAACTGCTTGAAATTCTAAGAAAGCGCCGTTTGTAATATTTCTTAACCGAAAATTTACTCTCTATAGGGTCTTCGAGCTACCTGTAATAAAACCCTGATAAAAAATCCTGAAGAAAGGGGCAGAGCTTCTCTTTCAAAACAGAAAAGTCTTTTACCTCACTCAGTCAGGAACTTGACCGGAATTGCCAGAGATACTTTAATGGACGGGCATTTCAGAGAACCAATCTTCAAATAAAACCTAAAAATGAGAAGATTGAAAAGTATGGGGAATAATATTTCAGGCAATTTTCAGCCGTACAAAAACGATAACGCATGAGACATACAGGTTTATAATATTCAATAGATTTTTTAATAGAAATTAATTTTAAACAGACATTTTTTTAAAAAGACAGAGATTACCAAAAACAGATAAGGTTAAATAAAAAGAGCATATAATGTGATATGAAAAATAGATCATAAAGTATATCTTTTAATTGTATACGGGGGGAAAAAGTATTAAGAAACTTGGAATTCTCATAGTGTTACTTTTAGCAGGGATACTTTTCGTTTCCGGATGTGCTGAAGATACCCAGGAAGAAACGGGTGTTGAAGAAGCAACTCCGGTAGAAGAAGTCGCTGTGACAGAAATTGAAGAAGAACCGTCCGATGAAGAAGAGGGAATAATGCCGGATGAAGAGCCGGAAACTGGCGTTAATGAAACCGCAGAAGAAGGCAACCTGACAATTGTTGGCGCTGCAGAAGCTGCAGGATACACCACATTTGCTTCACTTGTCAGGGATGCAGGGCTTGAGGATACCCTGAATGAAGGGACATACACTGTCTTTGCTCCTACTGATGAAGCCTTTGATGCACTTCCGGAAGGAACTCTTGAAGATCTCCTTGCAGACGAGCAGGCTCTTACCGATGTGTTAACCTACCATGTCGTGGAAGGAGAATACATGGCTTCGGACCTCGAAGACGGGCAGACGCTTACTACTGTGCAGTCAGCTACGCTTCCTGTGAGTATTGCAGATGATGAGGTGACTATTGGAACCGCAACGGTTGTCGAACCTGACATTGTCGCAAGCAATGGTGTCGTCCACGGAATCGATGCAGTATTGATTCCTCCTGAAGCGTAAGATAAGAAGCAAAGTTTTGAAGCAAAATTTTTAAATTTTTAATTCTTTTTTATATTTTACCCTTTTCCATGCCTGCAAACGCAGGCATTTCCTGTTTTCAGGTTAAAATAGTAGAACGATTAAAGAGTGATTAGACTGAAGGACGGATAAAATCCAAAAATTATGAATTAAAATTCAAAATTAAAAATCAAAAGCTGCCAATAAAAATTAAAATTTAAAAATATCTCCTGAAAAGGAGAACAGATGTAAAAAACCATTGAGACTCTCTTTTTATCAGGCATCCTGGTTAGAAATTTACGCTTTCCCTGTGCCCGAATTCAATGCTATAATCCAGATAATAGACAACCGCAGGCTCTATTTTTATCATGATAGTATCGGGGTCAGGCGGCAAATCTGCAATAACAGGGAATTTGGCTGCCATAATTTCCCCTACTTCTCGCAGCTCTTCCTCACTGGCAACTATTGTCGCTTTGCCTTCGACCTGAAGCGCCTTCATATCAAACCAGTCAGGGTCATCTTCATCAACAGTAAATGCTACCTGTGGATTTTGCATGATGTTCTGGACTTTTCGGGTATTTTTATTAGTTGCCAGATATACAATTTCCCTTTCTGAAACATAAGCCATAGTATGAGCCATTGGCCTGCCATCAGGGCTTACAGTTGCCAGGTTCAGATAATAGTGATTTGCAAGGTATTCACAAATCTTATTCTTAATTTGTTCTGTCATACTCCCCCACCAGATGTTATTTACCTATTTTCTCCGGTCAGATATGGTCCCGGAGAAATTTTACATCAACCATTTCCGGATCTTTTTTCCGGATATCCTGTAATGCCGTAAAGGGAAAAATTAACAGTAATTTGCTGATATTTGCAATTCTTTCCCAATACAAGTTATGAGACAAAATTTATAAATTTTTCTTATAAATTAAAGAATCCATGGATAAAAAATTATTAAGGCCTGTACTTCAGGACTTTCTCTTCTTGACACACTCTTTAAGTTTTTCTTCAAGTCTGATCCGGGAGATAAAAACCCCGAACTGGGTTGCAATTGTTTCTATAACCGTGCGCACACTATCTGAGAGCTCGTACTCCATCCTTGAAGCAAGATAAAAAGCAGCAATAACCTTTTTTCCGTATTTTACAGGGATGATTGCCGTAGCTCTGAGGTTTTCCTGCCTGAGAATATCGTCTTTTGAAGTGAGAAGAAGGTCTATGTGCTGTTTGTAGACGGGCTGACCTATCATAACGAGTTTGGCATTTGGAGAATTTGCACTGTAATATGAAGCGTTCTCGATAAAAACTGGAGAAAGACCGCGGTAAATTGCAAGATTGAGGTCACCTGTTTCTTCATCAACCAGATAGATGCCTCCGGCATTAATCTCATCTATCTGAAGGCACGAATCAAGCAGGAGGTCAAGGGTTTCATCAAGGTAATTCGAAGTGCTCAGTGAAATCCCGAGGTCCCTCTGGATATAGAGCAGTTTTTCTTTTCTTTTTCTTTCGGTAATATCGAGAATTATGCCTTTAAGGTATTTTACAACTCCATTTTCGTCGGCTTCGATAAAGGTTCTTTCCTCAACCCAGCGAGCTTCTCCTGACTTTGTCAGTATCCGGTATTCCTGAGAAAAATCGACATAATCTTCTTCTATCCTTCTTGAAAGCTCTCTTTCAACCCTTTCAAAGTCATCCGGGTGGACAATATTCCCGTAAAGGACTTTTCCTGACGTAAACTCTTCTACCGTATACCCAAAATTTTTTACGTTCTCAGAAACAAAATCCGCAGGCCAGTACTTCTCAGGACGCCATAAAAAGACAGTAACGGGGACTTTATTTATTACTGAGATCAGCTCTTTTGCCATCTCAAGAGCACTGCATAAAGCTATCTCATTGATATATTTGCAGGGTTTCTGCCTGCCGTTATTTCCGTTTTTAGCAGAACTGGAAGTCACTTTAGCCATTTTATTCTCCATGCAAAACCTTTTACAGGAAGCTATAAAAAAGTCTTGCGTATTTAATCTTTTTGCTGCTATAACATAGATAGGCATCATAAATTAAAAAGATTGTGATTTGATCCTCATAAAATATCATTATCAGCAGGCTTAATAGCGTTATGGATTAAAAAATATTTGAGATTGTAGATCTCGGGAAATAAGCAGAAAAAACCAAAATAAAAGAGAAAAATATATATATTTAATTAGAATACTCTTTCAGAAGTAAAAAAGTAAGAGAAAATACCAATAAAGGATAAAAATACCAATAAAGGATAGAGAAAATATCAGGAAAAGTCAGAAAAAAAGATATCAAGAAGGCACTTTAGAAATCTTATTTAGATAAACTTCTTTGATACTTTTTTGACCTCTTATTTTCAGGATAGAAGACATCCTATTTCCCTGATGACTTTTTAAATCAGTTTTCTTAAAAGCCTGCCTCCTGAACTTTCAAACCTATTTTCCTAAATCCTATTTTCCTAAATCCTTATTCTTAAACCCTATATTCTTAAAACCCCTCCACAAAGAAAATAAACAGTAGGGTACATTTCTTAATATGGTTTATACTTGCTTTAAGCTGGAATAATTAAAGAATATACATCTCAGAATAATTGTTAATTAGAAATTGTTTTATTAGAGGCGTAATTAAAAATATTTTTAGAACATCACCAAATGAGAACCAGATAAGGGGTTTAAGGATATGGAAAATAATCTTCAAGGAGTATTAAAAGGACAAAAAATAGCTTATTTTTCTATGGAAATTGGGCTTCGGAATGAAATTCCCACATATTCGGGAGGGCTGGGAGTGCTTGCAGGCGATACAATCCGCTCGGCTGCAGACCTCAATATCCCACTTGTAGCAGTAACTCTGGTCAGCAATAAAGGATATTTCAGGCAGAAACTTGATGCCTCGGGGACACAGACAGAACTGACTGAAGAGTGGACCCCTTCAAATTTTATGACCTGGCTCCCGCAGGAAGTGAGCGTTAAAATACAGGGCCGGGATGTTAAAATTCAGGCATGGCACTATAACTGCAAAAGCCTGACCGGGGGCTGTGTACCTATTATTTTTCTTGATACCAATGTGGAAGGGAACTCACCTGAAGACCGCAGGATTACAGACTTCCTTTACGGGGGAGACCATACCTACAGGCTCAAGCAGGAAATAGTGCTCGGGGTAGGGGGAGTGCGCATGCTCAACGCGCTTGGTTTTAAAATCCGGAAATACCATATGAACGAAGGACATTCAAGCCTGCTTGCTCTGGAGCTTTTAAAATGCAACGGCAAGGAATGTCCGATAGTAAAGGACCTCTGTATTTTTACCACCCATACCCCTGTGGAAGCCGGGCACGATAAGTTCGATTACAGTCTCGTTGAAGACATGATCCGGGACCAGAACGATATGGAAATCCTGAAAAAATACGGCGGAGAAGACCGTTTTAATACGAGCCTTTTTGCCCTCAACTTATCCGACTATGTGAACGGAGTTACAAAAAGGCACAGCCGGGTTTCAAGCGAACTTTTCCCGGGATATTCAATCCAGGCAATAACAAATGGCGTCCACTCCTATACCTGGACCTGTCCTTATTTCAGGGATCTTTTTGACCGTTACATGCCCGGATGGGCAAATGAGCCCGAACTCCTGGTAAGGATAGGAGGAATTCCTGATGATGAAATCTGGGAAGCCCGCAGGAAAGCAAAAAAAGCCCTTATAGATGAGGTCAACAAAAGAACCGGGGCAGGCATGGAATATGAGACCTTCACCATAGGTTTTGCACGCCGAATGACGGCATATAAACGGGCAACCTTACTGCTTTCCGACATTGAAAGGCTCCGGAAGGTAAACAGGAGGGGCAAAATCCAGATTATATTTGCAGGCAAAGCTCATCCCCGTGACGAAGCAGGAAAACAGCTCATAAGAGATATTTTCAAAAGCATAGAAACCCTCAGGAACGAGGTAAAAATCGTCTTTCTGGAAAATTATGATATGGACCTGGCTGCAAAAATGGTCTCCGGCGTTGACCTCTGGCTTAACACCCCAACTCGCCCCTATGAAGCTTCGGGCACCAGCGGCATGAAAGCAGCCCATAATGGAGTAGTGAATTTCAGTATACTTGACGGCTGGTGGATCGAAGGATGGATCGAAGGAGTAACGGGCTGGTCAATAGGTCCAATGCCTGAAGAAAATCTCACCGGAGAAGAGGCGAGGGTTGCTGAGCTTAACGACCTCTACAATAAACTTTACTATATCATAGTCCCCATGTATTACGAGCGTAAAGACGATTGGCTTAAAATGATGAACAACTCAATAGGCATGATTGCCTACTATTTCAACAGCCACAGGATGATGAGGCGTTACGTCACGCATGCCTATCTTTAAATTTCAGGAAGGGCTGCCCTGAAACTGGTTAACTTTGCCAGATGCAGAAAATGTGCAGCCCGACTGTCAGCGCCAAAAATAATTCCCCTGCACGTAGCCCTATTTCCAATATTCCGATGTTTTCAATTTATTTCATCTCTCTTTTTTCTATTTCATAACGCGAAAAGCGGCTCAATTTGAGGAGTGCAG
>Ga0265294_10003922_pt1 | contig 18748 bp, 16 predicted proteins | sample MunlanPumphouse3_FD_192504 | JGI IMG/M metagenome (GOLD analysis project Ga0265294, IMG submission 192504) | Groundwater microbial communities from a municipal landfill in Southern Ontario, Canada - Pumphouse #3 | ecosystem: Environmental > Aquatic > Deep subsurface > Groundwater | place...
AAGGGGCAGGTAGAACTCCCCTTCTGCATACTCGCCTGAGACGCCAAGAGGCCCTGCAACTCCAACCGGCACCTGAACACAGCCAATCATATTCTCGCAGTTCCGGCTGACAACCCTCTCTATATCTATCAGGTATCCACCAACCTCAGATAGATCTGTGCCAGTCTCACCACTGATATAGGCCCTCCTGACAGCGACAGCCTTGTCTGGTGGAAGCTCCTTCTCAAGGGCGTAGAGCCTGAGTTCCCCTGCCTTAAGGCGCCTGATATACTCGTCCATGCATGTACATGGGCGTGAGAGATAATATATTGGCAAGCACAAGATCATCTGCTTAAATATGGTTGAACAGTGGTGCAGAGCAGTCCCAAAGAGATCTGCAGAGGCAGTAAGGCGTGAACTCATGAACAGCGGCCTGCTGGACAGGAGACTCAGGCCAACAAAGGACGGGGAGAATATACTCTTCCCTGTAACAGATGAGAATTGCGCAGACTTCAGGGCTGATTTTGAGTCAACTAAGGTCCAGGAAGAACTGCCAAGGCATGAACTGATTGGTGGGATCGCGATCATGCAGGACAATGACAGAGCAGAGGCCAGAAGGCTGCTCGCCTCAAGACCTGTCATACACACAGTCCTGCACTCAGAGAGTGCTGTGGAGGGTGAGTTCCGGACACGCGAGTTCTCAGTGCTTGCAGGCAAGGAGACCACAGCCACCCAGTACACAGAGTACGGCCTCAGTTTCACAATCGACCTGGCAGTCGCCTACTTCTCAGCGCGGCTCGCAAATGAGCGCCGGCGCATAGTCAGACAGATGGCTGAGGGCGAGAGGGTGCTTGACATGTTCGCAGGCGTCGGACCTTTTGCCATTGCACTTGCCGAGAAAGCCGAGGTGGTCTATGCAGGGGATATCAACCCCGGCGCAGTTCACCTCATGATAAAAAACATCCAGACAAACAGAAAGAGAAATGTCATCCCCATACTTGCAGACGCCTGTCATCTCCCAGGCGTCCTTCTGGACTCCTCATTTGACAGGATCGTCATGAACCTGCCAATGACCTCAACGGCCTTCATTGAGGCGGCAATCAGACTCTCCAGAGAAGGCGGCCACATACACTTCTACACCCTCCAGTCTGAGACAGGCGAGATGCTGCCTATGCTCAGAAAATACACAAAAGGCAGGATCAGTGAGAAGGTTGTGAGATCATACTCCCCGGCCCAGCACCATGCAGTCTATGATATTGAGGTTAAAAAAGGGGAGTTCACTGTTTAGAGCGCATCACCAGATATGCACCCAGCAGGACAACCAGGAGACCGACAACGCCGAAAGGCCAGATGTTTATGCCCTCATCACCCACAGGGCCTGAAGGTGCAGGCTTTGTCTCCTCACTCCTGATCACGCCATGGGGCGTTGCAGTCTCTTCAACAACACTTAGATCAGTGGGGGTTGGGCTGGGCTCCTCTGTAGACCATGCAAATGATCCAGATGACCCGCCACCATCACTCCGCCCGGAGCTGCGGGTTATCTGTATATAATCAGTCTTTGTAATGCTGTCACTGCCGGCAGAGTTGGACACATTCAGAGTCACAGTGAATCTTCCAACTCCATAACTGTGCGATGGGTTTTGTTCTGTGGATGAGGTGCCATCACCAAAGTCCCACTCCCATGTATCAGGATAACCAGCAGACTCATCAGTGAACTCCACAGTCAGACTGTCAGTACCACTACGGGGGCTGGCCGAGAAGTCTGCCACAGGATCAGTCGGACGATGCATATCCATCATCTTCTGGTCAAGGGCGATGATCTCATTCTGAGAGTTCAGGCCCATAAGATAGGCATAATATGTGCCTGGCAGGAGATCCCTGATCTCAGATACAGGCACAGTCACACTCGCACTCTCAGAGGTGCCCAGACAGCCATATCCATCAGTTATGGCAAGCTGAGACCATCCGGTGGCAGGTGGTGGTGGCGGGGCAGGCTCACCTGAGGCCGTGAGTGAGTAAGTAAAGGCTGCGGGCTCAATGTCCTCGCGGATGGCACTGTACAGGATATCCAGAAGAGGTGATGCAGATCCCATGCCATTCCACCTGTTTTTGGCCCTTCTGGCCAGTTCTGATACATCAACCTCTACATCAACATCATATGTGGCATCTGATTTTATGAGAAGCACCACAGTCCTCCTAAGATCACTCTGATGTGTATAGGCAGGCGTAAACTCAAACTCAATGCCACTTCCCTCCCAGGCCCACTCCATCTCAGAGTTCTGGTCAAGAATCACGACAGGATAATCAGCCAGCACAGTCAGCTTCTCACTGGAACTGTCCAGATAGAATGCTCCTGCTCCAGACCTGCCCACATTCAGGACATTGTCTGGATATGCCCTGGCATAGCCCTCAGAAAGACTGGCCTGAGCCAGAAAGCCAGTGTCAAGTGGAACCAGATTATGCTCAAGAGTGTATGAGATATTGTCCTTGTCATAATCAGATGCATGAAAGGCCCCAAATCCAGTATAATCATTTCCTGCAGGATCAACCCGCATAATCCTGTCAGGATGATACATAAATACAGGCTCGGTTGTTCTCAGTAAGGTGGAGATATCAGAGAAAGAATCCTTCTCCCAGTCTTCAGGATAACCTGTAACTACAGCATTGCCCTGCCAGCCAGGCACAGTCATCCTGATGGTCGGGACAGTCTGAGTAATGTAGATATTGAATGGAGGCATCCCGGCCCAGTTAACATCAGGCATCTCAGATGGATTGATCACAAGGGAAATATCCTTAAATTCGGCATGAGTTGCCGAAAATGTCCTGTGAACATTCCCAAATCCAGGCATCTCAAGTGTCTTGATATCAGAGCCATCTTCTGATGTGCTCAGGATCTCAGCAGATGATTCAGAGAGATCAGCCAGATCCAGAGATTCAATTGTTGAAATCCGCACCCCTTTTTCTTCATATGTCTTTCCAAGGTCAATACTTACAGGAGCCGCCGATACAGCCCAGCAAATAACCAGTAGGAGGACAATGAGTCCTACAGATCGATTCATGCCAGATGTCTTCATAGTGCACCACCCAATATGGATGAGCATTTATATATCTGATTTGATATTAAACTTGTGTGATCAGATGACGGATTTCAAAAAGACAGTCTGCCAGTATATGACAGTGATCTGCATTCTCCTCCTTATTATTCTTACAGGGAGTGTTTCAGCCGTGACAATCACAGAAAATCCGGCATTTATAGAACCAGGTGATGAGATCGCCATAACGATCTCAGATCTCCAGGATGGCAGGGACTTTTCCATGAATATTGAAGGTCATTTCAGTGCAGAAGACAGCGACTGGACAACATTCATCATACATGACCTGAGAATGCCATTCAGCCTTGAAGACGGCAGTATGGAGATCAGAACAGAGAACACTGATATCACAAGGCTATCTATACAGAGATCTGAGCTCTCGATAAGTCTTGCCAACAGGTCTCTCAATGGACACTACTCAAATATTCAGAAAGGCAACATAACCGCTGGAATCTATGACTACATCTCCATGAGTGCAAAAATGCTTTCAGGCCATTCAGATCTCAGGATCGGGATCACAGTCTCAGGGAAGAAAAAGGGACCTGATAACTCCAGAATCTCATTCCGTGCCGATGGGATTGCTTCTGGAATGATTGAGATAACAGTCCTTGTAAATGGAGCAGAAGAACTCAGAAAAGAGATAGAGATCATCAACCAGAAAAATCCTGTATTCACAGGCATTCCAGGAGATATGAGAATCACAGTGGTCTCAGAGGACATGAAAACATCCTACTCTGCAGACAGAGGACTAAAAGCCACGATCAGACCAGCAGAGAGCACTGATGAACCCGGAGATCTGACCCTTATTGGCAGGTGCTATGCACTCCACTTTGACAACCCACCCAGATCAGGCTCAGGTCAGATCTCATTCAGATTGCCGGATGAGATCAGAGAAAACCAGGAAAAATACTCTCTCCTGATTGCACATCATGATGGTGAAGACTGGATCTCCCTCCCAAGCATGGTCTCAGACAGGAATATCTCTGCAAATACAGAGAATGAAGGCATCTATGCTCTGGCAGCATATCAGACAGAAATAACTGCATACAGAGCAGAACCCGCTCAGACCCATGCAGGCAGAGACAATCCGGTATTCTCATTCACTCTTATTCTGATCATCATCATCATCATCTTCAGAAGATAGAAGAGGAGAGATCACAACAGAGAGTCTCCTTTTTCTGAGGTCAGGCACAGCTGATACTATGGTGCAGGGCACATTAAGGCTCAGAGTCACCATGCATGCCACAAGACTGCATACAGGACAGGGGGCCAGCGCACAGCACCTCGGAGACTCAGCAGACACACATTTACAGCCTGAAATAAGGCTGTACCCATATAAAGTGACAAGCAGCGCATCACCTGATCTCTCAATCCCCACCTTTTCAGTGATGCCAAGAAGGCCCTCAAAGAGATCTTCAATCATATGAAACAGAAGATCCTCATCATCTGGTATTTTCAGGCCATGATCATTCATGAGCATCATAAGCAGGGGGACACCTGAGGGAACAGTCACCATGGCTCCGGCCTCCCCTTCAAAGAGAAAACTTTTGTCCCAGTCCAGAGATGAAGGAAGAGCATCACCCACAGGGTTTACCTGCATTACAGTGGCAGGTGCACCATCGCCTGCAGGGAAGAACCTGGCATTCCCGCCCACTCCAAGATCTGCCATTGAACGGGCCAGACTGATCATGCCCCCGGAGGGTAGGAGAGAGGCAAATTCCCTGGACACACCCTCCCCTTCATGAAATGTGAAGATGATCACACCAGTGATGAAAGATGTAACAGCAGCCAGTACAAGCATCGCTGAGGAGATGTCACCCCTCCCGAAATATGTGGCAATAATCATCAGGATTACTGAAACGGCAATCAGAAGGAGAGCCGAATTTGGGTAGGGGTTGAAACGTGTGGATCTCATAGATTATCACCATATCGGAGTGTAACTCTCCTGCGAAGGAGGTAGAAAGAGAGAGAGAACAGGGTCACTGCAAAAAGAAGTATAAGAAGTGGAATAAAGGGCTGATAACTGAAAATTACAAGAACAGGTGCTGATATGAAGACTGCCAGAAGAGGCAGACCAGGGGCCAGAGCCTTTTTATCAGACCTGACATCTCTGAGACATACCATGAGTAAGACCAGGATCTGGAGACCAAATGCCAGGGCCAGAGAGAACTGGCCGGCGGTAATTACCAGAACTGCGCCTGTCGCCAGGAGATACAGGGGCCTGTTCTTACTGCTGCGGGAAATCAGGAATGCAAGCATATAGATCACCAGAGCCAGAGATATCAGGATAAGGGGGGACTCAGGACTGATCACTGGAGCACCTCCACAGAATCATGTATGATCTGCAGGGTCTTGTGTCTGACCCTCTCATTATATACTCCAGACGGGATTTTCAGTTTCAGAATCAGATTCCTGCGGGCAGTGTATTCAGCGATGATACGCAGGTGAGATATATCGCCCTCAAGCAGTGAGAAGACCTCCACCTCAGAATTTTCAATAGAATAATATACCCTCCTGATATCAGATTCAAATCTGAGAGGCATATGGGAGACCAGCATACCATCCCAGACCTCAGACAGGGGGCTGTTCCGAAAATATGAGTTTTCCCTGATATTGACACGATTTCTCATGAGATCTGCGTAACTCTGATTATGATAGAGGTGGCCGGATCTTGAAGAGGCAACCACGTTGCCTGCCAGCATGCTTCTGACACCTGATTCCGGACCAAGGGGTCTGAAGTCAACCACATTGCCACCTGAGACTATGAGTACTGAACTGCCTGGAGAGAGACTTTCCGAGGTCACGACACCCATGACATGCCTGGCCAGAACAGCCAGTGCCTCTGTATCACAATTCTGATCCATGTCAGGAAGATCAATAACTACCAGTATAGGCAGACCCATCTTACTGCTATAATTCCTGATATAGAGTTCTCCATACTTGGCAGAGACCTTCCAGTCTATATGCCTGGCTGCATCCCCGATTATAAATTTTCTGAATGAGATTACGCCTGTGCCCTGCAGGGGAGTGTGAAGATCAATCTCATTATCACCAGCCATACTCTTTCCGCCGGCAAAGGGTGATGTTGACATGGCAGAATACTCTGGTTCCCTGAAAACAGACAGTTTCAGAAATATTTCATCATCAAACCACCTGCCTGATGTACTGAGAGAGATTCCTGAAGGCCTGACCTTCCCATACATCATAATCTTCATGACATAACTGATCACAGTCTCTCCGCTAACAAGGCCCGCCCTCGCACTTCTGCCTGCCAGAATTGCACCCGGTGGCAGTAGATCCTCGGCCACAACAGTCATATCAGGGGGTATATCTGCTCCGATGGTTGAGGTTACATAGACAGGAGACCCCTGACGCACAAGCTTTGCTGAGGTCTCCCTCTCCAGAGTCACTGAGGAGGCCAGAGCACCCAGGCCTCTGATATGCAGATATACCCTGGAGAGCAGAAAGCCACTCATGGCGACTGACACAATAAGAGAGGCAGGGTCATCAAAAATAAACGCATACAGGATTATGACTGCTGTAAGGGCAGACACTCCTCTGAAGAGCCGTGTTGCCTGCACAGATCACGGCACCTCTACAGAGTTGAGGATCTGGTTGATCACACTCCCTGATAATACACCACTGATCTCGGCTTCATGCCTGAAGAAAAGGCGGTGTCTGAATGTAAGTGGCACAAGAACCTTTATGTCGTCAGGTATGACATAATCTCTCTGGTGAAGAGCTGCATATGCCCTGGAACCCCTCAGAAGAGCGATTGAGGCCCTTGTACTCACACCCATTCTCAGATCACCATGACTGCGTGTGGCAATCACAATGTCACGTATATAGCCCATGATCACAGGGTCAACATGTACCTTCTGAACCTCAGAAATGCCTTTTATCAGGGATTCCCTGTTAAAGATCGGTCTGATGCCTGAGGCATATCTATCCCAGTCAAGGCTGCCATTCTGCTCGCGCATAAGAACCTCATACTCACCCTCCCTTCCAAGATAGGTGGACATCATTGAGAACATAAAACGATCCTTCTGAACCTCAATGAGTGGAAAAACACCCTCCATCTCATATGGGTTCTGGGTGGCGATCGCAAAGAAGGGTTCAGGCATCTCAAGGGTGATGCCATCAATGGTTGCCTGCTGCTCACTCATGGTCTCTATAAATGCACTCTGACTCTTTGGGGGCAGACGGTTGATCTCATCGATCATCAGGATATTGGTAAATGCCGGGCCCTTTCTGATCTCAAAATCACGAGCCTCAGGGTTCCATGTACGCACCCCAAGGATATCAGAGGGCTGAGTATCAATGCCACACTGCAGACGTCTGGTCTCACAGCCCATAAGTATGGCCATTGTCTTGACTATGGTTGTCTTTGCAGTGCCTGGCAGACCCTCAATAAGAACACTGCCACCACTGAGTATACCAAGCATGATCATCTCGATCAGATCAGCATTTCCAACAACAAACTGGCCGATGGTCTCCTGGAGATCCCCATATTTATCAGTCAGAGATTCCAGATAATTCTCAGGATGATAACTATTCATTCAGTACCTCAGGGCGCCGGCGCCACAATAACAGGACAGCACCAACAGACAGTGATATACTCAGAACTTTTATAAAAATTGTGTTTCTCATATACAGTATCAGATCAGTCAACTCTCCGGTTCTCTCTGTGCCTGAATGAACAGAATCAATGAGCAGATTGCGTCTGGAGGAGAGCAGGTTTTCAATCAGTTTTCTGTTGTCCTTTGGGTTTTTTATAACCATACTGTTGATAAACAGACTTGGATCTGTCAGCAGATAGAGTTCACCGCCACTGAGATCCTCCTTTGCAAAGACAGTATAGGTCTGCATGATCTCATCTCTGTGAACCCACCAGTCACCATTCAGGTCTATCCAGGTGAACTCAGATGTAACAATAAGTGGGACACCCCCTGTAAGAACTGACGGGCGGTTGAGGACAACAGATGATACATCCTCAAGCACTGGATCGTCCTCATCTGTAGAATAGACAATTATAATCTCAGGACTCATGAACTCTCTGTCAAGGCTGGTCAGACTCGAGACCTTCTGCAGGACCATGCCACTTCCCAACTTCATAAGGAGGGAGTTTGAGGCTCCACTCTCGTCTGCAACCAGTACGGAGTTTCCATTCTCAAGAAAGACCCTCAGTGACTGGATATCAGCAGTGGTAAATCCGGTATCAGGGGCCAGTATCAGGAGCATGGAGTCCTGGTATTCTGACAGTTCTCCGGGTTTTACATGTACTGCGTCATTCTCATCAAGAATAGATGAAAAGGCAGATCCTCCATTCCACTTTGGGTTATAAAAACTGTAATCAGCATCACTCACATAAAAATGGAAGCAGACTGCAAGCAATGCAAATATAAGCACTGTCGCAGTCAGCAGGGTGTGATTTCTCATGATCCATCCCTGCCCATAAGAGATCTGACTGCAGATAGCCATTCAGAGACAAGCAGATCCATATTCTCAGCAGTGACTTTTCCAGCATAGCGTGTATATTCATATACAGGGACAAATCGCCTGAAGATGCTCTGAAGATCCCCCTCAGGGAGTGCAGCCAGCATTTCACGGGCCGTCAGAGATAATGGCCTCTTTATCCTGTATCTGCCTGCCAGACGCCTGGCAAGATCACGAAAGAGCATAAAGGCCGCCCCGGAGGGATCATCCTCTGCCTGACCCTGATATGTAGCAGAGACCTCATCTGTACTCCTGAGATTCGCATCCATGGGCTCATATATCTCTGTTGATTCCTGAGAGGAGTCTTCATCCACAGACCCCACAGGCAGATAACGACGCCGCCTCAGGTACACAATGCCGGCCCCAGGCAGCAGGATTATCAGAGAGAGAACGATGATCCTGAAGAAGAGGTTATCCTCACTGATCTGGATCACAGGGCTCTCTGTGCCAAGGAGTGGCAGATCTCCGGCCCAAAAGACTGCCTGCACCTGACTGCCCAATGAGGCATCTGGCAGAACAGCAGAATACTGTCCCATCTCATCTGTAAATATCTCAGTGACTGCCACACTGTCAACCAGGATCTGCACTCCTGCCCCGTCAACAGGCCTGTTACCGGATTTCAGGAGGCCGTCACAGACCCAGGCTCCGTCAGTTTCAGCACATCCAAGAGTGAGGATCGTCGAATGTGGGATTACATTGAATTTCCTGAGTTCTGATAATACACCCCCTGATGAGGTGTAGGCAGTATGCCCACCAGGGGGCATAACACCAGGCTCAAATGGGATGCTGTAGTATCCCTTCCCATCTGTAGTTCCCACTGCCTCCCAGTTGCTGTCCACAAAGAGCTGAACTGTGGAATAGCCCCTGACTGCGCCACTGAAATATCCTGAAAAGACCATCACATCTCCATAGGTGGGGGCCACAGGACTCAGAGAGATGCTCAGAGATACTGACTGGCTTCTGGAAACAGCATCTGATGAGATTATAGTATCATCATCACCATTATAGACAGACACCAGATTGGAGGGATCACTGACAATCCTCCCAAGTTCACTGCCACGGAAGGTGGAGACGATGGCATTATCAGGATCCTCTGGATCTGTGCGCCTGAGTTCCAGGGATTTCAGATGATTCCACTCTGCATTTCTCTCCAGACCTGTCCAGATCTGATCAATCTCAGCTCTGTTTTTCTGAATTGTCCTGTTGAGTTCATCGCCCTCCATGTCGACCTCAACAACAATATCCTCAAAGAAACTGATTGAAGAGACAAGAGTTTCTATATCATCCCTGGATGCATCCAGTCTGCTGATCTTTATATGCAGGGCCCCGCCCTCACTGATACCCCCGATCTCATCAATAAGAGACCTGAGTCTGTGGCTCTTCTCTATATAGAGAGGTGCAGGACTGTTGGTATGCAGGGGGTTATCACTGGCAGAGAAGAGGTCCTGATCAACAATATATGGGCTCAGAAGTATCAGGAATGCCATGATCAGAACTGCCATAAACAGTATGCAGAGATTTCTGTTCATGCACTGATTATCCCCATGATCTTTGTCAGCACATATATGCCAAAGACGAGAATGCCCAGCGAGACAACATACTTCATATTGGTGATATAGGAGGGGCAGGCGGCATATGAGAGATCAAATACTATAAAGATCGCCAGAATGCCAATCAACCAGAGGACAAAGAACAGTCCAAGGTTCAGAGACTCTCCAAGTATCATCAGGAAGCAGACAACCCCAAGCCAGATGAGTAGAGATGTGGCCATCAGCTGTTTTTTCAGGACACTCATTGATAAGTGAATAATCCAGATCATTCTATATATTGGTTGGGATGACATCGGAACCAATATCATTAGATAGAACAAACAATAGATCAGGTGATAATATGACCAGACATATGGCAGTGGTGGTGGGCATACTCCTGATGGCGGCACTGGTTCTGCCTGCTGCGGCCTTTACCTCAGACGCCTTAAACATCTCAGTTGAGGGGAATGGAGATACAGAAATTACCTTTGACTATTCACTCTCATGGATTGAGAATATTGCAGTCTTCCTGAAGATTACAGATCCGGCAGACGAACTGAAGAAGGCCCTGGAGGGCCATTCTGACAAGTCTGTTGAGGTACAGTCTGTCAGCGACGGCTCGGCGACTTTCCTTGTGGAGGAATTTGTCAGAGTTAAGAGGACTGACAACCAGACCACCTACATAACCCCGGAACTCAGTTTCAAGAGGGCAGAGAAGGTTCTGAAGGAATACTGGTTTGCACCCCTGATCCATGCCGACTTCTCACCTGAGGAGACAACCATCAGCTTCCCTGACGGCCATGAGAAGCAGTTCCAGAATCAGATAGAGATCCCTGAGATCAGATATACGATCTCCTGATATATCCTTTTTTCAGATATTTTCCAGACCCCAGGCTCTCCCCACCCTCATCTCAGATCCGGCCTGATCGATAAATCTCTTATCACCTCGCGGAGAGGTTATACAGACACCAATGACCGCCGGACCAACGCCTGCAATGAAACAGTTCTATGAGATGAAAGCACGCTATCCTGATACCGTCCTCTTCTTTCAGATGGGCGATTTCTATGAGACCTTTGGCAGTGACGCCGAGGTGGTCTCCCGTGAACTCGAGATCACCCTTACATCACGCGGGCGCGACTGCAATGGTGATAAGATGCCACTTGCAGGCGTCCCCCTGCATGCCGGGGAAGCCTATGTGGCACGTATGGTCAGGAAGGGTTACAGGGTCGCGATCTGTGAACAGATAGAGGATCCAAAGAAGGCAAAGGGTATTGTAAAACGCGACGTGGTCAGGGTCATCACTCCTGGAACTGTGATGGACGAGGGGATGATCGGGAGTGCTGGTTCATGCTACCTGATGGCAGTCAGGGAGGGGAAGAACAATGCCTATGGACTCGCATTTCTGGATATCTCCACAGGTGAGTTCTTTGTGTCTGTGGCACCCGCAAAGAATGGCACAGCAGACCTCCTCTCGGCCGTCGCGAGGTACCGTCCTGTCGAGTGTATAGTGCCGCCATCCCTTGGCAGATCAGCAGAGAAAGACCTCACAAGTCACGGCGTGATCATAACTCCATTCAGGGAGGACGCATTTCTGGAAAAACCCGCAAGGGAGCTGCTTATGAAGCAGTTCGGCGTCAGTTCCCTGGAGGGCTTTGGGTGCGAGGAGATGCCTGCCGCTGTCGCCGCCGCCGGGGCCTGTCTGGCCTATGCACGCGAGACTCAGAAGGCCTCCCTCAGCCATATAAACGGATTTTCCACCCGCCTGCCTGCCGAGAGGATGATCCTTGATGCCATCACACTCAGGAACCTGGAGATTGTAAAGGGCATCAGGAACCGCGGCCCTGACTCCTCACTCCTGCACCTCATGGACGAGACAAAGACCCCCATGGGCTACCGTCTGCTCCGTTCCTGGGTCACAGCCCCACTGATTGAGAGGGAGCCCATAGAGAGGCGCCTTGATGCGACCGGGTTCTTCTTTGACCACCCGCTCCTTGAGGGTGATCTCCGCTCACTCCTCCACAGATTTGCAGACCTTGAGAGGATAGCAGGCAGGATCTCATATGGCAATGCCACACCCCGCGACCTGTTCACACTCAGGATCTCACTCGAACGCCTGCCTGAGATCAGGGAACTCTTCTCTGAGGAGAGCCCTGAGGCAATCAGAAAGCAGTTCATGAGAATGCAGGACATGGACACGACCGCAGACCTGATCAAAAGGGCGATCGTGGATGAGCCACCGGCACTTGTCAGGAACGGCGGCGTGATACGTGAGGGCTACAACACCGAGCTTGACGGGCTCCGCAATCTTGCCTCATCAGGCAAGACCTGGATCGCTGAGTTCCAGGAGGCTGAAAGGGTAAGAACGGGCATTAAATCCCTGAAGATAGGTTACAACAAGGTATTTGGCTACTACATTGAGGTCACAAAGTCAAACCTGAAACTCGTGCCTCCTGAGTACCACAGGCGGCAGACCACTTCGAATAGTGAGCGTTTTGTGGTGCCTGAACTCCAGGAGAAGGAGGCGCTAATCACAAATGCCGAGGATCGCCTGCTGGCCCTTGAGGCAGAGATCTACGCGGATCTGGTCAGGGAACTTGCCGGGGTTGTGCCCAAACTTCAGGAGGTGGCAGTCGCAATCGCACATCTGGATGTCTTCTCTGGTCTGTCTCTTGTGGCAAGGAAGAACAACTATGTCAGGCCTGAGATCGATGACTCGCAGGAGCTCCGTATAATGGGCGGGCGCCATCCTGTAGTGGAGCAGAATATAGAGGGTTTTGTCCCTAATGACACCACACTCCAGGCAGACGGCGACCAGATCATCATTATCACAGGTGCGAACATGGCAGGCAAATCGACATACATGCGCCAGGTGGCCCTCATCTCGGTCATGGCACAGACTGGAAGTTTTGTGCCGGCCAGTCATGCGAATGTGGGGATAGTAGACCGCATATTCACCCGTGTCGGGGCCTTTGATGACCTTGCAAGTGGCCAGAGCACATTTATGGTGGAGATGCTCGAGCTCGCAAATATCCTGAATAATGTGACAGACAGGAGTCTTGTCATCCTGGACGAGATCGGGAGAGGCACAAGCACCCTGGATGGTTATGCCATCGCAAAGGCGGTCATCGAGTTCCTGCACAGAAAAGGTGGTGCAGGCCCGAGAACCCTCTTTGCCACCCATTTTCATGAGATAGTCGAGATCGAGGGCGAACTGAAGCGTGTCAGAAACGCCCATTTCGCTGTCAGAGATACGGGTTCTGATGTGGTTTTCCTGAGAAAACTCATTCCCGGCGCCACAGACAGGAGTTATGGTATTCATGTGGCAAGGCTCGCAGGCATTCCTCAGGAAGTGACCAGGCGCTCTGAGGAGATCCTGAAGGAGGCACGCGACCGTGTCTGGCAGGGCGATGGCCGAAAGGAACCGCGCTACACACAGATGCTTCTTGTTGACGCACCTGAAGAGAGATCAAATCCTGCTATCGAGGCACTGAAGGAGCTTGACCCTGACTCCATGAGTCCTAAGGAGGCACTTGAGGCATTGTATGACCTGAAGTCGAGGGCCGGGGAGGTGTGATTGTCCAGAATACATCTCCTTGATGATGAGGCCATCAACCAGATCGCCGCAGGTGAGGTTGTGGACAGGCCGGCCTCTGTGATCAAGGAACTGATGGAGAATGCGATAGACGCCGGGGCCTCAACTGTGCGGGTTGATCTCTCATCAGACTCTCGCGAGATCACAAGGATAAGGGTGGTCGACAATGGTTCTGGCATGGAGGCCGCAGACGCCTGCCTTGCCTTTACAAGGCATGCGACAAGCAAACTGAAGAGCGGGCGGGATCTCACACATATCAGCACTATGGGCTTCAGGGGCGAGGCTCTGGCCAGCATCGCGGCCATCTCAAGGGTGACGCTTGTCACAAAGGCGCGTGACTCTGAGGAGGTGGCAGGCACCCGGGTGGTGATTGCCGGCGGAGAGGTGCTGGAGAGCACAGAGACCGGAGCACCTGAAGGCACGAGCATCGCGGTCGAGGATATATTTTTCAATACCCCGGCCCGCAGGAAGTTCCTGAGATCCAGGCAGACTGAGCTCACCCACATATATGGTGTGGCCGAGCACCTGGCACTTGCAAACCCGGAGGTCTCTTTCAGGCTCTTCCATAATGGCAAGGAGAAGATCTCGGCAAGGAAGGCAAAGGATCTCAGGGAGACTATCGGATATCTGAGGGGCAGCGCATCTGCCCGCGATCTCCTGCCCATGAAGAGCCAGACACCCTATATGCAGATCTCAGGCTACCTGGCAAAGCCGCAGACAAGTCAGACAAATTCCCACCAGATCTATATTGCAGTCAACCGCCGCCCTGTCACATCCAGCCAGATCGCAAGGGCAGTCAGGGATGGCTACGGCACGCTGCTGCCCAAGAACCGTTTTCCTGTGGCCTATGTCGGTCTCACCATAGACCTTGCTCAGGTGGATGTCAATGTCCATCCCACAAAGATGGAGATCAGGTTCTCTGACGAGGGTGCGGTCACTGCCGCCATCTCCTCGGCTGTGAGAGAGGCCCTCTCAGGCCAGGATCTCTCTGCAGAGGGGGAGGCACCGTTGAGCCGGCCTGCGCCGTTTCCTGAACAGAAAGATGAGAAGAAGGAGGAGATTCCATCAACACCTGGCGTGGCATCAACTGAGGTTGCCTACAGGCCGGCATCTCAGCACTTCAGGCTCTCGGCAACAGACACTCAGCTCCGCCTGAGCGAGATACCTGAAGAAGAGGAGATCCGGAATCTGCCTGAGATGGAGGTGCTTGGTCAGGTGGATGAGACCTATATCATCGCAAAGACGAGGGGCAATGAGGAACTGGTGGTAATCGACCAGCACGCGGCCCATGAACGCATCCTCTATGACCAGTTGTGCAGGCGGCGTGATACTGAGGAAGGGAGGTCACAGGAACTCCTGGTGCCTGTGCCAGTCACACTCAGGCCAGAACAGGCGGCGGCCCTCGCAGGAGCCCTGCCTCTGCTGAAGGCCGAGGGCTTTGTGCTTGAGGAGTTCGGAAGGGAGACCTATGCTGTAAGGGCCGTTCCGATGGTGCTCGGGAAGCGGATGGGAACTGAGATTCTGGAGGACATGATCAGCGACCTTCTGGCAGAGGATATGAGATCTGCCAATGAGAGGCAGGAGAAGATCACAAGCACCATCGCATGCAGGGCGGCGATAAAGGCCGGCGCGACCCTGAGCAGGGAGCAGATGACAAGACTCCTTGATCAGCTCTCAAGAACAGAGCACCCATATACCTGCCCGCACGGCAGGCCTACCATCGTCACCTACACACGGGCCAGACTGGACTTGATCTTCAGGCGGACGTGAGGGTCGGGGCCGGGACATTTTTTTATTTTTTTGGGCTCTGTAGAAATTCTATTAATGAGTATTGATGGGACAGAATGCTCTTCCTGCAGGAGCTTAGTATATTCAGAAATTTAGAGATCCTCACATGTAGGCAGGGAACGAGTGAAACGAGTTCGAGAAACACTCTGTGTATCTTATGCTCATTTCACTCAAACCTCGAATACTTTGTCTTCCCGAATTCGCTTCTCTCACACTCGGCAAGAGGATTGTCCACCTTTAGGGTGGCATTATCCTGAAAATGGGTATTCCCGTTCCGGACTATCCTCTGCCAGGGGCTGGCGGGGCCAGCATGGCCCCTGCCTACATCAAGAACAGTCATTTCAGAATATAATGGGAAAAACAGTTTTCCCTGTCAGGTTTCAGTTCTCTGAATATGGACATCTGTCATAAATAGGCAGGGGGGAGCTGCGCCCCCCCGCCAGCCCCTCGGCACAAGATAGTCCGGAATAGGAACGACCCATTTTCTGGATAATGCAACCTGACAGGGGGACAATCCCGAGCCAGGTGTGAACGGAGCGAACATGAGAAGATGCTTGCATCTTCGATTGGCTGGCGGGGGGTGCAAGTCTCACAACCAAAGGGCACGTAGGGTGCAGTTCCCCCCCATTATCTTCAAAATAGATTATTTCAGATGTGGCGGGACTGACCCCACCCACACTTCAGGCTGCAAAGAGCATATACAAAAAGTCCCGGGCGTCCATCAGACCAAATGAACCCTTTGGGGCCTCATTCTCTGAGTAGACCGTGGTGCTGTCAGTGCCCTTGCCGAGGACAGCAAATGGCACAGGCTCCCTTGTGTGCGTCTTCAGCCTGACAGGGGTGGGGTGGTCTGGCAGGACGGCGATTACGCCCTCAACCTCAGACAGGATGAGCCCTACAGCCTCGTCAAGCCTCTCGATTGCCTTTACCTTCTCCTCTGTGCTGCCAAGGTGGCCGGCCTCGTCTGTGGCCTCGACATGCATGTACACGAAATCCAGCCTTTTGAGTGCCTCGATTGCATATCTGGCCTTTGCCATATAATCGGTGTCAAGATACCCGGTGGCTCCCGGCACAGTAATGATCTCCATACCTGCACAGCGTGCGATGCCATTCAGGAGATCAACGGCCGAGATCATACCGCCTGTGTGGCCATACTTATCCATGAAGTCAGGCAGTACCGGTTTCTTCCCGCCACTCCAGGGCCAGATCTGGGTCGCAGGCCGCTTGCCGTCTGCAATCCTCTTCAGATTCACAGGGTGATTCAGAAAGACCTCCCTGCTCTTCATGATACACTCCATCAGCAGGTCAGCATCACCGCCATCTGGCAGGTAGTCTTTGATCTTCTGATCCACGATATCATGGGGTGCTGTCGTCTCAGAGCCCATTCCATTCTCGACAACGCAGAGATTCCTGTAGCTGATGCCCGGGTAAAAGGTCACCCTGCTGTCCATAGCCTCATTCAGTGAGGCAAAGAGCTCAGCGCTCTCCTCACTTGTGATGTGGCCGGCCGCGAAGTCTGCCATTACCTCGTCCTGTACAGTCACGAGGTTGCAGCGGTAGGCAATCTCATCTGGGCCAAGGTCAATGCCCATGCTGACAGCCTCAAGGGGCCCTCTGCCTGTGTAGCACTTCTCAGGCTCATAGCCCAGTACAGAGAGGTTGGCAACATCACTGCCAGGCTCGTAGCCGTCAGGCACTGTCTTCAGCATGCCAGAGGCGCCATCGCGGGCGATCCTGTCCATGTTGGGTGTCTCTGCATATTCAAGAGGAGTCCTGCCGCCGAGTTCCGGACGTGGCTCGTCGGCCATGCCGTCTCCGAGAATGACAATATATTTCATATAAATCCTATCCTGTGATCAGTGTGCTGATTCCAAGTGTTGTTACTGTCGTGATTATGACTGCTATTATCATGCCTGCGGTGATCGCCGAAAATGCGTATCTGAACCTGATCCCGAATACGAAAGCCGCGGCACAGGCTGTCCATGAACCTGTGACAGGCAGGGGCACAGCCACAAAGGGGACGAGCGCGAAGGCCCCCCAGTGTTCAAAACTCTCGCTGTGACGCCTTGTCCTCTCAAAGAGCCATGAGAAAAAGCTCTCAAAGAGGGCTGACCTCTCCCTGAGAAATATGGATACAGGCTCCAGAAAGAGGAGCAGCACCACCACTGCGGCGAGGTTCCCGAGGAGTCCAAGCGCAAATATCCAGGTTATGGAGGCCTCAGGGTAGGTGATCAGGGCCGCTGGTATGGCATAGCGTGCCTCCCAGAAGGGTGCGGCGCTCTGGACAAACAGGAGGAGGGCTGAGAGGAGATCCAAGCCTACACCACCGCAAGCAGGGCCCGCACCGCCTCGCGGACACTCTCTTCAGAGCCGACAGGAGGCTTCCAGCCATGGCTCTTCAGTTTATCAACAGAGAGCTGCATCTTCGGGACATCCCCTACCCACCCGCGGTCTCCGCCTGTATACCTGAACTTCACATCAGTAAGACCCATCTCACTGACAATGATCTCGCCGATGGCTGTCACATTGATCCAGTCCTCTGAACCGACATTGAAGAAACTGAATGTCCCTTCTGAATGCTCTGCTGCAAACAGGACTGCCTCCACGCAGGCCTCCACAGAGAGGTAGGACTTCATCTGACTGCCATCCCCGAGGATCTCAAGCTCCTCTGGGTTCTCCTTTAGTTTGTGGACAAAGTCCCAGATCACGCCATGGCCTGAACGCGGCCCGATTATATTGGCAAACCTGAATACACAGGCCTTCATACCGAAGGTCGCGGCGTAGGCCGAGATCATCGCCTCGCAGGCGAGTTTTGTGGCTGCGTAGACTGAGATCGGGATCATGGGCGAGTAGTTTTCAGGTGTTGGTATAACCTCTGCCTCGCCGTAGACCGTGGATGTGGAGGTGAATACGATCTCAGGGATGCCCTGAATCCGCATCGCCTCAAGGACACGTTCTGTTGCCCTGACATTGTTTTCAAAGACACCCGCAGGTGCGATTGCGCTTCCACGCACATCAGGATCAGCGGCGATGTGGTAGACACGGTCTGCTCCCTTCAGAGCCTCCTGCCAGTCGTCATCCAGAAGATCGGCTTTGATGAGACTGACTTTCCCGCTCTCAAGGTGTTCTCTGAGATTATCCCCGGTTCCTGCGCTCATATTGTCGATTACAAGCACCCTGTCCCCGCGTTTAACAAGGGCATCACAGAGATGGGAGCCTATGAATCCGGCGCCACCAGTTACGACAGCAAACATCATACCCTAATATGCCT
>Ga0265294_10003924_pt1 | contig 18744 bp, 17 predicted proteins | sample MunlanPumphouse3_FD_192504 | JGI IMG/M metagenome (GOLD analysis project Ga0265294, IMG submission 192504) | Groundwater microbial communities from a municipal landfill in Southern Ontario, Canada - Pumphouse #3 | ecosystem: Environmental > Aquatic > Deep subsurface > Groundwater | place...
ATCAACTCGGCGAATTATAGAGCTTCTTCTTAAGAATCCTGAAGAATATAAAAGAAAAACAGCTGAGATTCATGCCAAATACCCCCAACTAACATCTAGTGAATTTACGGAAGCATTGAAAACAATGTGGAAGTATCAATACGAATACTATAAAGAGCTGGTTGATTATTTAAATATGACCAACGAAGATTATGAGACTCTTTTCTCACTAGAATATAAAAAGAAAACATTCGAAATGGCCAAAAATGGGCTTTTCCTGTTTTATGAAGAAACTCCTGACATGGAAGAGTTCTTGACTGATGACACAGACAAAAACATAGAATTTGTTTTGAATTATATCTCAATGGATGATTTTGGTCCGTTGAGACAGATGCTCATGTATTTGTATACAGAAGAAGATCCTTCAGACTTTTTAAGAACTGTTAAAACTAGAGATTTTAAAGAAGCGATTGCTTGCTTGATAAATGGTTGCTATGGATCTTGCGCTAGAACAATGCTTGCCTTGATTGAAAACGAACACACTAATGCCTCAAATATCAATCGAGATTTCTTTGAAGATAAAATTACTAAAGGCGCGGATAGAGATATTGAAATATCCAAACAACTTGGTGAGATTCATGTTTCTTATTTCGCGGAATGTTGGAAATTAATGAATGATTATTATCAAGAAATAACGGCAAATAGCGCAAAGAAATCAACTAGATATATAAACAGAAATGAAGTTGTGCATGGTGTTTATTGGGATGCTATTTTGCCTGATAAAAAAGCGTGTACAGAACTAGTTTTGTTTTACGTCAGTTTTAAAGCGATGTCGTTTTTGCTCCAAGAAGTTTATGATATGAGAGCAAGAGTTAATGAGGAATTTGATTTAGTGATTGCAAAGGAGTTATCAGAACGTGCTTGATTTCTTGAATTATTTAGGGAAGAAGGTAGTTGGGCGTTATAAAACCGTTGAGTCAAACATTAGAAACCGCTCCAATTCTTTTTATGACTCCTTTCTTGATCTTTTAGAAGATACTGTTAAAGCTATTTTAATGAATGAAGATATTGGCTATGACGGCAGAACTTGTGGAGAGATATTAAGAGAACCAGATGTTAATAATTTCTTTAAACATAAAGCTAATATAGATAAAGATCTTTATTCGAAAGTCGGAGACTATATCAAAAAGATAAACGAACACAAACACCATAATGAAAAATATGTCAATGTCGATACTGTCATTAACTACATGTCTACATATTATGGGTTTGTAACTCCTTATCTTATTTATAAAGGCATAGAAGCAAAACCATTTAATGAGGCCTATTTTAGAGGCATTTATGGCGTTACTTTAGAAAGAAGCAAAGAACTCGACAATGTTTCTCAAAAAGTGGATGAGTTTGTTTCAACTACTAATATAAAAATTGATGAGCATTCAACTAGAATTGCTGCACTTGAGGCTTGGTCACAAGAATTTAACAGAAGACAAATGCAACCTCAACCACAGCCGAGTGTTAAACCGTCAGAGAAAAAGAGTGAAAAAGAGGTAATGCATTGGTTCTTTAGAACCTCAAAAAAGAGCTGGCGTTGGTTCGGAAATCAATTCGAATTGAATAAAAGCAAATCACTAGCTGTTTTTTCTCATGTCTTGCTCTTAGTTCTTGGACTGTTAACAACTATTGTGACATCTATTTCTACAAAGATTTATACGACATTCACCCTATTCGAAAACATTTGGCTTATCTTTGGAATCCTCTTGTTAGTTTATGCGGTTAAAGCAAAACTTACATACGAGAGCGGAGACCTAGCTAGAAATACCAATTATAAGTATAAACAGGACCAATTTGGGTTATGGAATCCGGGAAAAGAGAAAGCTGTATTCAAAGTGTTTAGGTGGTTAGGAATAATAGCGGTAGTAGGGAACATTATCTATATTTGGGTTCAATCCAGTAATATAAGCTGGCTTGCAACCATATTAGAGGTGCTGTTCTTAGGCTCAATCATCTTCTCGTTCTTCATGAACGTTTCACTATTTGCGCAATATACCATTATTTATTTAGAAGGAAAAAATATGAGCGGAACCGAATATGTAAAGCTTGTTTGGGACCCAATGATTAAACAATTCCTTGTGGAAGAAGAATATAAGAAGAAAATGCCGTTCTTATATGGCAAATATTAATGCATCAATAAAGACATCGTGAAAGCGGTGTTTTTTTGATATGATAGATATTGCATCGTAATGCTCCGGAGCCTCGCAATAGCTTAGCAAAGGAGAAATGAAGTTTATGATGCAAGATTCTATGTCGGCTCGCGCTGGCAAAAATCTTAAACGCATTATCAAGGAAAAAGGCTTCACTCAGGAACAATTTGCTGAGCAAATGTATGTAGATCCAACAACTGTTCGCAGATGGTTGGCACACGGGATCAAGGATATTGATACCATCAGTACAATAGCCGAAATCTTCGATAAGGACGTTATGGACATCCTTAAATAGGGTGTCTTTTTGTTTTTGCACTATTATAAATAGTGCATTTGTTGCGCTATTTTGAGTGTTGACAATAATTCAGAATATTGGTGTCGAAAGGAAACAAACACTATGACACCAAAAAACAAATACTTCAAAGTTACAGCCAAATGCGGACACGTTGGTAAAGGCAATTATGTCCCAGTGGCATTCGCTGTTAAAGCAGAAAGCAGAAGTGCTGCATCTCAAAAAGTTATGACTTATCACAGAGTCAAAAAACAATTAAACGATGCAATCATCTCCTGCGAAGAAATTGATAGAGATTCTTATAAGGAACTCGTGCAGGCGAACAAAGAATTCAAATATCTCCAATGCAAATGCAATAGACAACAAAGAGAGATTGAAGGATTCGATTCACTCATCTGCAAAAACGAATACAGAGAAGAAAGACACAAAGTCGAACCAGCCAAATCTATGAAATATAGAAGAGCAATCTATGAGTTGGGCGGCAGAAGAAGCTCTCTCTCGCTCTGCTACGGGGAGGACTAAATCATGAAGATCTATATCAATTCTATTCAATTTGACAAGAGCCTTGTTGATGGTCCGGGAGTGAGAACATTAGTTTTCTTCCAAGGCTGTGACATTCATTGTCCAGGATGTCAAAATCCATCTTCTTGGGATATTACAAAAGGAGCTGAATATTCTGTCAAAAACCTAGCAAAAATCATAAAAGATGGCACTTTTAACGGGAAAATCACACTTACTGGTGGCGAACCGCTTATGCAAAAAGAAGCACTAGTGGAGCTATTAAAAGAACTCAAAGGTTTAGACGTCATAGTTTATACAGGACATCAAAAAGAAGATGTTCCAAGTGAAGTATGGAAACTCACTTCTTATGTCAAATGTGGTCCTTTCATCGAGCGACTTAAAACCACAATCAAGCCTTATGTGGGATCTAGCAATCAAGAATTAATTAAATCGGAGGGCAAATAAATATGAAACAAAATACTAATGAAAATGCAGCAAATAGAACCAGTTATGTTGGCCATGTCTATACAGTTGGTGAAAGAGCTTATAAACAAGAAATACTTAACTCTCTTCCTACCGAATGGAAAGACTTGCACACAAAAGGTTATATCCACATCCATGATTTAGATGCTTATGGATTAACTTATAACTGTCTAACTTTTAATCTAGTTCCTAACTTTCCTTATGAAAGATTTAAAGATTTCTCTGAGCAAAGAAAGATAATCAGATTGTTTGATTTCATTAAAGAGTTGTTTACCAAGATGGGCAATGAGCAATCTGGCGGCATGGCTTTTGCTAATTTTGATAACGAAATGGCAGAAGTTATCACCAAACTTGGAATCACAATCAATGATGTCAATCTTTCTTTAATCAAAGATGCTATCGGAGAACTTATTCTCTGGTGTAACGATAACCACACTAGAATGGGTCAAACCAGCTACTATGTTACTTTTAACATCGGCTTAGCGGATAGTGACTTAGCTAGATCTATAGCTTCGTTCCTCCTTGATGAATTTTACACAGCTGGTGACCTTATCTATAAACCAAACATTGTCTTTAAAGTCCATGCTGGTCATAACCGCTTCGCCGATGATCCAAATCATTATCTTCTTAAAAAGGCTTTATTATGCACAGCCAAGAAGATGATTCCAACATATTTACTTTGCGATAGCGCTCCAGACAAAAACTATGATCCATATCGCTTAGCTGTTATGGGTTGTCGCACAAGAGTTGTAACTGACGTCTATGGTTGTGAAGGCTCTATTGGAAGAGGTAATATCGATAACATTTCCATTAATCTTCCTAGACTTGCTTTAGAGATAGTAGAGAAATGGCCAAATATCGATGTGGATGAAAGAGTCCGCAAATTTAAAAAGAGATGGAACGAAGTAGCAACTGTCACTAAAGACATTCTTTTGGATAGATATTACAAAACCTGCAAAAGACAAGCTGATGATTTTCCAACCAATTCCGAATATAAACTTTGGTGCGAAGATTTCACAACAGTTGACTCTTTAGAAGAGGTCTTTAAACACGGCACATTATCACTTGGTTTTATTGGATTAAGTGAGGCTGTCGAAGTTTTAACTGGTGCTAAATACTACTCAAGCGCAGATAACTATGTTGTTGCGTTGGGAATTGTCAAACACATGAGAGATTTCTGTGATTTCTTAAGATATGAATACAATCTTAATTTCTCTTTGCTTGCTACTAGCGGTGAACTCATTTCAGGAAGATTCATCGATATTGATAAAGAAATCTTTAAACCAGAAGTAGACATTTTCGCTAAAGGTTACTATACCAACTCATTCCATATTGATGTAGATAGCGGACTTCCTGCTTATAAAAAGATTCAAATGGAAGGATTGTTCCATGAACTCTGCAATGGTGGATGCATCACTTATGTAGAGCTCGGAGAAGCTCCTTTGGGAAATTATGAAGGATTACTTGAATATGTTGAGGTTGCCATCAAAGCAGGTACTCATTATTTAGGCTTTAATTTCCCGAAAGATATCTGTGATGAATGTGGAACAAGTGGTGTTTTTGATGAATGTCCAGTTTGTCATAGCAAGCGCATCACTAGAATCAGAAGAGTATCTGGATATCTTGAGATATTAGATGGTTTTGCCAAAGGCAAAAAGGCAGAAGAGAAAAACAGGAGGAAGAATGGATGATTTATTACATCGCAGATACACACTTTAGAGATCAGTCCATTTTTGATAAATGTAAGAGACCTTTTAAGTCGCTCTTAGATATGGATGAGGCAATTATTAACAATTGGAATAAGAGAGTTAAGGATGACGATGCTATCTATGTTTTAGGTGACTTAGTTAGAGATGACGATGCTTCGGCTATTCAAATCTTTAATAAATTAAAAGGCCATAAGCACTTAATCGTTGGAAACCATGACCACCAATTATTAGACGTCATCAAAAACTCTAACTTGTTTGAAACTATCAAGTTCATAGATTTGGTTATCGATAAAAATCGTAAAGTCTGTGTTTGCCATTATCCATTAATGGATTGGATGGAATTCAATAGACAAGGCATCCTAGTTTATGGTCATATCCATAATAAAACTGCAAAGAATGGCGATGCCTATAAACAAATAAAAGAGTTTTATAAAACCTTGCCCGCATATAACTGTGGTGTCGATGTATGCAATTTTGAACCAAAGACACTAGATGAACTTATCCGTTTAAAGGAGGAAAACAAAGATGAACCATATATCAATTGAAGGCATGGATGGTGTCGGAAAGAGCACTGTCTGTCAACTTTTAGCAGAAAAGACTGGCTATACTTTTGTAACTAAGCCGCTTCATTATTTAACAGATTCCGATGATAGCAAAGACTGGCCTAACTATTTCAGAGCCAGAGATATAGCTAACAATAGTGAAAATCGAGACTTTTCAGCATGGTTTTATGGCTTAGGCTTAATCTACAGCTACGAAAGATTCAAAAATCAAAATATCATCACAGATAGACATATCGTATCCAATTATTGTTGGAGTGGTGTTCCATCTAACATGGACATCTTTGATTTGCTTATTAAGAAACTTGGTGCGCCAACACTAACGGTGATTCTATATGCAAATGAAGATACAGTTCGTAGCAGACTCTTAAAAAGAGATCTAACCGATAGTGATTTAAAACGCGTTGATAAGACTGAAAAAGTCTATGAGAGAATGATAAGCTTCTGCGAGCTAAAACATTTCCCATACATCGTTATAGATACTTCAAAACTTAATCCAGAACAAATAGTGGACATCATTCTAAAAAAGATGGAGGTGCTTTAATGAACTATAAATACTCAGAAGATATGAAATATTTAGCTCTTTATTGGGCTCTTAGATTTGTTGAAACAGAAGAAGACATAATGGTCAAAGAATATAAAGGTGGTTATAAAATAACCATTGATGCAGAACACCAATATGTTGATTTTGGTAATCGCATAACAATGATAGGCAATAAGACATTATCTTTAACCGACCATAAATCGTTTGTTATCCTCGAATGTGTAGATAAGCTTCTATCAATGGGTTACCTTCCATCAGAGATCATCATAGATCTTCAAAATGAGTTTGATATTTACGCAAACAATTTTTATATCAAATGCTTTGAATGGGGCCATATGGATGATAGCAATATCACTCCAAAACCAGGCACATTTCTTTCGATTAAATATGAATCTAGATTAATCAGCGGAATCATTGAAAGAAAAACCGAAATCCGTGATGGATATGATGTTTTTGAATATGGCATCTTTGATTTAAAAAAGAAACAACCCGTGTATCAATTAAGACATAAGATCTCCATTAAAACGGATAATAAAGACTTTGTTATCGAAGATGATGTTTTCGTTAAATATAACGGTAATGATAAAAAAGTAGTCATACCAGAAGGCATTAAAGCTGTTGGGCCATGTGCGTTTTGGGATAATCAATCAATAGAAGAAGTGGTGCTTCCTAATACGCTTATTAGCTTAGGAGGAGACGCTTTCTATAATTGTAGAAATCTTAAAAAAGTAGTCATTCCATCTAAGGTAGAAGAAATTGCTAACAACCCCTTTGCTGGATGTCCTTTGCTATCTTTAGAGAACCATTCAAAAAACTTTAAATTAGTGGATGATGTGCTCTTCGATAAAAAGAAAACGATCCTTATCTATTACTCAATTTCTAAAAAGAATGAGAAATATAAAATCCCCTATGGTGTATCCATCGTTGGTAAGCATAGTTTCTTTATGGCGGATAATCTTAAAGAAGTTATTATTCCATCAACGGTTAGTAAACTTGAAAACAATCCATTTTCTGGTTGTAGCAAACTAGAAGTCATTAATAAGTCTTCCTATATTAATATTGTTAATAAGGTTATATATAATCGCTTTAAATCAAGTGTACTTGGTTGCATCAACTCCATTGAAACAGATGAACTTATTTTAGAACCTGTTAAAAGCATCGGTAGGAATTCATTTTGGAATTGCAAAGGGATCAAGAAGATTGTCTTACCTGCAACATTAAAGCAGATTGGTTATAACCCTTTTGTTGGTTGCTCTAACATTCACTTTGAAAGCCACAGTGATGAGTATGTTGTTGATGATGACATCTTATTTGATAAGAACAAAAACAAAATAGTGTGCTATCCAGCTTGGAAAGCGGTTGGAGATGTTTATATTCCTGAATCAGTAATTGCTCTTGAAAGAGGCGCTTTTTCAGGATGCAATAGAATGACAGGCATCAACCTCCATAATGTAAACGTTATTAGCAAATCATGTTTTACAAACTGCTTATCTCTAGAAAGCATTTATTGTAGTGACTTAATCAAATACATTGGCGAATGGGCATTTGCTTATTGCACGGCGCTTAAGAACATATCCATTTCACCCAAAACCAAAGTCGACAACAACGCTTTCTCTAATTGCAACCCTTTAATCGAGATTAGAAAGAATCTAGATAACTATGTTGTTGAATCTGATAACTTATTCAGTTTGATGAGTATGACCGCTAATTATAGTGGAAGGATTGATTCAATTGTTATTGACCCACCATATAACTCAAATATCGATTATATCGGCTATAAAGATTCCAATTACGATAATGGTTACATTTCTTTTATGAGGGAAAGACTAATTATTGCTTATCAGCTTTTAAGTAATAAAGGTTTCTTGATTATCAATATAGATGATGGCGAGTTCAACAGCTTAACAACTTTGTGCAAAGAGATTTTTGGTGATGATCTCGTTTCAACGCATAAATGGAAGAAAAAGCATCCCTTCTTCGATACTAACAGGGTTGTATTGAATCCAAATAAAGTTCAAACAGATTTTGAGAACATCATTATTTGTAGAAAAACAGCTGAAGCAACCCTACATTCAATTTATCAACCTTACATCGATAATGGTGTTTTGAAAGAAAAGGAAACTAATGTACCAGATGTTTTTGATTGCTTTGGAACAACGTCTTCTGCAAAAGATGAGATCTGCGAGTTATTTGGTACACGCGAGTATTTCTCAACACCTAAGCCAGTTAAGTTGATTAAAGAATTTGTTAGAGCAACCACTAATAAGGACTCAATTGTTGTTGATTTCTTCGCTGGTAGTGGAACTCTTGGACACGCAGTTTATGACTTAAACAAAGAAGATGGTGGCAACAGACATTTTGTTTTAATTTCAAATAATGAATCTGATATTTGCCGCAAAGTAACTAAAAAGAGAATGGAACTGATTGATTCAGCGTTCCAATTTCTTGGTTAGGAGGAAGCATATATAGAACAAATAAGCATTTGATTAGTTATCTTAACGAATTGCTCAAGTATAGAGATAAATGGATTGGTCTAACTAAAGGCGGTTTATCTGAGATTATTGAACCTCCAAAAACCGACGAAGATACTTCTTGGGCCGGCTATGTTACAAACAAATCTCTTTACAAGAGGATTTTTGAATCTAACCCAAACAGCATGATTATCACTCCTAGTGAAACTGTTAGAAGAAGACTACTTGAAAAGTACCCAGAGATTGAACCTGCCCGTGCTATTACAATTTATGATGCTAAAGGCATGGAGTGGGAAACCATCATCATGTACAACATGTTTACGGACTATGAGAGTTATTTCTTAGACATGATTTCTGAAAACGGAAATGCTAAAAAGAGCACAATTCATAGAATGACTTTTAATAAGTATTATGTTGGTTGCACAAGAAGTACCAAGAGCTTCGTTATCATCGAAGAAAATGAGAAGATATTTGATTCAAATAGTCCTATTTACAAAACTTTATTGTCGTCTTTTGCTCCAATTTATAAAGCAGAACAAGTTGACACTTACATCTTAGAAGATAACACATTCGATGCTTGGTATAAAGAAGCGCTGCAGAATTTGGATAACGACAATCCAGCGACATTCGAGCATGCGTTAATGCACGCAAGAAGATTAGCCAAGACAGAAGAGGACATAAGATTAATTAAAGAACTCATTGAAGGTAATCCTGAGACTCTTGAAAGGTATGGATTTAACTATCTTGCTGAAGGCGAATATGATCTTGCTAGAAGCGCATTTATTAAGTGCAATAAAACAACTAAAAAACACGGCCCTTACATTTTGTTGGCAACAATACTTGGTGGAAGAAATATATCTGATGATCACTTAAGAGAGTTCTTGAGGCATTCAGAAATAATTAATAAATATCCTGAAGTCTTACCAAAATTAATGAAACAAACAGCTTTTAAGGCAAGGCTAAAGAGAATTCAAATTAGATTATTTGGCAAGGAGGGAGAATAATATGCCCGAAGAAAAAGAATTAACAATCGAAGAGATGAAATCGCTTGTTTCTCTAGCGACTCTTTTACCTGCTCTTCTCGATAAGATTGCTACAATTAGCAAGGATGTAGCAGAGTTGAAAGCATCTTTTATTGACATTAAAGGAAAATATAATGCTAATACTACAGCAATAATTGGTTATAAGGATTCAGTTGATAATCTAATTAAAACTCAACCAGACATTGAACCTATTCAAAAAGAGCTAGAAACAATTAAACAGGCCTTATTGAAAATTGAATTAGGTCTTAGCATAGGGTCTACTACTGAGTCTTCGACTAAAAAACCATCTTCCACTAAGCCAGTTAAAAAAGAAAAGCCTAAAGATGAAGACAAAGACAAGGTAGAAGAAATAGTGGATAAAATTTTGGCAGATCATCGTGGAAGAAAAACCAGGATGTTGACATTGATTGATGTGAAGAACGGCTTCAAAGTAGATGACATTATTGCTGTTAAAGTACTCAAGTGGTTTGAAGATTGCAATATGTATAACGCCAAAATGCATATGCTAACTTTCCCAAAAAGATAAATTAAAACCTAGCAAAACCCCATTATTTATTATGAGGAGCTAGGCTTTTTATGTTTAAACCAATACTATTTTGTAATTGAGCTCAGCGTATCTTTTAGGATTTTTAATTCTAACTTTTCCTTCGTATAGAAGCTCTCTTTTTGCTACCTCTTTTCTTTGAGCTCTTAAATCTTCTTTGAAAGTGGCTGACCTTTAAATAGATTAGCCATTTCCTCATCTTGACGCTTCTTGTAAACTCCGATTTTGTGTTTTAGGTGGCGAGTTCTTCCCCCGTCGATCATAAGATTAAAAAAAGAGACGATCGCAAGCAGGACAAGGACTCCGAGATAAGCGAGAACGACATAAAGAAATATTTGGTTTTCCATCTGATAACTCATTTCATTTTTTCACGATTTAAAGCGAATAAATAGTCTCTGATAAAAAAATTGTGACAAATGTCGTGTTATTGACATATTTTACACGCCTCTCGAATGATAAACTTTGTTTCTAAAGGGCATCGCTTTGCATCATGAACCGTAATCCGATACACTTAACACAATTACTTTTGCTATAATTTATGCATCAATTGCCAATCAACTTTTATATAAATAAAAAGGAGGACATCGTGAAGATCAAAAGAAACATATTATTAAATCCCGGACCGGCGACGACAACCGATACCGTTAAAGCCGCTTTGCTGGCTCCCGATATGTGCCATCGCGAACAAGATTTTGTCGACGTGATAGAGAAACTGAGAAAAGACTTAGTTAAGATCGCTCACGGCAACGACAAAGATCATGTCGCCGTTTTATTTTCCGGCTCCGGAACAATCAATATGGATGTCGCCCTAAATTCCCTGCTTCCAGACAGCAAAAAGGTTTTGATCATCAATAATGGCGCCTACTCATCAAGAGCGGTGGACATCTGCAAATACTACGGTCTGTCCTACATCGAACTGAAACTGGACTTTACGGCTCCAATCGAACCGGGCAAAGTTAAAGAAGTCTTGAATGATAATCCGGATATCACCCTCGTCTACACGACTCATCACGAAACGGGTTCGGGCATTTTAAACGACATTCGAAGCATCGGGAAGATTGTTCATGAACACCAGGCTGTCTTCGTCGTCGATGCGACATCGTCCTTCGCCTTAGTGCCCCTGGATATTGTCATAGACAATGTTGACTTTCTTCTCGCCTCCGCTCAAAAAGGTATCGCCGCGATGCCGGGCCTTTCTTTTGTTATCGGAAGACGAGATTTAATCGAACTTTCAAAGGATTATCCCAAGCGCTCCTATTACTGCCATTTGTACCGCCAGTATCACCATTTTGAAGTTGATGGCGAAATGCAGTTTACACCCCCGGTCCAGTTAGTGTACGCCGCGGCGCAGGGCGTCAAAGAATATTTCGCGGAAGGCGAAGACGATAAATACAAACGGATTGTCCGCGTCAATCAAGCCATTCACGAAGGGCTTAAGCGCCTCGGGTTTAAAGAATACATTAAACGCGCAAATCAAGGTCCTCTCGTCGTCTCGGTCCTTTACCCAAATGATATTAATTGGGACTTCAAAAAAGTTCATGACTTCTGCTATGAGCGCGGCTTTATTTTGTTTCCGCGCCCCGTCGGCGGAGTTTTGGCCTTTCGCCTCGGTTCGCTCGGGGCGATTGATGTCGGCGACATCGATAATTTTTTTAAAGTGTTAAAAGATGCCTTGCTATCGCTTAAGATAGAAGTGCCCGTTCGTTACTAGGAGGAGCGCGATGAAAAAATTCCATCTCACCGATACTTATGCCTTGATCAATTTTGACGCTTCGCTTTGCGACTCGGAAGTCAGCGTTTTGCAATCGAAGAGTTTTGCACACGTCCTCTCCCAATTTGTCGATAAACTTCGCCGCGATAAAGACGTGACGATGGAGAGTCTTAAAACCGTCAAGCTCGAACACTTTCTCGATGCCTATAAACTCCTTTATGTCTTCCCTTTTAATGATATATACAAAAATAATCCGTCCCTTCATTATCTTTTAAAAAAACGCGATGAATTCTACCATTTTACCGAGATGTTATACGATTACTGGCGAAGCCTTCAGCGCTTTGGACTGATAGCTTCCTCACACCTTTACATGCAAAGCGCGAAAGCGCCCGACGTCATCACGACAATCGATCATTTTAACAGCCTGATTTTGTCTTTGTATCGCGGCGTGTCAACGAATCTTCTCAGCCAACAATTCCACGTCTACCGGCAGCTTCCCGCGGGAGTCAACGCCAATCTTTTATATGTCCATCACCGCGTTCCCTATCATGCGGGCTACGAAAACTTGCAAAACATCGCTTTCATCAGCAAGATTGCGACCAGGCCTCCCTTTATCGCCTATACTAAAAGCAATACGCGTTCGGGCCTATTTCAGGAAATCGGCGAAAACCCGCTTTCCAAACTCGTCATCAATAAACTTCATTTCTTTGCCTTTCCGATTAAAATCGGGCCCTTGCTCGCCTACGTCTACATCCATCGCGATTTCCTCCACGAGGGCATCGGCCTTTCCAATCTCTTTGAGTTCGCCTCGTTTGACGAAATCAAAGACCGCAAGCCCGATATCGTCTACCTCTACGGAATTAGCGAGACGGAATACGATTGCACCTATCATCACGATCAGGAAAATAACATCTATTTGGGTTTTGTGAGCCGGCTCGATAAAAACGACTACTTCGGCTATCTAAAAAAGATGCTGCTAACCCTTCACAACCTCGCGATGATCGACCAGAAAAAACTGCCAATTCATGGGGCGATGGTCTCGATTGTCTTAAATAATGACGAGACGAAAAACATCGTCGTCGTCGGCGATAGCGGCGCCGGAAAATCCGAGACGCTTGAAGCCCTGCGCATCATCGGTAAAGACTATATCAAACAGATGAAAATCGTCTTTGACGACATGGGTACCTTCTTTAAGAAAGACGGACATATCTACGCTCACGGAACGGAAATCGGCGCCTTTGTCCGCCTCGATGATCTCGAAGCCGGCTACGCTTATCAGAAGATCGACCGGGCCATCTTTCTAAATCCCGATCAGGTCAACGCCCGCGTCGTCCTTCCCGTCACGACTTATAAATTTATAATGGCCGACCATCGCATCGACATGCTCCTCTATGCTAATAACTACAGCGAGGTCGACATCGGCCTCCGCCTCTTTAGTAACCTCGAAGAAGCGACCGACATCTTTCGTGGCGGCCAGCGCAAAGCCAAAGGGACGACGAGCGAAGTCGGCTTGGTGAGCTCGTATTTTGCTAATCCGTTCGGACCGGTTCAAAGAAAAGAACAAACCGAAGTGCTACTCAATTCATACTTCACTTCTTTGTATAAAGAAAAGGTCGCGATTGGCGAACTTTTCACCCGCCTGGCGGTGCCCGGCTATGAGATGGCGGGACCGCAGGAAGCGGCGACGAAATTATTGAAGTCGCTGATCGGAAAATAGTCATCTTTGATTTCATGAGCAAATACGATCCTCTTTCGAAGTTTATACAAAACGAAAAGCAGAAAAAGATTCTTCTTTCCTTTGAACAAATTCAGGATATCCTCGGCTTTCGCCTCGACCACTCATTTTTAAACTGCAAGAAAGAACTTTTAGCCTATGGTTACACCGTCGGCAAAATCTCGCTAAAAGAGAAAATTATCACCTTTATCAAGATGAGCGACAGCGGTGAATAAATCCTCCTTTCTTTTCATATTTTATTTTGCTAATATTTAACTGTTGTAAAAAAAGCACATGATAACAATTAAAGAAGTATCGACGCGCAAAATGCGCCATCAATTCGTATCCTTCCCGCTTGATTTATACAAAGGAAACCCTTATTTTGTCCCCCCTCTTTATGGCGACGAAATGAAGGTTTTTTCAAAGAAAAACGCCTATTACAAGACATCCAAGTCCTCTTTTTTCTTAGCTTATGACGGCGATAAAGTGGTCGGAAGAATTTCTGGTATCATCCAAAATCAGAGCAACGAGAAGATGGGCGAAAAACGGGCCCGTTTTACGCGCTTTGACGCCATCGACAGCCAAGAAGTCGCCGCCGCCTTGTTTGCTGCGGCGGAGCGCTGGGCGCTCGCTAACGGCATGGAATCGATATGCGGCCCCCTCGGCTACAGCGACCTCGAAAGAGAAGGCCTTTTGATCGAAGGTTTCGATTATATCGCAACATTTGAAGAACAATATAACTTTGAATACTACGGGCGGCTGATTGAAAACTGCGGCTACGCCAAAGAAATCGACTGGCTTGAATATCGGCTTTATAAGCCGGAGAGTCTCGATCCGACTCTGGACCGCGTCGCGACGGCGGCGATGGAGAAGTTTCGCCTCCACCTCGGCACCGGAAGAAATAAACGCCACTATATCAATAAATATAAAGACGGCATTTTCCATTGTTTAGACGAAGGCTATAAAGTGCTTTATGGCACGGTTCCCTTCACCAAAGAGATGAAGCAGCAGATCATCACCCAGTTTATGTATTTGCTGAGCCTCAAATTTATGATCACCGTCTGTGATGAAAAAGAAAATGTCATCGCCTTCGGCTTATCGGTGCCTTCCCTCGGTCCGGCTTTTCAAAAAAGCGGCGGTCGCCTGACTCCGGGAGCCATCACCAAAATGATTAAAATCCTCCGTAAGCCGGATGTTATCGACTTAGGCCTCATCGCCGTCTTGCCCGAATATCAATCGTTTGGCATCAACGCCATCATCCTGCGCGAGTTAATCCTCGGCATGATGCGCGAGAACATCTCGTATTGCGAGACCAATCTCAACTTAGAAAACAACACGAAGGTCCAGGCGCAGTGGAAGTTCTTTCCGAAAGAACAGCACAAAAAACGCCGCAGCTATCTTAAAATAATCAGCCGTTAAGGCCGTATTTATTACAAAAAAGATATTTATGTCATGTTTTTTTGTGTTTTAATGTAAGTATCAAAACCATAGGAGGGAATATGGAACTAAAGACTAATCGCGGACTGCTCAAATATCTGATTTTTAGTTTTTTGACGCTCGGCATCTATGGCATGTATATCATTCATGCCGCCGCCAAGGAAACCGATGAGGCTTGCAAAGAAGACGGCAAAAATACCAAAGGCTTGCTCCTTTACATTCTCTTTTCGATTCTCACGCTTGGCATCTACGCTTTTATTTGGTCGTATAACATCGTCGAAAGATGGGCTGCTTTCATTCGTAAACGCAATCAGACTCCGCGTCTTAATGGTGGAGGCATGTACCTCCTCTGGCTCATTGTCGGATCGATGATCGGCATCGGACCGCTCGTCGCCCAGTACTTATTCTTGCACACCTGGAACGACGTCAACGAGATTCATAACAAGGAACATGGCGGTGCGGCAGCCGAGGTTAAACAAGTCGCGGCTCCAAAGGAGTAAATAATCCCTGCGGTTTCCGCCGGCGAAGAAGCGCAAGTCGACACTCCTCAAGAATAACCTTTATTGTCTATTCGATTAGACGGGCAAGTTCCCGTCTTTTTTTATTTATAAAAGGGACTGACGAAACCTTCCCTTTTGTGCTTAAATAATAGGTGAACTCAAAAAACAAAGGAGACTTGTTATGCCCGCGATCATGACGCACTTCGCGTTTGCCAAGATGCGCGCCGAAGAAAATATTGATAACGATGTTTTATATTTGGGCGCTCAGGGACCAGACGTCTTTTTCTTCTATGGCTACAGCCTTAAAAAGCGCGAGCATATCAAAGATATTCGCGGCTTTGGCACCCATCTTCATCACATTGATATCACAAAAGCATATTACTATTTACTCGACTATGCCAATAAAAAAGAAGGCCGCGAACAAGAAATATTAACGCGGTTTATCAAAGGCTTATTTTTGCACTACATCATGGACCGTAACTGCCATCCTTTCGTCTTCTACCGGACCGGTTCCGTCGATGAAGCTAAGAATAAGAAATATTACTTTGCTGCCCACGCCTCTTATGAATCGTACATCGACTGCCTAATCAAGGAGCGTTTTAATCTTAAAATGGCGCCGCGCAAGGCGGTTAAAGCCGACGAGGGCAAAGTCGTTTCCATCTCCCATATGATGTATCACCTTGCCAAGGACATATTTAAAAACGACATCATCAAGGAAGACTCATACCTTCTCGCCTGGAAAGACATGAAATTTTGCCAGATGATTTTCCATTCGCCTTTAGGATTTAAGAAAGCTGTCTTTCGCCTGATGGCCCCGACTGGGGCAATCAACGCGATGGTGACACCCCGCAAGGTCAGGCACAACGATGTATTGGATGTCTTAAACGATCAAAAGAGTGAGTGGTGCGACTGCGTCACCAACTCATCTCGCAATGATTCGTTTTTAGAGTTGATTGCTAAAGCTTCAAATGAGGTCGACTTTTTGGAAAAATTACTTGCTAGCAAGTACGACGAAAAAGACCTTCGTGCTTTCATTAACAATATCGATCACGACGGCTTTCAAGTCGGGGCCGAAAAGAAGCATTTTGCATTTATTTGGGACAAAGTGCCCAACATGAGGTGGTAACGATGAATAAAGTAGGTGTTCGCAATTGGTTTTCGCTCGTCATCGCCGGTTTGGTCGGCCAGTTTGCCTGGACGATTGAAAATATGTTTCTTAACCTCTATATTTTCGAGCAGACACAGGATGCCGGTTACGTCCCGTGGATGGTCGCTTTTAGCGCCGCCGCGGCGACGATCACAACCCTTCTGATGGGCGCCTTATCTGATCGTCTCGGAAAGCGCAAAGCCTTTGTTTCCTTTGGTTATATCGCCTGGGGTCTCTCAGTCTTATCATTTGCCTTTATCACGACCGACAATATGGCCGCTTTATTTCCGGTGGCGAACGCCGCGATGCTCGCCGGCGTTTTTATCATTATTCTCGACTGCCTTATGACCTTCTTCGGCAGCACGGCCAACGACGCCGCCTTCAACGCTTTTGCCACCGATATCTCGACGCCGCAAACGAGCGGAAAAATCGAATCGGTCTTAGCGATTTTACCTCTGATTTCGATGCTCATCATCTTCGGCGGTTTTTCGGGGATGGCCAGCGGTGCGGGCTGGTTTACCTTTTTCCTCGTCTTCGGCATCCTGACTCTGGTCACCGGTGTCGCCTCGCTCTTTCTTTTTCCCAAAGATGTCGCCCGTCCTAATAAGGACGAGACCTACATGAAGAATATTTTTTACGGCTTTCGCCCGAGCGTTATCAAAGCCAATCCGCTCCTTTATTTAACCCTTGTTTCATTTTTGGCATTCGCCATTGCTATGCAGGTATTTATGCCTTATTTCCTGATTGTGATTCAAAAGAATCTTCACTTTGAAGGCCTTGATTTCACGATTATCATGGGCAGCGTATTATTAGCCGCCTGCCTTTTTACTGTCCTCATCGGTCTTTTTATGGATAAGATCGGCAAAAACCGCATTCTCGTGCCGGCTTTAGGCGTCACGTTCGTCGGCATGATTGGCATGTTCTTCGCTAAAGAGATGGCGTTTATTATTCCGGCCGGCATCGTGATGATGTCGGGCTATATGATTTCGACGGCGGTGCTCGGCTCCAAAGTTCGCGATTACACCCCGCGAAATGAGGTCGGTCTCTTTCAGGGTATCCGCATGATTTTCGTCGTCCTGATTCCGATGGTGACCGGACCTTTTATCGGCGAAGCCTCTTACATGTTTACCGCGGCCGAGTACATAAATGACTACGGCCAATCAGTCAAGTTACCCAATGAATACATATACCTCGCGGCAGCAGGCGTCTTGCTCTTAGCCATCGCCCCGGTTATTATTTTAATAATAAAAGATAAGAAAACTCGCGTTCTTAATAACGATAATGAAAAATAGCGAAGAACTCCCCCTCAGCGAATATCCGCGCATGCAACTAGTGCGCGATTCCTACATGTGTCTAAATGGCGAATGGGACTATGTCATCAAGAACACCGAGGACCTCCCTAAGCATTTTTTAGACAAGATTATCGTGCCGTTTTCACCCGAAGCCCCGCTTTCAAAAGTCAACCGCATTTTAAAACCGGACGAATATCTTATCTACCGACGCTTTTTTAACCTTCCAAATGGTTTTAACAAAGGTCGCGTCTTTCTTCATTTTACGGCCGTCGACCAAAGCGCAAAGGTTTATTTAAACAATCATTATCTCGGGGAACATATCGGCGGTTTCCTGCCTTTTTCGTTTGAAATTCAGGAATATCTAAAGGCCGAAAACGAGCTCGTCGTCATCGTCCAAGATCAAAGCGACACCTCCTATCACAGCCGCGGCAAGCAAAAGATTAAACGCGGCGGTATCTGGTACACTCCGCAAAGCGGAATTTATCTGCCCGTGTGGCTGGAAAGCACGCCGAACGAGTATATTTCTTCTTTAAAAATCACACCGTTATTTGACGATAAGAAAGTCGAAATCATCGTTAAGGCGAACATCGAAAGCGATGTCGTCATAGAGATTGAA
>Ga0265294_10003925_pt1 | contig 18741 bp, 21 predicted proteins | sample MunlanPumphouse3_FD_192504 | JGI IMG/M metagenome (GOLD analysis project Ga0265294, IMG submission 192504) | Groundwater microbial communities from a municipal landfill in Southern Ontario, Canada - Pumphouse #3 | ecosystem: Environmental > Aquatic > Deep subsurface > Groundwater | place...
AAGCGCACCGTTGCCGGGATGCTCTGGGACGGCATATCTCCCTGAGCAGGTCGTCGAAGAGACCTCCGCGCTGTATGGCATCCCGGAAGAGTGTATGAAGGAAGTGCTGGCCGCAGTTCCGACTTAAATCTCCCTTGTAGACCATATTTCCTCTGGCGAATCTCTTTTGATCATCCCTTCTTGGCAGTCTTTCCCTCTTTTTAAGATGGTCTAAGGAGAGGCCTCAATGTTCATGTATGGCCGGACGTGTCCGGACCGGAGGGATCCTGTTCTTTGCCATACGAAGACTTCCCTCATCACCGATTATTATTCGCACCTGCGGATCAGAGCCTGAGTTGCACACCGCAGACTTCCGCCCTGTCCGTTATGAACCCCGAAATATACCGGATAAACGGAAATTCCACGTTTTTCCAATTCTTCCCTGATAAACGTATTGTCGTTGTGATCGTTCCAGGACATGATGTAATGACTTTCGTCAACGGGCAAACCATTAACGGCCAGCCTTGAGGCATCTTCCAGAGAAACCGTTATTGTGTCAAAGTTTTCAAGGGCTTTTGGGATGCCTTCTGCAAACGCTTCAGGACAGAGAATTGCGAGACCACTTCTGGGAACCGAAAGCACACAGTCAAGATGGAGAATCTCAGGCACCAATGGCACACGAATTACATTGAAGGCATCACCCAGGAAATTTTTCAGCCAGCGATATCCGGCTTCATTTGAACCCACAGCGGGATTCATCGAGTTTCCCACCAGGATCGTGGTGCCAAGAACAATAACGTCGCCGCCTTCCAGCAACGGTTTTTCGTCACCGGGAATTGCCAGTGGTTCTGTATGCGGCATGGCAACCCACCTGACACCGTCAACGCATTTTTTCCGTAAAATTTCACTGAAACCCGAGATGTCTGTTTTTCTGATAGGGGTTCTAAGATTGCATTCAATAATGGTATTTCCGATGATCACCAGATTGTCACGGGGAAAATCCTGAGAGTATCCGTTTATCAGGATTTGTTCGCCATAGTTCTCCCGAATGAATTCCGGAGTTATCTCTTTTGGGCGAAGAACCTTTACTCCGAGTTTTTTCAGAACAGTGATAAAAGCCTGAGTTTCTTCTTCAAGCATTTCGGATTCGCTTTTCCCCGTATCCGGATGTATCATATCTGCAAAGTTCATTCCGGCCGTTTCCCGGGCATAGGCAGCTTCATCCTCCGGCAGAATCCGGAGAGCATTTTCAAACCATGGTGCCTTAAGGTCCGGTGTCATTCCGGTAGATAATCCGACGATAACTTCCTGAAGTTTTCCGTATTCGGACTCTACATGGATTTTTGCGTCTTCCATATGGTTTTCCACTTCCCTGGGAATCCGTGTCGGGTCCTCTGAAATGAGTCCCTCTCCGGGGTTACATTGCCGGTTCGAAGTAGTTTGGATCGGAAGTGGTTATAAAATGCGGGGAATATGGGGGGGTCGCCTGATGAGAATAGATGAATCTCAAAATCAGTCTTCATTTATCGGCAGAGATTTCCCAAAAACTGCAACGGAAATAAAAATGATGGGCACGTCGAGATTCGAACTCGAGACCCCCGCCGGCGAATGAGTCGTCATTACGCCGGCAGTTTTCGATTCTGGCGCCTATAAGGGATTTGATGATTTTTCAAAAACCTTGTGTAATATAGAGAATAGCCTGGAGAAGGGGAACGGGGTTGATACCCTTTTGATCTCTACAAGGTCCATGTAGAAGGGTTTAAGCGGTTTTGCACTGTCGGGGACTCTGTGATATCAGAAACGACCTATAACGATTATGTTAACTGACAGTCTACGTGGGGAAGTCAGATAAGAACTCCCGGTGATATCGAATTTTTATACTGACAATGAAATTAAATTGAGCGAGAAGTTGGGAAAAACCTTCGGGAAACCGAGGGGATACTTTGCCGGACGGTATCGCCCCAGCAAGAAAACAATCCACTCGCCTGAGCAGAGGAATTTAGCAAAGAATATCTTCTGAATAGTCAAAGAGGGATTGTGTCTATGCAAAAAGAGCTGTTAGGTATACCAGCGCAATGGAATAAACTTCCTCAAATCTTTAAAAACAATGATATGTTAGTCGCTGTGTCAGCCGTTTGAACATGCCGCTGGCCTGGAAAGGAAGTATTTATAGTATGAACATGGGTAAACGGGTAAAAATTGTAGCCGTTGTCGTGGTTTGCGTACTATTTGATATCGTTCTTCATCTTGTTACAAGCGCATACAGTACTATGCCTGAGAATCCGAACTACAGCATAGTGGCAGCGTTGCTCGGGACGGAGATTACTGTATCTCTCTGGGCGCTATTCTCTTTTTCCGGTGCTGCTTATGTTTATTGCCGCATCAGAAACGTGATTCCGGGAGAGGGAGTAAAGAAAGGGGTGCGGTACGGGTCTGCAATAGCGCTGATCTGGCTTTTTGCCATGCTGGAGGGGGTATCCCTATTTGGCAATCCAATTATTAACGAATTTGTGGTTGGCCTCAGTGATGCAATACCTGTTTTTTTAATGGCGATTCTATTGAGTTTGCTAAATGCTGAGAAAGGAGAGAATGCTGGGGTAAAGCCGTTTACTCTTCGACAGAAGATGATTGCCGTATCCATATTCACAGGGATATTCTTAGTTGGACGATACGCTGCATATGTCACAGAAGTGATCCAATCCGGATACCAGACAAGCCTGTTTTATACATTTTTCTGGACGCTCCTTATGGGTGCCTGTATTGGGGTAGTATGTATATTGCTCGGGAATATCGGAGATACGTTGTCCCTGGAACGTAGAGCAGCGAAATTTGGATTCCTGATTTTTGGAGTTAACTGGGCTACGTTCCTTCTTTTTATGCCCTTATTGTTTTCCGGCTATTTAATCGACGTGTTGTCCAGAATCATTATAGACACCCTGCTTGTAACGATCGGATATTACCTGACATTTAGTCCCAGCTCTGAAAGAAACAGCCTTAAATGTGGGTAAATTGCACGATAACGTGGTTTCTGAATTCAAAAAAACACGCGCAAAATCAGTCCTAATGTACAAAAGCGAGCAGGAAAATGGGCTCGTCGTGATTCGAACACGAGATCTTCGCCGTGTGAAGGCGACGTCATAACCAGCTAGACCACGAGCCCCATGCATCGACCGGGAATTGAACCCGGGCTATTGGCTTGGAAGGCCAAAGTCATACCACTAGACCATCGATGCAATGCACGATCCGCTTACATAAGTAGGCCGTGCTGAATATTAAATATTGGGTGGGAGAGGAGCCGGGCCTTTAATACCCGCGCCGCTGCGCCTGCAACTCCTCGAGGGCGGCCACCCGCTTCTCCAGCGGCGGGTGCGTGGAGAAGAGCTCCATCAGGGTGTTTCCCGAGAGGGCGGGGATGATGAAGAAGGCGTTTGCGCCCTCTACTTCCTGTTTCTTCTCGGCGGGGACGTAGTCCATCCGCCCGCTGATCTTCTGGAGCGCCGATATCAGCGCCCGGGGATTCTCCGTCAGTTCGGCGCTGCCCCGGTCCGCCGCGAACTCCCGGTAGCGGGAGAGCGCGCGGGTGAGCAGGGTGCTCAGGACCCAGACGAGGATCGAGACGATGTAGACCAGGATCAGCGCGCCCATGTTGTTGTCGCGGTTGCCGCCGCCACCGCCGAAGAGAGCCATGAAAAACCAGTTGCGCATGATCAGGAAGGCGAGCATCGATATGAAACTCGCCATCGTCAGGGTCAGCATGTCCCGGTTCTTCACGTGCGACATCTCGTGGGCGAGCACCGCTTCGAGTTCCTCGCGGTTGAGCGTCCGCATGATCGAGTCGGTGACCGCCACGACGGCGTTCTTCGGGCTGCGCCCGGTCGCGAACGCGTTCGGAACCGGGGAGGTCATGATCCCGACCCTCGGTTTCGGGAGGCCCGCTCTCGTGGCGAGGCTCTCGATCATGCGGTGCAACTCCGGGTACTCGTCCTCTTCGACGATCCGGGTGCTGGTGCTCCAGAGCACCAGCTTATCGGAGAAGAAGAACTGGAGGAACGCCATCCCGGCGGCCACCAGCAGGAGGAACTCAAAGGGGAATCCCAGGGCCGAAAGGACGCCCAGGAAGATCAGGTAGACTATGAGGAGCAGGAATGACGTGAGAAACATCCTCATAGTGAGACCGAAGTCGCGCGTCCACTTCATGATAGAAACATGTTGTGCCGGATCGCTATTAAGGTCTATGCCACTCTCTCCGGTTGCTTCCGTTTGAACCGCGCTCCGGTGCGTTTTGCGCACGCGCCAGTGCCCTTATCTCTCTCCGGTGCCATAGATAAGAATCGGATGACGCTGAACGAAGTGACCATCAGCAGGGCCATTCTCGAGGAGCAGCACCGGGCGCTCATCGACCACCTCGAGATGGACGCCGCCGTCATCGGCGGGGGACCCTCGGGGCTCGCCTGCGCCGCGCTCCTCGGCGGGCGGGGTGTCCGTTGCGCACTCATCGAGAAGAAGCTCAGTATCGGTGGCGGCATGTGGGGCGGGGGGATGATGTTTCCCCGGATCGTCGTCCAGGAAGAGGCACGCCGTCTCCTCGACCGGTTCAATATCGCCTACAAGGAGTTCGAAGAGGGTTACTACGTCGCCAAATCGGTGGAAGCCGTATCTAAACTCACCGCAGCGGCCTGCGACGCCGGCGTCGAGTTCTTCAACCTCACCTCCGTCGAGGACGTCATGGTCCGGGGCGATGGCAGGGTCGGCGGCCTCGTCATCAACTGGACGCCGGTCGATATGGCCGGACTGCACGTCGACCCGCTCACCATGGCCTGCACCTACACCGTGGATGCCACCGGTCACGACGCCATGATCGCCCGGATGGTCGAGCGAAAGGGCGGCGAACTCAGGGTGAAGGGCGAGAGTTTCATGTGGGCCGAGCGTGCCGAGTCACAGATCCTCGCTCACACAAAAGAAGTCTTTCCCGGACTCTTTGTTACCGGGATGGCGGCAAACGCCGTTGCCGGGGAGTGCCGCATGGGGCCGATCTTCGGGGGGATGCTTCTGTCCGGGGAGCGTGCCGCAGAACTTGTTGCAGAAAGGCTCGGCCGGTAACACTTCAAAATTCTTTTTACTCTCCCGGCGGTTACCAGTAAGTATGGAAGAGATCGATCCGGAGTCACTGGCCGACGTCGCGTACGGGATCTTTGAGGTTTACCTCAACCGCGAACTCCGCCTCCGCGGCCCGTACCTGTTCGAACTTGTCGAGCAGGGAGCTGATTTTGAGGCGGACGTCCGTGAGGTCTTCGGGAAGTTCCAGGAGGACTACCCGGAGCTCGCAGAAGCTCTCCTCCGCCGGTTCGGCGGGATCGATGCAATCTACGCACCCCTCAGGGAGGGCGAAGGGGTCTTCCCCTCAAAGACGACCCGGATGTACTGGATCGTTCAGGATGCCCCCGGCCCCCTCGCGCGAGGCCTCGACGACGATCAGGTGGGGAAATGGCTCCTCTTCGTTCCCGGGAACGCGGTGGACGAGGCGTGGAAGAAAATCCGGGACGAAACGATGCAGGGAACGCTCGGCATATCCGCGAAAGTCAGCACCGCCAAGCCGAACCCGGACTCGCGTGACGAGCGGTCGGTCATCTACGTCTATACTCGGGACTGGGCGGACGAAGAGGACGTGATGCGGGTCCGCGAGCGGCTCCGCAACCTCGGCTTTGAAGAGCGGATCGGCTACAAGCGCAACATCGAGACCTACCGGGGCGAGTACAGCGAAGAGGGTCGAAAGGTCACCTATTACAGCGCCTGAAAAGCGGGCTCTCATCGCTGGTGCCGCAACATCAAGAAAAGAGTATACCGGGTCTCGCTTCTGCGCGCCCGGGTGCGTTACGCCTTCCGTTCCTTGGACTTCGCCCGGAGCTCGTCCGAGCCGCATTTGCGGCAGCGGGTCGCGCGGATTGCGTTCCGGGCGTTGCATTTCATGCAGATCTTTACGTTGAGCAGACGTGCTTCAGCTTCGGGAAATCTTGCCATGTCGAAAACACCACTTGTCAGTTTGGTACTATTCGTGCTTGCTACTATTAACAGTTCTGCCTTCTTTGGTCTCCCGCTCGACCCAGGCGCGGAACGCCTCGAGCGCCCGCGCCCGATGAGAGATCCGGCTCTTCTCGGCTAGGGGCATCTCGGCGAGCGTCTGCCCGCTATGCTCGAAGATCGGGTCGTAGCCGAACCCTTCCTCCCCCCGGGGGGCGACGATCGTCCCCGGGAGGATGCCCCGGAAGATCCGGATGCCGTCCTCGCGGGCGAACGCGATCGCCGTCTCGAAGTGCGCGCTCCTCTCCGCGACGCCCTCCATGAGTCTCAGCACCCCGGCATTGCCGATGGTGTCGTGGACGTAGGCGGCGTACGGCCCCGGAAACCCGCGGAGCGCGTCGATGAAAAGGCCGGTATCATCGACGATCAGCGGGCGCGAGATCACCCGGTAGGCGAACTCCGCCTTTTCCCGGGCGATCTCTCCGACGTCGTCGTGGCGGAACTCCGGGCACTCCAGCGGGACGTGCTCGACCTCCAGCACCCCCGCAAAGTAGGCGGCCACCTCCCGCGCCTTGTTGGCGTTGCTTGTCACCACCGCAAGCCTCACAGGTAGCGCCCCCGCAGTTCCACCTCGTGCTCCCGGGCAAGGGCCTCGTCCGCCCCCGGGAACACGCTCGCGTAACCCCTCATGAACGCCTCCTTCAGCTCCTCGAAGTTCTCCGTGGTGCTCTCGAGCGTCTGGAAGAAGACGTGGAGGTCGACTCCGCGCCCCTCAATCTCCGAGGATGTCGACGCAAGCCCGAAGTCTATTAAGACGCACTGACCGTCGCGGACGATCATGTTGCTCGTCGTCAGGTCGCCGTGGATGATCCCCGCTCCGTGCAGTCTCCCGACCGCCTCACCCGCGAGCCGGATTGTCTCCGGTGTGGTGACGTACTTCAGCACCTCACCTTCAACGCGCTCCATGACGATCGTGTCCGCGGTGATATCGCGGATCACCGGGGTGGGGACCCCCGCCCGCCGCGCCGTCGCCATCAGGCGGGCCTCCGCCCGGGTCCGCTCCACGATCAGCCGACGATCGAGCGCCGGGTTGCGGTAGCGCTTGCCTATCCGGCGCTTGACCACGTTCTCCTCCCCGATCTCCACGACCGCCTCCGCGCCCCGGGCGACGCCCCCCTCGTGTGGCCCGATAGGAAAGACCTCGCCGGGCTCCGTCCGCCAGACGACCTCCACCTCGTCCGCACGGTAGCCCGGCCGGATCTGCGACTCCTCGAGGGGGAGCACGACGCCGTGCTCCAGCATGATCTTACCCGTATAGGCGATCATCGCGCCGTTGTCACCGAGGTACGTCCGCTCCGGGACGGCAAACGACGCTCCCCGGTCCTCGCACATCACCTGGAGCATCTCCTGCAGCCGTCCGTTCGCGCCGACCCCGCCGACCAGCAGCACCTCGTTCTTGCCCGCGTGCGCGAGCGCGCGCTCCGTCACCTCGACACACATCGCAAACGCGGTCTCCTGCAGGCTGAAACAGACGTCTTCGAGCGGCGCGCTACTCTCCTGGGCGGCGCTGACGAGCCCGGAGAAGGCGAGGTCCATCCCTTTCACCGTGTAAGGGAACTCGATGTAGTTCCCCTGCCGCGCAAGGGTCTCGATGACCGGGCCGCCCGGGTGCGGAAGGTCGTGGCTCCGGGCGAACTTGTCAAGCGCGTTTCCAAGGCCGATATCCAGCGTCTCCCCGAATATCCGGTAGCGGCCGTTCAAGTAGCCAAGCACCTGCGTGTTCGCGCCGCTTGCATAGAGAACGATCGGATCCGAAAACCCTGTCGCCCACCTCCCGATCTCGACGTGCGCCACGCAGTGGTTCACGCCGACGAGCGGCACATCGAGGGCGATCGAGAGGGCGCGTGCGGCGGTCGCCACCGTCCGGAGCGACGGCCCGAGCCCCGGCCCCTGGGAGAAGGCGACCGCCTTAATTCGCTCCGGCTCCGTGAGCACCCGGGAGACGACCTCCTTCATCACCGAGGCGTGGTGTTGCGCGGCCTCACGCGGGTGGATCCCGCCCTTCGGCGGGACGTACGGCGACGAATGGAGGGCGACCAGGTCTTCTCCGAAGAGAGCGGCGCTGAGGTTCCACGCGGTCCCTTCAAGGCCCAGCACCAGCCCGTCATCGGGCATTACATCCGGCATAAAACAGGTATCGCTCCGTTTGTTCGTTACGAAAAAGACCGGCTGCGGCCCATGAACCATGGCCGCGGCCGTATTGGTATCAGGGTGAGGACCTACTTCCGGAACTCAGTGTAGCCGCACTTGCCGCAGGCCACGCGGTCCTTGTGCTCAGCCATCAGCACGCCGGGGCCGCACCGGGGGCAGTGCCGCTTCTGCAGGACCGCCACGTCGCCCTTGACGTCGTAGCACTCGTGTCTCTTGATCGCCATGCTCTTCACGCCTCGCTCTCTGCCTTCGGCTCACCTCGCTTGAGCAGGTACTCCCGCTCGGTTGCCTTCTTGGTCTCCTCGTCGTCGTAGATTCGGGCACGGCCGAGAAGTTCCATCTTCCCGAACCGGGTTCGTTCAAGGTCCAGCACGAGAAGGCTTGCATCCTTGTTCTGCAGCGCGGCAAGCTTCTCCTGAATGCTCTTCCGCGAGGGCGTTGGTCCGTCGAAGGTGAGAGTAAACTCAAGCTCTCTTCTGCTCAACACCTCGTTCCTCACATCACGGGTAATTTCGAAGTCCATCGATATCCCTAAAATATTGTTGGGGGGTTTATTTATACTCTGGGATGGGACGCGGGAATGCATTTTGATGCATCTCTCACTCGCGCACGAAAACCGTCAGCATCGATGCGGCATCCCGCTTCGCTGACGCATCAACGAGCCGGAGGACGACGCCCTCCTGCGGCTGGCCGTAGAGGACGGCAGCCCCGGCCGGCGCGGCGAGGACGAGCGGGATGACCGCAAGATCCTCCTCGCCCTCGACAAAGATCACCCCGGGCGGGTTACGGACCACGTCGGTGATCGCATCCACGAGTTCGTCGGTGATCGTGCCGGGAGGGTTCTTCGCTGTCAGCCTTCTTGCCCGGAGCAGGGGTGATCGGGTGCAGGGGATGCGCATCGTGTAGCCGTCGATGATGGCGACATCCGGGACAACCCCCGCGGCGAGGAGGTTGTGGGTCACCACATCGCCGACGGCGTAGACCGCCCGGCCCTCAAGCCGATCGAGGAGTTCGCCGATACTCCCATAAAGGGTGCCGAACGGTTTTTTGAAGAGATCTCTGTGCGCTTCGGGTAGCCGGAGCATCAACGGACCTTCAGCGCGTACCGGCCGGCCATGGTGATGTTCATCTTCTTTGCAATCTCTGAGTGCTCCGGATCGATGATCACAACGTAGCCCGCCCAGTCTTCGCTCAGGTTGGCCGTGCCGCAGATCACGCAGCTCTCTCCTTCCACGACCCGGTGGCACTCGCGGCAGACCTTGACCACCTTCTTACGGACGACCATCTTACGCCGCTCCCTTCTCCTTCTCCTGTTCGAGTTCTTCTTCCAGCCAGGCCGTGGTCCCGAGGCCCGACTGCCGCATGGTGAGGCCGATCTTGCTCTCGCGGGGTTCACGCTCGTTCAACGAGAGTGCAACAATCCGGGCCCGGATGCCGTCGCCGACAGTAATAGCCCGCTTCGAGTCCTGACAGATCAGCCTGCCGTTCTTCTCATCGTAGTTGATATATTCGTCTGATATCTGGCTCACGTGAAGCATGGCGTCGATGGGTCCAAGGCTGACAAAAGCACCGAAACTCGTCGTCTCCACCACCTCGCCCTCGATCACTTCCTGGAGCGCCAGGCGGAGCACCGCCGCCTCGAACCTGACATCATAGTAGACGGCGCCGTCGCCGGGGATCAACTCCCCCTCACCGACATTGAGAATGTTTGTGACCGCAATGAAGATGCCGATCTCCTTTGCGATGCTGCCTTCCAGCTGTTCCTGCAGTACGTTGAGGATAACCCTCTCCAGGTCTTCCCCGAGACGGTGCGGCGGAACGCGCACCTTGTCCTCCAGCGTCATTTTAAAATACATTTTTAACTATCCCCTCATCAGCTCCAATGTTCGTTCTCTCCGCATCGACACAACGCCGATTCCCTCATCAAGGAGGGCATTCCGGAGCTCCCGGTCATTCGTCACCACAATGCAGCCTTCCTCCCGGGCGTACTCGATCATCCGGTCGTCCACATGCTCCGCGGTACTCCCGCTCGGGACGACCGTCGAGCGCCGGGCCATCGCAAGGCCCACGCGGGCGGCAGACGCATCGCGGCCGTGGCCCCGGGTGAGCCCCGAGAGCTCGCCGATCACCTCTTCGAGCACTATCGGCTCGAAATCCCCGAAGAGGCCCATGAGTTCGTCATACAGGTCAATCCCGAATTGGGCCGGCATCAGGAGGGCGTTCGTATCGAGGAGTACCCTCACTCGACCAGAATCCCCATGCCGATCAGCCGCCATCGCCCGCCGACCTGCCTGCTGATAGCGATCCGTGCGCCGACCTCTGCGCAGACCGCCCGCTTCAGCTGGACCTCCACCTGGTTCTTCTTTGTGTTCACAATCACGCCGACGGTGACGGCGGTCCCGACCGAGAGCATCAGCGGTTCCTTATGCTTCAAGGGCTCGATGATCTGCTCGCTGTCCGCGCCGACTACCCGATCCATGAGCGTGACATCGAACTTCAGCCGTTCCCAGACCGGCGGCAGTTTCCCCACGAGCCCGGCAACCTGCCCGGCGAGGGCATCGCTCTTCGTCAGGGCCGGATCGAGTTTCGTCGCGACGCCGAGGAGTCCCCCGGGCGATGCATCGGTCACGCCGGTCTTGCCTGCGTTGATGGAGGTGATCTTCGTCTCGATCGGCTCCCATTTCGTCCGGTTCTCGATCTGGACCTGTCGACCGGGCCGGATCTCGATATCGTCGCCCTCATGCAGGACGCCCCGAATGAGCGAACCCCCGATGACGCCGCCCTTCACGTCCCGCCAGCTGCAGCCGGGTTTATTGACATCGAACGACCGTGCGACGAGCAGCAGCGGGTCGATTTCCGGGTTGCGTTCGGGCTCCGGGATGACCTCATCGAGGGTCTGGATCAGGGCACCGATATTGACTCCCTTCTGCGCGGAGACCGGGATGATGGGTGCGTTCTCGGCGATGGTGCCCTTGATGAACCGTTTGATCTGCTTGTAGTGCTCCAGCGCCTCAGCCTGGGTGACCACGTCGATCTTGTTCTGGACGATGACGATCTTTTTTATACCAATCAGCTCGAGCGCCATCAGGTGCTCCTTGGTCTGGGGCTGCGGGCAGACCTCGTTTGCAGCGATAACGAGCATCGCACCGTCCATCAACGCAGAGCCGGAGAGCATCGTCGCCATCAGCGTCTCGTGGCCCGGAGCATCGACGAACGAGACTGTCCTGAACGGGACCGCCTTTCCTCCGCATTTCGGGCATTCCGGCTGGGAGGAGTAGCCCTCCGTCCCCGTACATCCCTCACATTTGTAAAAAGTTGTATCCGCGTAGCCAAGCCGGATGGAGATGCCGCGCTTGATCTCCTCACTGTGCCTGTCCGTCCAGGTACCGGTCAGCGCGCTGACCAGGGTGGTCTTGCCGTGATCAACATGACCTACGAGCCCAATATTGACACCGGGAATGAATGCATCTCGCAAAAGTTTTCGAACCTCCTTATCCAATATATAGTGACACTACTTATACATAATCGGTAGTGGTTGTTCTGTCGTTCCCTACCGCACTATTATATTACACACCGGTCGATCCCTGTGCACCACCGGGGGTTTGGCATACGAAGTATGAATAATGCATTGGTTGTTAGCGAATATTTATACCCTATGAAGAGAGATATGGAACTGATCGTAATATGTCAGGTGATACCGAACTTTCACGTATCGGGATCTCTCTACCCAAGAACCTTCTCGACAAATTCGACGAGATCCTGAGCCTCCGGGGATATTCTTCCCGGTCCGAAGGAATCCGGGACTCAATACGAAGCTACATCACTCACTATCAGTGGATCTCCGATGTAAAGGGAGAACGCCAGGGTGTCATCACCATGGTCTACGACCATGACCAGCGGGGACTGCTGCAGACACTCACCGAGATCCAGCACCAGTACGCACAGAACATCCAGGCGTCCCTTCACTCACACGTGACTCACAACAAGTGTCTCGAAGTGATCCTGATCCGGGGGGACGGGGTCGTACTGAAGGATATTACCGAGAGGCTGATGGCACAGAAAGGTGTTGAGGCAGTGAAACTCACCACCATACCGGTCGAGAGTTAACCGCCGCCCTCGCAACTCTGGTCGATCCCTTTCTCCCACACCTCTTCGAGCTGCTTCTGGAGTTCTTTGTGCTCTTTGAGGTATTCCTCGAGAGAACGCTCCCCTCTCTCCGCGTCGCTGGTCGGCTTGTCGGTGCTGATGAGTTCATCTACCCGGTAATAGAGTCCGGTGCTGTCGAGTTCGGCGTACTTCCAGCCGTCGATCTCCTCGACCCGCACGACCTTCCCCGTTGTCCCGGTGCGGGGGTACCGGACGACTGCGCCCACTGCTACATCATCCGTGCTCATAACGAGGTAAGGTACATCTGCCATACTATTAAGGTATCACCTCCAAGGTATCTTGAATGCCAATCACGATTCACCCGGTAGAGAAACTGTACTTTGACGGGACGCATCGCTCCCGATCTCCCGAGGAGACCCGGGCCGCCGTTGAACCGCTGATGACAGAGATCGGCGTTACCGAGATCATCGACGTCACCCCCCTGGACCGCCTCGGGATCCCGGTCTACTCGGCGGTTCGGCCGGGAGCGGCCCGGGGAGCGGTTCGCGTCCATGCTGGAAAAGGGAAAGAACCGGTCCATGCCCGGGTCTCGGCGATGATGGAGGCACTCGAGCGTTATTGCGCTGAGTATCGGGGTGACCGGATGGAATATGCGACCTACGAGGAGATCGGTCCGGGACGGGCAGTGCACCCCGAAGACCTCCTCATCCCACGGAAACTCGAGCAGGGGGAGAAACTCCACTGGACACCGGTGTGGGATATCTTAAACGATGAGGAGGCCTATGTCCCGAGCAACGCCGTCTTCCATCCCTACGACTCGCTTGGCATGGCGATACCCCTCTTTCGGAGCGACTCAAACGGGCTTGCGTCGGGAAACGTTATGGAAGAGGCGATTCTGCACGCCCTTTTTGAGGTGATCGAGCGGGACGCGCTCAGCATCGCCGACCAGAAGCGCGACCTCGGCTGTCGCCTGGTCATCGAGAAGGAATGCGCCGCCCGCGAAGTCCTCGATCGGTTCGAGGAGAACGGGATCGATATCCACCTCTGGCTGCTCAACGGGAAGACCGGCATCCCCACAGTCGCGGCCGCCGCGGACGACACCGTCACGAAAGACCCGGCGATGCTCGTTATCGGGTCGGGGACGCACACCTGCCCCGAGATCGCGGCGCTTCGCGCCCTGACCGAGGTCGCCCAGAGCCGGGGGAGTTATCTCCAGGGTGGTCGCAATGACCCCCAACGGGAGATGATCCTTCAAAAGGCGGGGTACGAGCGGCTGAAGCGGATCAACCGGATGTGGTTTGCCGATGCAGATGCCGTCGATGTCGCCGACGTTCCCGACACGAGCACCACGCGGTTCGACCTCGACATTCAGCGGGTGCTTGAGGAGGTCGCTCCGCACACGGACAGGGTCTGCATCTGCGACCTCTCGAGGACCCCGGTACCGGTGGTGCGAGTCGTCGTTCCCGGGTTTGAGGTCTCGTATATGGACCCCGACCGGAAGCGACCCGCGCAGGGTTGAGGCCCTTCACCGGTCAGCAGAATCGGACCTTTTTGAGGAGTTCCACGACCCTCTCCGTGCTCCGGTTCAGGGGCCGCTCAGCAGGCTCGAACCGCTTCCCGGCGAGGGCCTGGAATACTGCATGAATCGCCTTCCCGATCGACGGCCCGTAGCCTCCTTCGAGCGTCAGCGCGAGGGGGAGGTCCGTGCCGTCGATCAGCATCCCGGCAAGCATGCCGTAGTCATCGGGTTCGAGATTCATCCGACCGTGCTCGTCGTCGGAGAGGGCATCCTGTCCTGCCGAGATGATCAGGACATCGGGCCGGAACCGGACGAGCGCCGGTATGAAGACCTTCTCGAAGACATACCGGTAATCGGCGATGGTGGACCCTGCCGCAAGCGGGGCATTAAGGGTGTAGCCCCGGCCCGCGCCGGTGCCGATCTCGTCCACCCACCCGGTCTTCGGGAAACTGTTCTCCTCGTGCACCGAGCAGAAGAGCACCCGGTCGCTCCCGTAAAAAGCCTTCTGGGTGCCGTTGCCGTGGTGCAGGTCCCAGTCGAGGATCGCCACCCGGTTGACCGACAGGAGCGCTTTCGCTGCCGCGATGGCGGCATTGTTGAAGATGCAGAACCCCATTGCCCGGTCGGGCTCGGCATGGTGTCCCGGCGGACGGACCAGAGCGAAGAGGTGCTCGCCGTCAAGCGCACGCTCCACTGCTGTAAAGGTCGATCCGGCGGCATACAATGCTGCTTCGAACGAGTGGCAGGTGACGTAAGTATTCACATCCAAAAAACAGGTTCCCGTCGCCATCTCCCGCACCCATCGGACGTATCGGGGGTCGTGAACCCGCTCCAGGTCGCTCTCGGTACCCTGGACCGGGGGGCGCCACCTTACGTGTGCCGGAACCCCGGAGAGGGCTGCCCGTAGCCGGGCACCCGACTCGGGGTGAGCCTCCATATCGTGCCGGGTAAAGATGTCACCGTAGATGACTGAAGAGCGCATCCTCGTTAGTTGATGGTGCGTCCCTGCAGGATATCCTCTTCGGTGACGTCGAACGTCTGGCCGGTGCCTGCGATCCGGTACGGTCCGGTTGCCTTCACCTCGCCCGACCACCCGGACGTCGCGTACGGGACGACGAACGTGCCGTTCACGCTCTCCTGCCGGTAAGTAAACTCTCGGCCGGTGTTCGTGACGATGGGGACTTCGATGATTCCCTCGCCCCTGATCGTGGCTCCGGGGACGTACTCGAATATCTTGACGGCTTTGAGGTCAGGCCCACCTTCACCGACGTTGCTGAAGATGTTCTGGGGCGTCTCGTGGACGAGTCGGTAGTGCTGGAGCGCCGGCACCCGCTCAAGCGGCTGAAGGATCGAGTCTCCCCGGTACTGGTAATACATGTTCAGCAGCGTTGCGCCCGAGCCCGCCGGCGCGTTCTTATTGTAGGCCTCCACGGCAGCCGCACCTGCGGTTGCGTTCATCTGCTCGGTGCGCGTGATGACCGGGAGAGAGGTATTTGCCGATTCCGCGTCACGGTACTCGGCATAGATCACCTGTGATGTCGGGTCGGTCATGGATCCATCGAAGTTGTGGAGCCGGGAGACCATCGTCAGGTAGTACTCCTGGTTGTTGAACGGCACCGCCTGGTAATCCGACGAACCCGCGCTTACCGGGAGGAGGAAGTAGGGCTGGAAGGGTTCCTGACCTACCTCGGGGTCGGCCCACGTCGCCGGGGCGTGGAACTTCGAGGTGTCGAGCTGGATATCGGTGATGACGTAGCGGGTGCCGATGTTATCGAGGATCCTGTTTGCGACCTCTTCTGAGGTTGAGACGAAGTACTGGGCCGATCCGTTCGGGCCGGCAACCCCGTGCTGGAAGGGGTTGTTGTTCGGGATCCGCTTCGAGAGGAAGGTGATCCAGTGACCGTAGTCCCACCAGGACATGACGCCATAGGCCTCTTCGGGGTAGGCGAAGGTCTCTTTGTCATAGATCGCGTAATAGTCGACGCCGGGGTCGGGGGTGTTCTCGCCCATCCACTCGAGGGCACCCATCCACTGCGAGTCGATACCGCCGTACTTCGCGCTGGTGGCGAGGGCTATATTCCCCATGAGGGATGTCCCGGCAAAGAGGAGCGTGACGGCGATGACCGCGGCGAAGGCCCCGACTTTGAGGTAGTCCGGCTGGTTCTTCGGGGGAACTTTTGTCTTCCGGGCGTCGGGGCTCTTACCGCCCTTCTTCCCCTTCCTTGCCGGCTCCTCCTGCTTCACGGTGGCCACCGGACTGGAGGATGCCTTGCTGTCACTCCCCCTCCCGAGGAGGCGTGCAACGTCTTTCCAGGTCGCGTTTATAACCGCGCCTGCGAAGACCGCCGAGAGCAGGGCGATGTTTGCGGCGAGATAGTACTCGTACCGGACGTGCGCGGCGGTCGAGGCGAGGATGATCCCCGTCCAGATCAGGACGAAGACGTGGGTCGGGTTCACCTTCTCGCGGTTCTGCCAGAGGAGGACGGCAGCCCCGCCGGCCGCGAGGACGAGGCCCCAGTGGAACGTCATCCAGGCCGCATCGAACGACCAGGGCCGGGCTTCCTGGACGGTCGTACTTGTGGCTCCCCCGCCGAAGAAGGCGAGGAGGTTTGCAATCAGAAGGTTGTAGATGTCCGGCAGGGCAATGTAGAGCCCCGCGACGGCGACGGCCGCGACACCTGCGAGCGCCGCCGGGAAGTAATACTTTGGACGGCCTTTCAGGAAGACCGAAAGGCCGTAAAGCGCGAGCGTGCCTGCAATGAGGCCAGAGTAGACGATGACGTGCCCGACGGTGTAGCGGGAGAGGTCGAGTCCGGGGTGCGGGAAGCCGAATGCCGCTGCTCCGACAATGACGACGCCGAAGACAACCGCGTTCACGAGAACCAGGTAATCGCTCGATCTCTCCTGGAAGAAGTCCAGGATAAACTGGACCAGGGTGAAAGTCGTCACGATGAGCGCGAAGAGAACTATCGTCGACATGTTGAAGAATCCGAGGAGGTATGCGATACCGGCGAGGGCCGCTATCATCACCGGGATCTTCAGGGTCTCAAGATTTTTTGGGGAGAGCGGCCGGTCGCGCGCTGCAAGCAGCGCCGCAACGTAAGCGAGGGCGAAGATCGTCGAAAAGAGCGTCTCCGCGATATGGTGATCGACAAAGCCGAAGAGAGATCGGTAGGCGTAGTTGCTGCCGATGACCGCAATCAGGCCCGCCGCGATGAGGCCGGTCTTCCAGTCGGCAATCTTTCTCGCAAGCAGGTAGGTAACCGGCACCATCACGACAGCCATCAGCGGCGGAACCCAGGACGCCACCACCATGATCTCGGGGCGCGTTGCTGCACCAGTGAGGACGCAGAGCGCTGCTGCGATCTGAACAAAGAGCGGCCCCCAGTAGACGACGTCGCCGGTCGGGTAGAGCGTCATGTGATCGAACCAGGCGTAGCCCGGGAAGTTTGCGACGCTCTGCTCCACCTGGCGCAGGCTGTACCAGGGGTCGTTGCCCAGGAGATTGACGCCTTCGGCGGTCACCAGACCTTCCGAAGGGATGCCCCGCGTCCAGAGCGTGAGCAGGGCGAACAGAACGATAACGCCAATGATGATGTATGGTTGGTACTTCTTGAGATCCATCTGAGCCATCGGACACTCCTTGTTACGAATCTGTTTTCCTTCGAACCATTAATAATCTTGGCGTATCCGTGACGCCGGAAAAAAGGGGTGAGTTTCAGTATATTTACACCAACTGCGCAAAGATCTTCTCGAACGCCTCGGCCTTCTTCTTCCAACTGTGCTCCTCGATCTCGGGACGGGCACACCCCGGGGAGAGGGCCCGTTCGTCGACCCGCTCCAAGAACTCAGCTCTATCCCGGTAGACAGCGATGTGGTCGCCGCCCATCCGGAGCATGTCGGGGATGGGGGTTGAGAGGATCGGTTTTCCGCATGCCGAGTACTCGAAATACTTGTTGGGCAACGCAATATCGACCCACTGCGGAGGAGAGAGCGGGATGAGGCAGAGATCCATCGGCGCGATGTAGCCGGGGAGGCCTTGGTAATCAACGGCCCCGGTGAAGTGCACTCGACCGGCAACCCCGAGCCGGGCCGCGAGCGCCCGCAGTTCGTCCAGGTAGCCGGTGAAGAGCGAACCGCCGACGATCAGGAGTTCTGCATTAGAATGCCTTTCAAGGACCTTCGGGAACGCCCGGATCACCTCGTCGAGGGCGTACCACCGCTCGACCGCCCCCGCAAACCCGAGCACGAAGGCATCGGGGGCGATCCCGAGGGCTGAACGCATCACGCCGCCGTCCATCGGCCGGAAGAGATCGGTGTTGACGCCGTTCGTGATCAGCTCGGCATCGTAGCCGTATCCTTTGAGCTTCGTGACGAGTCCGGGCGAGACCGTCGTGACGACGTCGCTGTGGTCCAGGTTGTAGCGGGTTACGGTGAGGACGCCTTCCCGGAGCAGCCATTTCATCGCGGGATTTTTGTAGTAGGCGGCGGCGGAGTCGGGGAACCAGTCTTTGAGATCGAAGACCACCGGGATGCCGGACTTCTTCGCCGCCCGGACCATCGCCGTCCCTGCGAGGACGTGGGCGCCGACGACGACGTCGATATCGTGGTCATGGATGATCTCGCTGATCACCCGGTAGTGGCAGGGTGCGTTCAGGGTGTAGTGGAGGAACGGGCTCTCGACGGGAAACCGTGTCGCCTCGTGGACATGAAGGAGGGTCTCGCGCTCCTTGCCCCGGCTGACGTGGAAATGAGGCACGTGGACCTCGTGCCGTGTCGCGAGCTCCTCGAAGATGTTGTGGTGCCTCGAGGGGATCGGGTGGTGGATGTAGTCCTGGGTGGAGAGGAGCAGGATTCTCATTGGTCTTGCAACCTTGCGATCGGTTGGAAGTATTTAATGATGATCC
>Ga0265294_10003926_pt1 | contig 18740 bp, 13 predicted proteins | sample MunlanPumphouse3_FD_192504 | JGI IMG/M metagenome (GOLD analysis project Ga0265294, IMG submission 192504) | Groundwater microbial communities from a municipal landfill in Southern Ontario, Canada - Pumphouse #3 | ecosystem: Environmental > Aquatic > Deep subsurface > Groundwater | place...
ACTTTCAAATAATGCCATTTTATATTCCTCCTTATTTATTGTTTACGTGGATCGATGTATTTAACTCCTTCAGCAAAACGACCATAGCTGGAAGTCATTTTTTTCAACGCTTCGGTGGCGTCGGTGCCTTTTTTGATCTCTTCCATAAATTTGCCAAAGTTGACAAATTCATAACCGATGATCTGGTCTTCGGCATCAAGGGCAATGCGGGTGCAGTAACCTTCAGCCATTTCAAGGTAACGAGGACCTTTTTCCAAGGTACCGTACATGGTACCGACCTGGCTGCGTAAGCCTTTGCCAAGGTCTTCCAAACCGGCACCGATAGGCAGGCCGCCTTCGGAGAAAGCAGATTGGGTACGACCGTAAGCAATTTGCAGGAACAATTCGCGCATGGCGGTATTGATTGCGTCACATACCAAATCGGTGTTCAGGGCTTCCAATATAGTTTTTCCTGGAAGGATTTCAGCGGCCATCGCGGCCGAGTGAGTCATACCGGAGCAACCGACCGTTTCGACCAAAGCTTCCTGAATGATACCGTCCTTAACGTTCAACGTAAGCTTGCAAGCTCCTTGCTGGGGTGCACACCAGCCAATACCGTGTGTAAGACCTGAAATGTCTTTCACCTCTTTGGCCCTTACCCACTTTCCTTCTTCGGGAATAGGAGCTGACGCGTGATTTGCTCCTTTTTTTACACAACACATTTGTTGCACTTCGTGTGAATAAATCATCTTTAATTATTTTTTGTGAGAAATTATTATAAATATAATACTATCCTATTGAAAATCAAAGCTTTAATATTAGCATAGGTTGACTGTAAAAAGCCACGCAATATTAGTTAAAAAAAGGATAATATGCAAGCCGGTTTAGCTAAAATAACAAGGTTGACTGATCCTATAAATAACAGTTAAAAGGACGTTTTAAGAAAAAAAATGGACACAATTGGATATTTTTGTGTACCTTTAGCCATCACTGATTATACTGAAAAATGTTAGACAATATGAATTCTATTATTTCTCCTCGTGCATCGGGTGAATCGGATGTGGTGAATTCTCAGAAAAACAGAATGCATGACCCTTGGTATAAAGCTATTGAAGATAGGAATAATTTAATCAAGGCACGCGAGGATCAGGCGCATGAACTTAAAGTTTCCGTTCAACACCTTAAGGATGAATCTCTGAAAATCAACAATAAGAATGAGAGAGTTCTTGATGAATTTAGGAAGATGATTTCTGCTTCTGATGATGAACTTCATGCAAAGACAGATGAGTTGATACAAAAAATCAGCGAAATGAAAAATAGATTGGAAGAATACCGTTTTGAAAGTAAAGCTAAGTGGATTTCCTTTAAGTGTGAATACATCCATAAAATGAATGAACTGGAAAAGGCTGTCAGCAGCCTTGTTGTTAGTAATCATATTTAGATAAACATTTTTAAAAACAATGAACCATGTCAAAAGAAAAAAGTATAGTTGAGAAAAGCAGTAAGAAAGCTCCTCAAAAAACATTGAAAGAAAAAAGAGCAGACAAGCAAGCCAAACGTTCGGGGCGGGGTGATGAATCAAAAATTTCATTTCCTGGCAAATAAGAACAGTATCATCCTTAAAAATATTGAACCCGTATAATCGCGTCATTTATCGTTTTATATGTGAAAAAAAATGACGAAATTTGTGCGATTTTTTGAAAACTAGAAAAGCAATCAAATTTCTCATAATAATATAGAACGAAAATGACAAAAAGTGCCTTACAAATTGCGCGAGCTGCGTATCAACCAAAAATGCCACAGGCTTTGAAAAAAGCCGTGAAAATGGTTGAAGGAGAAGCAACACAGTCTGTTGCTGATCAAGATTCCATCAAAAAACTTTTTCCGAACACTTATGGTATGCCGTTGGTAACGTTTGAGTCCGCTTCGGAAAAGACTTCATACGAGCCTATTAATGTCGGTGTGATTCTTTCCGGTGGGCAAGCTCCCGGCGGACACAATGTGATTGCCGGAATTTTTGACGGTATCAAGCAAATGAATCCGGCTTCCAGGTTGTTTGGTTTCATTCTTGGTCCCAGCGGTCTGATTGAGCACAATTATATGGAACTCACTTCTGACATTATTGATGAATATCGCAATACCGGCGGATTTGACATTATCGGTTCAGGCCGTACCAAACTCGAAAACAAAGATCAGTTTGACAAAGGTCTGGTTATCTTGAAGGCTCTTGATATCAAAGCTTTGGTTATTATCGGAGGAGATGATTCCAATACCAATGCTTGTGTTTTGGCCGAATATTATTCAGCCATAGGAGCTGGTGTTCAGGTGATTGGCTGTCCGAAGACCATTGATGGCGACTTGAAAAACGCCCAGATTGAAACTTCTTTTGGCTTTGACACAGCATGTAAGGTTTATTCCGAAGTTATCGGAAATATTCAGCGTGATTGTAATTCTGCCCGTAAATACTGGCACTTCATCAAACTGATGGGCCGTTCTGCTTCACACATTGCTTTGGAATGTGCTTTGCAGGTTCAACCTAATTATTGTATCATTTCAGAAGAAGTTGAAGCTAAAAACCTTTCTTTGGATGATTTGGTTGCAGATATTGCAAATACAGTTGCAAAACGTGCAGAAGTAGGAAACAACTTCGGTACTGTGCTGATTCCTGAAGGAGTGATTGAATTTATACCAGCTATCAAGAATTTGATCGAGGAATTGAATGATTTTCTTGCTTCACATCAGGAAGAATTCAATCTGATCCGTCGTTCAGAGCAACGCAACTATATCATCAAGATGTTGAGCAAGAAAAATTCTGACATTTATGCTTCATTGCCGGAAGGTGTTGCCCGTCAGCTCACACTTGACCGTGATCCTCATGGAAATGTCCAGGTTTCTTTGATTGAAACAGAGAAACTTTTGGCTGAAATGGTTGGCGTTAAATTGGCTGAATGGAAAACAGAAGGAAAATATGTCGGCAATTTTGCCACACAAGTTCACTTTTTCGGTTATGAAGGCCGTTGTGCAGCTCCGTCCAATTATGATGCTGATTATTGCTATTCATTGGGTTATACAGCTTCAAACTTGATTGCTTTCGGAAAAACAGGCTATATGTCTTCCGTTCGTAATACGACGGCACCTGCAGACCAATGGATTGCAGGTGGTGTGCCCATCACCATGATGATGAACATGGAACGCCGTCACGGAGAAATGAAACCTGTCATCCAAAAAGCACTGGTAGACCTGAATGGTGCACCATTCAGAAAATTTGCCTCAAAACGTGCGGCATGGGCCATCCAGACAGACTATGTTTATCCGGGTCCTATTCAATACTTCGGACCGACTGAAGTATGCGACCAACCGACCAAGACATTGGTACTGGAGAGTAAAAAATAATTGGCAGAAAGACTGACTCTAGAATCCGCCAGAGGTTTTTAGTAAATATAAAAATGCTCCTCAAATGCTTTATCTAACATTTGGGGAGCATTTCATTCATCATAAAACCATTCATTTTATTTGATTTTAGCTATTCGTAGCTTATCGAGCATGGCCTGGTTTGTCGTTATGTTCATATTTTCATTATATGGCATGAATTCCAGTGAAACCTGATGCTCACCTTTGGACAATTCGACCGAAATGGAATTGCTCCAGCCCCATGAGTTCCAAAGATTCATACCTCTTTGTGGAAATATTTGTACCCCTTTTTTGTTTCCATCTATCAACAGTGTCCTGATGGCACATTTGTTTTCAGTGTTTATTGGACCGTTCCCGTTGGAATAAGACCAGTCTATCGTATAAGTTCCATCTTGTTCAACCGTAATGGGAATAGTAATCTTGCGGTTGATGGTACGGCTCATTTCTACGAAGCCCGTTCCGGAGAAGCCTTTATAAGGAAGAGGTGATTTTGGTATGAAATTTTCGACTTCTTGCTGAATGACATTTTTGTAATGTGCAATGGGTTCGCTTGCAAAGGATTCCAATCCACTTTTTCCAATAGCTTTTACTTGTATTTCTCCGTTTGTCTCCTCGGGTATTACCATTGAATTTTTGTTCGTTTTTTTCCATAATGTACCGTTTATGAGTACTTGATAATGGATTGCATCGTTTCTTTTTTCCCATGAAACAGTTCCATTGTTAAAAAACGTGACGGGTGTATGCAGCGTATATTGATTCTCAACAATCTTTATTTTCTTTTTCGGTAACTTGTTGTTTGAAAGAATAATGACCACTTTGTGAACGCCTGTCAGTGTTTTTGCGATAACCGGTTGCTGCTCAATGCCATCAACACAAAACGATATCATTTGATTGCCAAAGCCACTAAGTTCAATGTTGAGTGTGGCATTTCGATATTTGAAATTTTTCAAGGAACGATGACCTTTTAATTTCGCAGGCACAAAGGGTTCAAAAGCAAGCCCATCCTCGGTAAAACGCATACCAAAAAGAACATGATGAATGGTGCTTATCATTCCGGACAGGCTCCAAAGCATATTGGATGAATTGATTTGTGTTCCGAACCAATCACCGGAATAATCTACGAAGTTTTCTTTGTTGGTCAAAAACATGGCTGCTGCGCGATTGATGGATCCGATACTATGCATGACGCCAGATTCATTGCCTGTCTTTGCTGACGCCCACATCCAGAAAGTTTGCACAAATGGCCAGATGCCATCGTTGTGGTAGGGTGGTATATCGGGAATATTGGGAAAGAAACAAGGTGTTCCAAAGTTTACAGATGGTGTATTCTCAATGATAAGGTTTGCTCTGGTGTCATCTGCAATTCCAAAAAGGACGCACAGTGCTTCACCTAAGGTTTCACTACGTGGTGACTGCATTCTGTTGTTTCGACCGTATATGTATTGGGCATAAAACCCTTTATTGTTTAACCAGAGCAACTGATTGACGGCTTTTTTTATTTGTTCTGCTTTGGCGACATATTTTTCTGATTCAGATGGGTGACCCATTAAATTTGCTATTGAGCTTAACACTTTAATTGCGCCGTAGTGCACAGCTGTTGTCCCCAGATTTTCACTTTCAAAAATATCGGCTGGCTGCATCCAACTCGGATATTCCTGTTCACGCCAGTCAAGAAAGGATGATTCTCCTTTGACAAGTCCGGTTCTTGGATCGAATACAGTTTGAAAATCATCTTCAACTGAATTCCTGATAATCGGATAAATGGTTTTTAACCATTCGCCGTTGCCGGTATAGTTATAGATTTCCCAGGCTGCAATAGCCCAAATCATTCTGTCTGAAGACACAGGCCAGGCACCACCTGTCCCTGTATCCTGAATGATGCGTCCATTAACATTGACCTTTCGCATCAGGCTATTCATGGATACTTTCGGCTGTAGATGGGCCATGCTTAGGATGATGCTGTAGCTGACATCCCGGGTCCATACGCCTGCCCATTCCTTTCCGGTACGGAACGTTGAATCAGCTTCGACGGCGTTACACATTTCTTCAAGTGCCATGTTGTAAAGTGCATTTTCAAGCACAAAATCAGACTGATACTGAGGAAAGGCGGATATATCTTTGCTGAGTTTCCAGGTTTTGGTGGCAGGAATATTCTTGTCCTGGGGGTTGAGCACAATATTCAGTTCAAAGATATGGTTTTTGGTTTCTTTGAGTTTAAGACCTTCATTTTTGGTCAGATTGTCAAAGTCCCAAATAAGCGGAAAACTGCTGCCTGCCAGGTAAACTCCGTTGAAATCTTCCTGATAGATTTTCTGTCCGGTTTTTGTGGTGAAGTAGCCCTGTTTTTCAAAAGCATCAAATACAGCACTCATATCTACCCTGAACTTAACAGGAAGGTTGGTTAAGAGTGTTTGACCTCCTGATGGCTCTCGCTTTTCCACGAATTGTTCACCAAACCGAATGAGGGGTGTTTGAAGTTCTTCTTCTGCCTTGGCTGTACACAAGAAGCTGTGGTCGTTTCCAGAAGGCATCTCGTTGTCTTCACCATTGATGCAAAATCTGAACTGAATGAGCGGAGACTTTAAAAGGGCATCCTTACTCTGATAATTAGAGGTTATTTCTGTCGGAGAAAGAGCTTTTGCCTCAAATTCATTCTGTTGTACAATTCTGTCGCGGTACATCTGATACTCTGAATTAGAGTACAAAGGCTCCTTATGGGTACAAGATGCATGAGTCATGACAACGATTGTCATAATGATTATTCCTTTGATTCTCATAGCCATATCAATATTCAAGGACAATCATAGTCCAGTATTTAAGGACAGGGAGTGTGAGAGAAACAAATCCTTGCTCTGAAGTAAAATCCACTTCCTGATAGAGGCTGCCTTCACTGTCCGGTGTTGCAGCCCATATCTTTTTGGGTGTCTGCGCGGTCATGATTTTTAAAGGTATTGATTTGACAAGCAGAGGCTCTGCCTGTGTTCCGTCCATGTCACGCCAGCTTAGATGGGTGGCATTCTTGAAATTGAACAGATGTATGACTTGCTTGTCTGAGAGTTTTTTGCCCAGGGATATGACTTTTCCTGCTTGAGGTGGCCATTGTACGATGGTTGATGAAGTGTTGGTGCAGGTTGTCTGCGCGTCGTTAAAACTTCCTCCGTCACGCAGGATGTTCTGATAGGCTACCAGAAAGTCGTAGTAGGAGATAAGCGACTGCTTCAGCAGGGGACTCATGCTCAAATTACTGTTGGGAAAATATTCCTTGCCCAGCATGTGTTCGCCCAACTCGAGATGTGCTCCGCCTATAGCGAACATGACAGCATCTGTCATCAATACGCCTGGAGTATTGAACGTACCTTTGTTTTCCGCTAGGTTGTAGTTCATGTAGGCTGCAAAGATAGTGTTGAATTTTCCCTTTGAATAGATGGTGTTGTTGTCTATGATGGTTTTTAAGTCTGCAAAATAGGCTTCCTTTTCCCATACCTCATTGTAAAGAAAGTCTACATTGGAAGCTGCAATATTGCTTTGTCCGAAACCGGCAACGGCATTGAATACATTGTATTTGTCTGGAAAAGCTTCGTGCATCTTGTTGATAAATTTGCCGAAACCTTCCGGTAGGTTCACAATTTGTCCCTGGCTGTCATATACACCGTTGATACCAACCTGGTCTATGTGAAAACCGTCAAAACCGTATACATCATAAACCTCCTTAACGCGTTTGACCATATAGTTGAGCCATTCTTCGTTACCTGGATTGGTCAGATAGATGCTGCTCTTGAACGGAGCGGAAAGGGAGAGGGTATATTTGTTGGTATGTGCTGCATCCCTAAAAATGTACCATTCTTCCTTGACTCCGTCATTCGCTGCATTTTTAAGTGCACCGTAGCATAGATTGTAGAACATGGAGCGCATATTCTGTTTTTTTGCTTCGGCAATATAGCCATCAATGGTGGAGCGGTATGTCGTGCGTGAAGCAATATCAAGCCACGAGGATGCTGGATTTTCAACGGTTCCAGCCAAAGGTTTGTGGTGGTCACAATGCCAGTCGTAGAATTGCAGGCCGTTGATATGGTATCTGCATAAGTTGGTGATGATATTTTTCATTTCATCTGAACTCATATGGCCAAATGAGGAAAGAAATCCGTATCGGGGAAATCTTTTCCAATCACTGGATACATCGATTCCTATGGATCCTATGACTTTTTCTGTGTTCTCGCTTTTGGTGTATACTTCAGCCAGATATCCTTTGTAATCGGTAGAAGGTGCAGTCCATGTCCAGGTAGTGCCGGTTATCTCTTTATCATCGATGATTTGGCTCAGGTTTCGGTAACGGACATGGATCTCTCCACTCAAGGCTTTATCTGAGGTGAAAGTGATGGTCTCACCCGGAGAATAACAAGCTTTGTTCAGGGTAAGGGCTATATTATGAATGATGGCTGTCCCCGTGGTGGCATTGTTGTCTTCCACTTTTTGACATGCACCACAACTCATAAAGAAGCAGAGGCTTAATAGGATCGGAATGATCGTTTTTTCCATTTGATATTTTTTTATAGGTCGGGGTGAATGTTGATTTCTCAATTTCACCCCGACTGAATATTGATTGGTGATTGATATCAATTTACAGGCATATTAATTTTTCTTGAAAGTGATGGTCTCCGTTAGCTGATTGCCTGTGATTGTATAATTCCCGGCTTCGGTAATTTTCCATTTTCGGTCGACACTTCCTTGTGATGGCTCATTTATTTTGTCCACCAAGGTCATTACTTGTTCTGTTCCGGTTGGCGTTTCATCTGCAGTTGCAGACATAAACCACACACCATTCCAATCCGTTTGTTTGTCGCAGGTAATCTTTATAGCTCCAGCTGTAAGATTTCCTGTCCAGGTGAAGTTGTACGCATCCACCTTGGTCATTGGTGTGGCATCGGTGATAGTCCAACTACCTGGGGTTGCATCCCCGACCATGTAAAGTGTTTCCCATGGTTCGAAAACAGACATGGTTAGCTTTTCAGAACCTTCGGTGATATTGAGTGCCATTTTATACGCTTTACCGCAACTGGCCTGTGGTATAACCCACTTATTGTCGCCCGTATTATCCTGTGTCACTGTCGTGTGGGTAAAAGGAGCTTCGGCTATGGTTGGATGATACATGTTGTCCCAGCTTCCGTCGGCTGTAGCAAACTTAAACTCTCCACCACCATTCCAGTCTAGGACGGCTCCATATCTGAATACAAAACTGTTTGTCGGATCCTGCCTCATTTTGACAAATCCCCAGCTTGTAAAGCTTCCGACAAAATAGATGTCGCTGTATTTGGGACCATTCGATATTACGGCTGAAATGGTAAGGTCTATCAGATTGACAGCGATACGGTAAGTGCCGGATTGTGTAATGGAAAACTGTACATCGGGATCGTTGTCGCTTTCTCTGAGAAGCAGTTTGTCGGTGGTTGAACCGGCATCTTTGTTGTATGAAGGAAGATAACCGGTTTTGGTTGTGATAAATTTATAGCTTCCGACGGACAGATTTCCGTTCCAGACAAAACCACCGGCTTCATCTGATATGGTATTCATTTTGGTGGCATTGTCAAAACTCCAGCCACCGGGTGTGGCATCGCCTATGATGTAAAGTGTTTTGGATACAGGCTTATAGGTGGTAATGGTCAACGTTACCGCTTCGGATGTTTGTTCAGAGACACTTTCGTCTGCAGGGATAGCTATAACACGAGCCTCCATGTTGGCTGTCGCATTTGGGGCAATGTCAAAGGTGTTCAGCAAAAGGCTGTCCAGGTATTCATTGGTACATTCCAGTTTGAAAACGTTTTTGCCCATTTCCCGAGACACGGCATTGGCAAAATTGTTACCGGCCTTGTCTATTTGCAGGATGTAGCTGATGGCACAATTGGTTCCACTGTTTGTGCCGCTGGTCCATGACAAGGTCAAGGCTGTGGCTGAAGGGCTACTGATGGCAAGAGTAACTTCGCTTTTGTCTGTCGATATTGCCAGTGCCGTTTCTCCTTTATTCAGTTGCATGTAATCTTCAGAACAGGATGCAACCACAAACAGGAGAAGCAGACATAGGATCGTTTCTATATGTTTTTTCATCTTATTTTCTTTTTTTTAATTAATAACCGGGATTTTGTGTCATATTGGGATTTGCATCGATCTCCTCCTGAGGAATCGGAAACAATAAACGATCTTTGGTAACATTGGTTTTGCCGATGGATTTGAAAAATTTGACAGCATATTCCCCGTTGTCAATACGTATCAGGTCAAACCATCGATGTCCTTCAAAAGCGAGTTCCATCCGACGTTCATGTATGATGGCTTCTTTCATCGTTTCTTTGTCGGTGGTTGTAATATTGGGCAATCCTGCACGGGTGCGGACAATATTCAATGGGGTTTGAGCCAACTGGGTGCTTCCAAGTTCATTGAGAGCTTCCGCTTTCATCAGAAGGACGTCGGCAAAACGGTATACGACAAAATTGCTGGGGTTTGAATCCCAATCATATTTATCTTTGGGTACAAGAAATTTACGGACATTGTAGCCGGTAAGAGACCAGGACGGATCGTAATCTTTTCCGTTGAATTGGGGACAGCCTTTGTATAGTATGGTTACATCTTTACGCAAATCGCCTGCCTCATAAGAATCGACAAACTCTTGTTTGACATGTTGCCAGCCATAGCCACCGCCTCCAACCCATCCGGCATTGCGGGGCCCCATATAGGTACTTAGCCAATTAGCCTGATTCAGGTCGTCCCAGAAGCCGTAAGCACTTTTTCCGGTGTATTGTATTTCAAAGATGGACTCCGGCCCATTGTTGGTGGTATATTTGAAGTTGTTGGCATAATCCATGGTAGTCAGATCATAACCTTGATCCTGAATGCTTTGGCAAAGATCCACCACATCCTGATAATTCGTTTCAAGCGTCAGATAAACCTTGGCAAGCTGAGTCTGGGCAGCTTCCTTGCAGGCACGACCAAGATCTGTTGTTGAATAGCTGCTCTTTACAGGCAACATTTCAATGGCTTTTTTCGTATCGGCTATGATTTGTTCGTAAACCTGTGCTTTAGGAGTGCGTGCCTGGTTTAAATCGCTGCCGGCTACCAACGGTTCGGTCTGAAGAGATACATCTCCAAAGATTCTTACCAGAATGAAATAGTAGTGTGCGCGAAGAAAATACGCTTCGCCCATAAGCCTGTTACGCAAGGTTTCATCCATTTCAATGGTTGGCAGACGTTTCAGGACAAGGTTGCAACGAAGAATACCGGGGTTTGCGCCGCGCCATATATCAAGTGCTTTAGGATTGGTTGAATTGGCTGAAAAATTGCAGAGGTCAACGGTTTCAATGCCATCGTTGCCACCTTCAGCGCCTACATTGCTCTCGCCGGCAACAATATCGGTAGTCCATAAACTGAAATTGTAAAGTTTTGGCCATTGAAGGGGCTGGTAGGCTGAATTAACCAATGCAACGGCGTCTGTTTCATTGAGTTCAGACTCTGCTCCAATGGTATCAAGCGGTGCTTTGGTCAAAAAATCTTCGCAGGAAGAAATCAGTATGACTAAAAGCAGTATGGAAATAGTATTTATGAGTTTTTTCATTGTTTCAGAAATTTAAAAGTTAACATCAATGCCAAAGCTGATAGTGCGGGCAACCGGATAGTTTCCCTGATCGAAACCGCTGATGTCGACTTCCGGATCAAATCCGGAATAATCGGTCAGAGTCAATAAATTTTGACCGGAAACAAAAAGCCGGATATTGCTGGCCGTAATTTTACCGGTTAGTCTTTTCGGTAAATTATAGCCCAGGGTTACGTTCTTAAGACGAATGTAGGAACCGTCTTCGATAAAACGGGTAGAACTGCGTACATTCTTGTTGGGATTGCCGTAGATGGCACGTGGCATGGAATTGGATGTACCTTCTCCTGTCCAGCGTTTCAAAACGGTGGCGTATTGGTTGAAGGCCACCGCCATTCCTTCCTGATTAATACGGTTGGCGTTGTATACATCGGCTCCGTAGATACCTTGCAAAAATAATTCGAGGTCAAAACCCTTGTAACTGAATGTGTTGTCCCAGGCATAAGTCAGATCAGGGAAAGGGTTGCCGATAATGGTACGATCGTAGTCGTTAATGACTCCATTGTTGTCGAGATCCTTGAATTTGACGTCACCGGGAGCTGTGCCTCCTTCCTGTACGGCCCAGTTATCCACTTCTTCCTGAGTCTGGAAAATGCCGTCGGTCACATAACCGTAGAATGAGCCAATGGGATAACCTTCCATGTGAACACGTGTGTTTCCGGACATTTCCACGCCTCCATAATAGGTAGGCGTATTGCTGTTCAGACTGATTATTTCATTCTTGTTGAAGGATAGGTTCAGGCTACTGGTCCATGTGAAGTCTTTTCTGTTGAACAGATCGCCTGAAAGAGTCACTTCAAATCCTTTATTATTGACTTTACCAGCATTGATGGAAGGCACATATATATCGGAGTATCCCGTTGAAACAGGGACATCCATGGGGATCAACATATCATCAGTAACTTTATTGTATGCATCAATTGAAAGACGAAAACGGTTGTTGAAGAAGCCAAGGTCTGCACCAATATTTGTCTGTTTGACCTCTTCCCAATGAACGTTTGGATTAGGCATCTTAAAGGCCACGAGAGTGCTTACGTTCGTACCGTTGAAAGAGTATAATCCGGTGTTGAAAGTGGATGCAAATGCATAGTTGCCGATATTTTGGTTTCCGGTTACGCCATAGCCTGCGCGAATTTTGACATTGGAAAACCAGGAGTCCTTGTTGAACCATTCTTCTTCATCCAGACGCCAGGCACCGGAGAATGAAGGAAAAGTACCCCAGCGGTTGTTTGCCCCAAAACGAGAAGATCCATCGCGACGTATTGTGGCTGTAAACAAATATTTGTTCAGATAGGAATAATTTGCCCTGAACATGAATGATGCCAGAGACCATTCTTCACCGGATCCTGTCAGGGTAGGCACCCCAGTTGCATTGTCGAGTTGGTTGACTTCATCTTTCAGGAATTTATTATTTTTTCCGGTAAAATAGTCACTGACACTCCATTGAATACTTGTTCCGGCCATGACATTGATGTTGTGGTCTCCAAAGTTTTTGTCATAGGTGAAATAGTTGTCCAGAAGATAAGTGAAATACCTTCCTGTCCCTTTTTCAAGAGATGAATTATCGACGCTTGTGGGTTTCCAGTCATAAGCAGGGATAAAATTGGTCGTGTAGCTGATTTTTCCTTCAGCTCCAATCAAAGACTTGAATTTTAATCCTTTTACGATTGAAAGTTCGCCATAAAGGTTTCCCATCAGGTTGTACCCGTCAATACAGTTCTTATCCGTTTCTGCGGTACCATATTGGTTTCTTCTGTCACCATAGTAATAGGAAAGTCCTTCAGGGCCTGCATACGTGCCGTCCTCATTGTATATGGGAACAACGGGTAAAGACTTGTATACATCGCAAAGATCGTAGGTTCCGTTTGTCTTTTTGTCAAAGCTGAAAGTCAGGTTGTGTCCGAACTTGATCCATTTTTTGACCTGATTGTCGCCATTGAACTGGAAGGTCAAACGTTTGAAATCCACGCTTTTTACAATACCCTGACGGTCTGTGTATCCGGCAGAGACATAGTAGTTGCTCTTGTCGTTTCCTCCGGAATAACTGATTGCATAATTTTTGGAATAAGCCCTATTGAACATGACATCCACCCAGTCCGTGCCTTTTCCCAGAGTGGTCGGGTCTGTCCATAAAGGGTTGGTGGTATATCCTGCAGCAGAAAGCAAATCGTTGTTCAATTGTGCATATTGGGAAGCATTCAACATTTTGGGAATGTTTGTGGCTTCTGAAATACCGGCGTTGGCTTTCAGGGTAAGTTTTCCTTCTCCATTTACACCTTTTTTAGTGGTGATCATTACCACACCGTTGGCTCCGCGAGATCCATAAATGGCTGTTGCCGATGCATCTTTTAAAATGTCAATGTTTTCAATGTCTTCAATGTTGATGGAGCTAAGTCCCATACTCATGGGAACACCGTCTATTACATACAGAGGGTCGCTATTGTTGATGGTACCGAGTCCGCGGATTTTGAGAGAGACATTGGATCTCGGGTCTCCATTGTCCACCACATAAACACCGGCTGCACGTCCTTGAAGAGCCTGACCAAGGCTTAGGACAGGCTTGTCAGCCATGATTTGCTGCCCTACACTGGAAACGGAACCTGTCAAATCGCTTTTACGGGCTGTACCATAACCAATGACCACAAGTTCATCAAGGGTTGTGGCTGCTTCTTTCAGAACAATGTCGACGGTTGTACGGCCAGCAACATTAATTTCCTGGGGCTCAAAACCCAGATAGGAGATCTTTAGGATTGTCTGTGGTTCCACAGAAAGCATAAAGCTCCCGTCAACAGCTGTGATGGCTGCCGTTGTTGCATTTTTTTTGTCTGTTACTGTAACACCGGGAAGGGCTTGACCAGATGCGTCATGTACAAAACCCTTTAGATTGTTTTTTTGTGCCATCGCGTTTGGCGAGATAAACATCAGCATCACGAAGAGTGTCGTGAAGAGGTGTTTTGATGTGCACTCTAATTGGAATTTGTTTTTCATTAAGATTTAATTTTGAGGTTAAAAATACTATGGTTATTTAAACCATTATTTAAAGCGATGCTAAAAATAGTTATCCCTTCAAAATGAATCTTTTTTTATAGAAAAAAAGTAGTCGTTTGATCCCTTTTCTTGTTTTATATGATTGAAATACAGGAATATATTTCTATTTTGAAATTCAAAATGGTAGTGGAATAAAATCATGTTGACCTGTGAAAACACAGGCATGGTCAGCGAATATTAATGACGTATTACTATTCAAGGCCGATTTTCATTACCTGGTTCTCGAAATCATCACGGTTATTTAATGCTGCGTTTCGCATCTTCACCCGATAATTGTAAATTGTTGAAACAGAATGACGTAAAAAGTTTGCGATTTTTACTGAATCTGTTATTCCTAAACGAATAAGTGCGAATATGCGGAGTTCCGTATTGAGAAGTCTCCCTTGTTTTGGAATAAGATACTCACCATCAATAAGTAATGCGTTGAATTGATTAATGAAATTAGGAAATAGATGCAAAAATGTGGCATCAAAATTTGCATAAAATTCCCGAAGTTCATCTTCAACGTAAGTCGATGCTTTGATGGCCTTCAAGAGTTCAGCTGTTCCTTCTGTTCTGGCAATTTTATTAAGTGCCGAACGGTATTTTTCAACGCTGTCGATATACTCTGAACACAAATCCATATATCGGCCTACGTAAGCTTCTTTGATGCTATTTGACTCGAGTAGTTTTTGGTTGATCTCAGTAAGTTGGGCGTTTGTCTTTTTTAACGCTTCGTTTAATTTGGAGAGTTCTATGTTTGCTGCACTTTCTTTGCTTTTTGCTATAAAAAGATTCTTTTTTTGGCGATATACAAAAAACATCGCAATTCCAAGGGATAGCAGCAAGATGCTGATAGATAATAAGAGTAGCCTTTGCTGACGGTCTTTTACCTTCATTCGGGTATCGTACGCTTTTGAGATGATCGGCAACAGTTGTGTTATGACAGGCATATTCATGCGTGCATTTGATTGCAAGGCATCGTTGATGGAACAATTAATATAATTGTATGCCCGGTCTATATCGCCTTCCTTATAGAGCATAGACGCTAATTCCTGCAAAGATTTGTATTCTTTTACTGGTGTTTTAAGATCATTGACTGCGCTCATTATTAAGTAGCGTTTCGCTTCTTCCTGATTTCCAATACCAAGGTAGGCTGCAGAAAGAGAGTAGGCCAACATGGCTTTTTCATGCACAGTTGTATTTTTGTCCTTAATATTTCTTCAATAATAAATACAATGCTTTCTGATATTCTCCTTTTTCGTTCATTTCGTCGGTCAGGACGAAGAGGTAGGAGATATCCTCTGTTCCTAATGTCAAGCGCAAAGAATCACGGTATGCATTTACCAGATGAGCATATTCTTTTTTCTTTTTCGGTGCAGCGCAGTTTGATAGCATGGCACCGTAAACGGTTCGATAGGTGTGGTAGAAACGAGGCTTTAATTGGAAAATGTTCTCCCTATCGATACCTTGCATTATTTCCAGTGTTTCTACATACATTCCCTGAACAATATAGATGTTTGCTATATCCAGCTTGGATTCATTGATCAGATTCTTGTTTGCCAACTGAATGGAAACTTCAAATTTTTTGTTGGCATATAGTAGTGCCGTATCAAGATTATATTTGCAATACTCATCATAGAGGCTGGAATATATGTTATAGCACTGGTCATTGGTTGCAGAACTTTTCAGCAGTCCTTTGATATTTCTGATGAGTGTTTCTTTATTTTGTTCGTAAATCTTTTTATTTTTGATGGTATTGTCCAACTCTATGAGCAAATCTTTTGTTGAGCTGAACGCAAAAAGAGGAGAATTTATCTCCAGAACGCAGAAAAGAATTAAAAAGAGTGTTTTTTTCATGGATTCCTTTGTTTTAAAAAATAAATGCAGAATATCAATGCAAATATTTTGCTTTCATGATCATATCTTAATGAAGTGCACAGCTACCCAATTATTCTTGGTGACGAAGCCTTGACAGGTGAGGCCAAGAGACTCTGCTTTTTTCTGAATCAAAGGAATGTCTGTTTCATAGAAGCCGCTCATGTACAATAGGGAGTTTACATGCATTTTTGCAGCATAGCTTGCCATATCATTCAAAAGAATGTTTCGGTTGATGTTGGCAAAGATGATGTCAAAATCAGCGGCTTTTTCCAGTAATTCCGCTCCTCCAAATTGGATCTCGATTTCCGGAGTTTTATTGAGTTTGATGTTTTCCAGTGCGTTTTGAACTGCCCATTTGTCAATATCAATACCAAGAATGGGGTCAGCACCTTTGAATGAAGCCAATATGGATAGAACAGCAGTTCCGCATCCCATGTCCAGAAAAGATTTTTTTTTGACGTCTAACTGAAGCAGTTCTCCGATCATCAGGCTGGTGGTTTCGTGATGACCGGTTCCAAAAGCCATTTTAGGGTCAATCAGGATGTCATAAGTTGCTTTTGGGACATCTGTGTGAAAGGAGCTGTGAATGACACAATCCTTACCAATGACGATGGGTTGGAAATAGTTTTTTTCCCATTCATGATTCCAATCCTTGTCTGGAACCATTTTGTTGGATAAAATGATTTCAGAGCCAAATAGTTTTTTAGGCAAGAGATTGTTTACATTTTTCTCATTGAAAACTTTGGACGGAACATAAGCGAGCATTCCATCTTCACATTCGACAAAGCTTTCGAAACCCATTTCACCGAGTTTTGCAGCCAAGACATCATTTACCAGTGTGTTGAATGGAGAAATTTTCAGGTGTAGTTCTAAATAAACCATAGAAGGGTGTTAAATATATTCAAATGGAGTAAACCTTTCTCAAAAAAAAGTATCTTTGTAATATAGAATCAAGAATTGTATTGAGAAATCAAGGTTCCTTTTAGAATGCAAAAGTAAACCTTTTATCATAAAGAATCATCAAAACACGATAATTATGAAAACAAGATGGATGATATTGCCGGCTATAGCATTTATGCTTCCGGTTTTGGCTTTGGGTCAATCCTCGTATTATGAAGATGATTTGTATTACAATCCAAAGAATGTCAAGGCTGAAAATACTCCCGTAAGAGAAAAGACCAAAAAGGCTGTACAGAATAGACAGGATGAGTCCGTGCAGATATACGATAATAGCGGTACACTCAAACGTTATGATTTAAGAGATGTGGATGAATATAACCGTCGTACACCTGTCAATGAGACGGAAGGAAACGTTGAAACGGAAGCAGTTGTTCAAAATAGAACAGATACAATTTCTGGAGATGAAAATCAACCGTTCGAGTATTCGGAACGTGTTCGCCGTTTCCATGATCCAAATTTCACAACCCATATCACCGATGATGAATACCTGAATATATATATCGAAGATGGGGCTGATGTGGACATTTATTATATGGATGATCATTCATATGGGTGGATGAGTCCATTTTTCTATGATTCCTATTATTATCCAAGATATGGTTATCGGTGGGGACGTTTTTATAATCCTTACAGCTTTTATTATGATCCATGGTCTTATTCATCTTGGGGTTATTATGATCCTTGGTATGCAGGTTGCTGGGGATGGGATCCCTGGTATGGTGGAGGTTATTATGGATATGGATACTATGGCTATGACTATGGCTGGGGAGGATATTACAACGGAGGTTGGTATGGTGGCAATTACTCACAAAACCGCCATCATCTGAATGCTGATCAGCGTAGATTCCTTTCTACCGATAGGTTTGGCCGTTCTGCTGCATTGAGTACGACCCGTGGAGCAGGGACGAATGCTGTAAGGTCAACCCGTTCGGCGAATGGGGTATCATACCGTTCAACTTCTGCGGTGGGTACAAGGTCAGGTTCTGTGACTTCAACCCGTTCCGGTTCTGATGCCGCAACTCGTTCAACCCGCACAACGACGCGTTCAGGTTCAGATGCCACAACCCGTACAACAACCCGTCCAAGTTCAAGTGTTGACAACCGTACGAGCACAGGTACAACTACCCGTTCCAGTTCAGAAACATCGACGCGTACTTCCAGAAGTGGAAGTTCAGAATCATCTACAAGAAGTGCAACACCTACTAGCTCTGTAAGTAGAAGTTCTTCTTACACTCCAAGCAATTCATCATATACACCGAGTAGTTCTTCCTCAGGGAGGTCGTCCTCGTCTTCCTCATCTTCGGGTGGTTCAAGCTCTCGTGGCAGTTCAGGTGGAAGTGGCGGACGCCGATAGTATCAGTTATAAATATCCTGTTTTGATCAATGAATAACAACCATGGGTTTATCAAGCCATCTTTATAGTTTATCGGGTTCACTTATGGTTTAACTTTTAATATCTCTTCTATGAAAAAATATTTTTTGTTGACAAGTCTGTTGGTGGTAAATACCATGGTCTTTGCTCAGGGGGAATTTGATGTGTTAAAGTACTCATTGACCGATATCACCGGGAGTGCCCGCTATGTTGCCATGTCCGGTGCTTTTGGAGCCTTGGGTGGTGATATGAGTGCCATCAGCATGAATCCTGCAGGTGTATCTGTTTATCGTAGTTCTGAATTTACCATTACCCCTTCGCTGTGTACAACTTCGACAAAATCTCATTTTGACCTAAGTTCAAGCGATTCGAAAGAGAAAATGTTGATCAATAATTTCGGATATGTGGGTTCATTTCGTACTTATGATGAGTCTGCCATTTCAAATTTCAATTTTGGAATTTCCTATAACAGGGTGA
>Ga0265294_10003927_pt1 | contig 18739 bp, 14 predicted proteins | sample MunlanPumphouse3_FD_192504 | JGI IMG/M metagenome (GOLD analysis project Ga0265294, IMG submission 192504) | Groundwater microbial communities from a municipal landfill in Southern Ontario, Canada - Pumphouse #3 | ecosystem: Environmental > Aquatic > Deep subsurface > Groundwater | place...
ATAACGAAGTCAAATTAACAACTAATGATAATGAATTAGGTATTGAATATATTTTTTCATGTAATGTAAAAGAACAAGGAGCAATTGTAGTAGATAGTAAAATGTTTTCTGAAATAATAAGAAAATTGCCAGATAGTGAAATAAAAATAGAATTAAAAAATAATAATATATTAGAAATAGAATGTTTAGATAGTTTATATAAATTATCCACAATGAATCCAGAAGAATTTCCAGAATTACCTGTTATAGAAATAGAAAAAAGTATAAAAATAAGTGATGTTAAATTAAAAAGTATGATAAAAAAATCAATAATAGCTATTAGTTTAGACGAAACAAAACCTATATTTACAGGTTGTTTATTAGAAGTAGATAAAAACAATATTAAATTAGTATCAATAGATGGTTTTAGATTAGCTTATACAAATGAAACAATAAATAATAATGCACAATTTAAATGTGTAATACCTGGTAAAACATTAAATGAAATAAATAAAATATTATTAGAAGAAGGAATAGATGTAACCATAGGGATTGCAAATAATCAAGTAATGTTTTTAATAGATAATTGCAAAGTTATTTCAAGATTATTAGAAGGTGAATTTTTAAATTACGAAACTGTCATTCCAAAAACAAAAGATACGAGAATTAAAGTTAAAACACAAGAAATAATAAAAGCACTAGAAAGAGTTTCATTAGTAAGTTTTTCAATAGAAGAAAAAAGTAGAAAATTTCCTGTAAAATTTGCAATAACAGTAGGAAAATTAACATTAACATGTGATGGTAAAAATGGAAATGAATCAAAAGAAGAATTATATTTAGAAACAGAAGGTAAAGATTTAAACATAGGTTTTAACCATAAATATTTATTAGATGCATTAAAAGCTTGTGATGATGAAGAAATTTACATAGATTATGGATCTAATATAGCGCCATGTTTAATTAAACCAATTGAAAATGAATCATATTTATTTATGGTGTTACCTGTAAGACTAACAGAATAATATAGGAGGATAAAATGACAGATCAAAAAGTTAATAATAATTATGGAGAAAATGATATTCAAGTATTAGAAGGGTTAGAGGCTGTAAGAAAAAGACCAGGTATGTATATAGGAACAGTTTCTGCAAGAGGATTACACCATTTAGTTTATGAAATAGTGGATAACTCTGTGGATGAAGCTTTAGCTGGTTATTGCACTGAAATAAATATTAGCATAAATAAAGGAAATACAATAACTGTTATAGATAATGGTAGGGGCATACCTGTAGGAATACATCCAAAACAAGGAATACCAACAGTTGAAGTTGTTTATACAATCTTACACGCTGGTGGAAAATTTGGAAATGGTGGATATAAAGTTTCTGGAGGATTACATGGTGTTGGAGCCTCAGTTGTAAATGCTTTATCTGAATGGACTGAAGTAAATGTATTTAGAGATGGTGGAGAATATCATATTAAATTTCAAAGAGGAAAAACTATAGAACCATTTACAAAGATTGGTCCTTCTAATAAAACTGGTACAAGTGTAACTTTTAAACCTGATGATACAATTTTTGAAACAACAGAGTTTGAAGAAGATATTTTAATACAAAGATTTAGAGAAATGGCATTTTTAATGAAAGGATTAAAAATAACTTTAATTGATAATAGAGTTGAAAATCCTAAAGTGAAAGAATTCCATTATGAAGGTGGAATAAGTTCTTTTGCAGAGTACTTAAATAAAAATAAAGAAGTTATTAATAAAACACCTATATATATTGAAAAAAGTGGTAATACTCCAGTTGAAATAGCAATTCAATTTAATAATTCTTATACAGAGAATATTTATAGTTTTGTAAATAACATAAATACAATTGAAGGTGGAACACACCTTGAAGGTTTTAAAAGATCTTTAACTAAAATATTTAATGATTATGCAAGAAAAAATAATATTATAAAAGAAAAAGATTTAAATTTACAAGGGGAAGATATAAGAGAAGGAATAACAGCTATTATAAGTGTAAAAGTATCAGAACCACAATTTGAAGGACAAACTAAAACAAAATTAGGTAACAGTGAAGTTACTGGGGAAGTTATTTCAGCGATGAATGAAGGTTTAGTTCCATTTTTAGAAGAAAATCCTCCAATAGCAAAAGCTATATTAGAAAAATGTGTTAGTGCTTCAAGAGCAAGAGAAGCAGCAAGAAAAGCAAGAGAATTAGTAAGAAGAAAAAATGTTTTAGAAACAAATGCATTACCAGGGAAATTAGCAGATTGTTCTGAAAGAGATCCTGCAAAATGTGAAATATTTATAGTAGAAGGAGATTCTGCGGGTGGTAGTGCAAAACAAGGTAGAGATAGAAAGATACAAGCGATACTTCCTTTATGGGGTAAAATGTTAAATGTTGAAAAAACAAGAATAGATAAAGTATATAATAATGATAAATTAATGCCAGTTATAACTGCTATAGGTGCTGGTTTAGGTTTAGATTTTGATATTACAAAAAATAGATATGGTAAAATTATTATAATGGCCGATGCTGATGTTGACGGATCACATATTAGAACTTTATTATTAACGTTTTTCTTTAGATATATGAGACCTTTAATCGATAACGGTAATATTTATTTAGCTCAACCTCCATTGTATAAAATATCTAAAAAAGGTATGAAAGATATTTATTTATTTGATGATAATGATTTAGAACCAACTTTAAAAAAATTAGATAAAGATAATATTATTATTCAGAGATATAAAGGTTTAGGAGAAATGAATCCTGATCAATTATGGGAAACTACAATGAATCCTGAAACAAGAACAATAGTAAGAGTATTTTTAGAAGATGCAGTAAAAGCTGATGAAACATTTACAATATTAATGGGGGATGAAGTAGAACCTCGTAGATTATTTATACAAGAAAATGCTAAGTATGTTAAAAATCTAGATGTATAAGGAGTTTTTATGAAAAAAGGTATATCTTTAATTATTTTAATAGTTACAATAATTATTATAAGTTTAATAATAACAACTGTTTCTGTTGTATCATTAGATATTGTTGATGAAGTTAAATATATGAGATTTAAAAATAGCATAGAAATGGTTGAAAAAGAAGTTCAAAAATCAATGTTAAAAAGCGAAACATATGGAGAATTATTTAGTGTAAATAATAATAATACAACATATGCAGAACAAATTTTAGCTATAAACACAAAATATAGTATAGATGTTAGTACGAGTGGATATATGATAGTAAGTAGTGAAAATAATACATTAAAACAATTAGGAATAAATAAATTAGATGGAATATATTTTGTTAATTATAATAATGGAAAAGTTTTTTCTGCAAAACCTATAACTTATAAAGATGAGATAATATATTTGTATAATCAATAAAAATTTCAAATAAATTGAATAATATTCAATTTATTTTTTTTGCTAATTTCTTGATATATCTTAGTTTCCAGTTGTTTTGTCGAATTTTGACGAACGATTTTTCTTGACTTTTTTTAATTCATGTAATATATTTGTATTGATGAATAAGAAAATTTTCTCAACATTAGAGTTGATAAACTTAAAAGCAATAAAAGAAAAAATTATTATACTACAAGGTAATAAATTTGCTAAAATACTTAAAGTAGAACCTGTAAATTTAAGCCTAAAATCTAACAAAGAAAAAGAACTAATATATGAATCTTATGAAGAGTTTTTAAAAGTCTTTAAAAACAATTTCCAAATTATAATAAAAAATAAAGAAATAAATTTAACAAAATATATAGAAAAAATCGAATCAATAAAATTTTTTTCAAATAATGAACTAAAAAATAGCTATATTGATCATATTAGGAATTTAATTAATTCAGAATATGTATATGAGAAAGTATTTTATTTGATATATTCAATAAATACGGAAGATAATGTAACTTTTAATAAAGTGATTAATATCATAGCGGAAATAGATGAAATAATAAAAGTAAATTTTGAAAAAATGGGTAATAAAATAATTCAAATTGAAGATAGTCAATATATGGATGTTATAAATTATATATTGAAAAAGTAAGGATAGTGTATAAATAATCAATTTTATAAATTTAATTAAAAAACTTAAGCAAACAAATAATATCTATAACAGCGAAGATTTTCGCTTTGTTAATAATATAAATGAAAAAATTGCAAATGAGTGTGTTTTATACAACACTCCAAATGATTTATTAGTTAATAATAAGTTTTTTACTGGATTAATTATTATTGATTATCCAAGAGCTATAAATGAAAATTTATTTTATGAAATTCAAAAAATAGATGCAAAAATTAATATTACTTTGTTTTTTGAAAAACTTAATAATTACGATATAATAAAAAAATTAACATATTATATTAGTAATATAAAAACAGAAATTAGCAACAATATGAAGCACAAAGAGGATTATGAATATATTAAGACAACATATGAAGATATACAAAAAATAAGACATGAGTTGCAAATAAATAATGAAAAATTATACAATTTTTATTTTTTAATTACAATTTATGATACCAATAGAGAGATTTTATTTTCAAAAATAGATTACATTAAGAAAATATTATATGGATTGGGCTTTATTAGTGTAATACCAACGTATAGATTGATAGCTTTATATAAAACAACAATGCCTTTTAATTATTTAGATAAGGCGATTAAGTTTGATAGTAGAAAGAGTATGTTGACTAATACGATAGCATCAATGTATCCTTTTAATTCAGATAAAATGTACGATGAAGATGGCGTTTTAATTGGTTACGATATAAATAATAAATCTATTAAGGTTTTAGATAGATTTGATAGAAAAAAATATATCAATGGAAATTTGTGTGTTTTTGGAACAAGTGGTTCTGGAAAATCATACTTTATTAAAACGCAAATTTTAAGAAATTACATTATCGGGAATATTCAAATATTAATAGATCCGCAAGGAGAATATACTGATATAGGTAAAAATATTGATGCAATAATAATAAAAATAAATGAAAATATTAAAATAAATATTTTTGATATTGATTATATTGGTAATAATGATAGTTTTTTAGAAAATAAAATACAAGAATTATTAATATTTTTTGAAATAATAATAAACGATTTATCCATAGAAGAAAAATCATATTTGGAAAAGGTATTAATAAAAATATATAATAATAAAGGTATAACCTTCGATAATAAAAGTTTATATATATACGAAAAAAATAAAAAAGTATTATTTAAACCATTAAAAAAAGAAAAAGAAGACTTTCCTATTCTTGAAGATGTATATAATTTAATTTTAAAAGAAAATAAATATAATGATTTATTATATAAAATTAAAAATATTGTATTTGGAAGTTTGAAATGGCTTAATAATTATACTAATTTTGATGAGAATAATAAAACATTAATATTTGATATATCTAATATTAGAAGCGAATATATAGATATATATATGTTTGTCTTTTTAAATAAAATAAATAAAATAATCAAAAACAATAAAGAAAAAAAGATAATATATATAGATGAACTGTGGAATTTAATAGGGCAATGTAACAATAATGTTACCCCTAATTTTGTTGTGGAAACCTTTAAAACAATCAGAAAATATAATGGAGTAGCAACTTCTATAACACAAGATATACAAGATTTGATTGTTAATCAAAATGTATATGGGAAAACAATTATTAATAATTCTATGTTTTTTTGCATATTCAAACAAGATATAGAAAATATACAAAATATTAAAACAATAATTGAGTTAACTGAATTTGAACAAGCCTTAATTAAAAAATTAAAACAAGGTGAATGTTTATTTAAAATATATGGTAATAGTTTTTTATTGAAAATAACAAGTTCTAATTATGAAAAAGGAATAATAGAAATGGGGAATGAATGCTAAAAGTATTAACTGCTATAGGTAATGAATACATTAATAATCAATTGGATTTATTAAATAGATATGAGATTGTTTGTGAAGATATACAATATCAAGAAGCTTTATTAGAAATAATTAATAAAAAAGAATTTGATATATTAATATTATATGAAAAAATAAATGGAGATATAGGAAAAGAAAAGTTTTTTGATATGTTGTTAAATATTGATAAAAGCTTTGAAATAGTGCTTTTAGTAGAAAGCGATTCAGAAAAAAATAAAAAATATTATAAGTTGAAAGGGATATCACGATTTATAAAAATTGATGATATAACTATTGATTCAATATGCTCAAAAATCGAAGAGAAAAATGAAAGTAAAACTATAGAAATAAAATATAAAAATAATATGAATGAAAATATAAATATACCTAAATATATAGGGATATATGGAACAGCAGGTAGTGGAAAAACAATTATTTCAATAGCTTTTGGTATTGCCCTAAATGAAATAATGAATAAGAAAGTACTAATAATGGATATGGATATATTAACGGCAAGCGTAGATACTTTTTGCGATATAAATAATAATGGCGAGTGTTCATTAAATAAAAGTATAGAGAGTATTAAAAAAAATGATTTTACGAAAGATAATTTATTAAAATCATTATATAAAATTAATAAAAATTTATATGTTTTTTCTGGTAATACTAATTATTATAAATGTCAAAATATATTATGCGAAGATTATTATAATAAAATAATAGAGAAAATTGATCAATTGTTTGATTATATTATTTTTGATATGAATACTAATTTATTTATTGATGCAACAAAATGGTGTTTAATACATTCAAATATTATTTATTGTATTATAGAAGGGAATTATAATAGTATTAAAAATATAGATAATTCACTATTTGTTATAAATAATGTTTGGGATATAGATCGAGAAAAATTTAAAATAATTCAGAATAAATATAGTAAATTCTCTGTTGAAAAGGAATATATTTATGAATTATTAAATATAAACTGTGTTGGGAAAATTCAATATAATAATTCTATTGAAAATGCTATAAATAAAGGTGAAGTTATAAAATTAATTGATAGAGTTTATAAAAATGATATATTAAATATTCTTGGTTATAAAACAAATAAAAAAAAATTTATTGGAGGCAATATAATTGATAATAAATCCATTTTTAAAGGATAATAATAATAACGAAGAAAAAAGTATAATTAATTTAGATAATAAAAATGAATTTATAAACCAAACAATAGAATATGTTTTTGATAATTACGGTGATGGATTATTAAATAATAGTGATAATAGAACTTTTATAATTAAAACAATAGAGGAAAGAGTAAAAAATAAATTTCTAGATAAAAATGAAATAAAAGAAATAACTAATATAATAGTTGATAAATTCTATGGGTATGATATATTGCAAAAATATATTGATAATCCTGAGATAACAGATATAAGAGTGGTTTCTTTTGATTTAGTGTATGTTAAAATAAAAGGATCTTGGATAAAAACTGATGAAACATTTAATAGTGATAAAGAATTTAATAATTTTGTAAGAGGTTGTATATTTAAAAATGGTGGAAAAATAAATAATGAAAATCCACTTATCGTTGTTAGTGATAAAAATAATAATTTGCGTATTGAAGCAGGAATATATCCTGTAAATGTTTTTTCCGCAAGTATTGTTATAAGAATTCATAGAAATAATACAAATGATACATTGGAAAAATTATTAGTTAATGAATCATTTATGTTTAATATGCAAATTTATAAATTTTTATTAAACATTATTGAAAAAGAAAAAAATATTGTTATAAGCGGTAAAGGTGGTAGTGGAAAAACTACATTATTAAGATCTTTATTAAAAAAAGTAGGCAATAACAAATCTTTAGTAATAAATGAGGAAACGTCAGAAATATTTTTAAAAGGTATGAATGTTATACAAAGAGAATGTGTGAAAAATAAAAGCAATGCTATAGATTTGGATATATTATCTAAACAATCAATGCTGATGTCTAATGATATAATAGTAGTTGGAGAAATAAAAGGCGAAGAAGCTTTTAATTTTTTAGATGCGATATCTACTGGACATGTTGGCTATGCTACAGTTCATGCTAATAACAGTAAAAATACAATTGATAGAATTAATTTATTGGTTAAAAGAAATATTAAAGCAAATACATACAGTTCAGAATTTATAGAAAGATTTTTAGCTTCTAATATAGATTATATAATTTACATGAATAATTTTAAGATAAAAGAAATTTTAAAAATCAAATATAATAATAAGCCTGAATATGTTTTATTATATGAGGAAAATAAGGAAGTGTTAGTTGAACATAATTATTAAAATAGTGTGCTTTATTTTGATTTTTCAAACTATAAGCATTAGTTTTATTTTGTTAAAAAACAAAAAACATAAAGTGATAAATACAAAAATTAAAACTAATTATTTTGATAGAATAATTAGCAATATAGATTTTAAAAATAATAAATATTTTAAATGGGTTAATTCTAAAACGATATTTTTTACAGTTTTAGTTCTATTTGTATTGCTTTTATTTTCAATGAGAGAAATAATAGGAAATTATTTTTTGACAATTATATTTATTTTGCCTTTATCCTTTTTACCGATATTTATTATTCTAATATATTCTGAATTGAGTAAAATCAAAATGGAAAATAATATTATAAATTATATTTTACAATTGAAAAATCAATCAAAAATATCTGATGATATAATACAAATATTTAGAAATGTTTTACCATATACGCAAAATCCATTGAAAAACTATGTAAAAGCGTTTTTGTATGAAATCGATAGGGGAATGCATGTTTCAATAGCTTTTAAAAACTTTAGAGAGAAAATAAGATTTAAAAGGTTTAATCAATTGTTAATTAATTTAGAGAGTTGTTATTTTAATGGTGGAAATATATATAACTTATTAGATAAAACACAAAAAGTATTTATTAAATACCAAAAAGAAAGAATAAATAAAAATGAACAAACTATTTCCGCAAGGATTGTATTATTTTTCTTGATGTTTTTAATAATATTTGTGTACTTTGTTTTTATAAAAAATAATTTAGAAATATATAATATTATGATCAAAGATTTTTTTGGATTTATTATTTTATTTTCTAATATGATAAGTATTTGGTTTATGATAGGTTTGATAATTTATGTTCAGAAAATTGACGATTAATGAAAGGAGTTATATGGATTTAGATAATATAATAAACAGTGCAATAAGGGCTTTACCATTACCTAACTTTGTTGAAAATGGAATTATAGCTGTTAAAGATGGTGTAAAAACGTTTGCAGAAAATGTGTGTAATAAAAATGCAGTTGAAGATTTATGGAATGCAAAAGATGAAATAAAGAATGGCGGTGTAACCGCTGGTATATCAAAGGTTATAGATATTGCTATAAATAATGCAAAAAAGAATAATGATATAGATTTGAATACAGCAAAAATATTAAAAGAATGTAAAGGCTATTTATTAGAAAAATTTCAAAAAGATAGCGATATGAAATTAATAGGGCAAGAAAAAATACTGACAAGTATTGAAAAAAAATATAACAAATTAGAAGAAGCGATAGAAAATTCTGATATAAAAAATATAAACAAAATTAAGAATAGTATAGTATCAGATTATAAAAAATTGATGCCTACGGTTGAATTAATAAATAAAGTTGAAAACTTAGAAAATAAAGTTGAATTATTAAATAATAAACAACCAGATCAACTAAACATTACAGCGTTGGAAAAAGAAATTTTGAATAAAATAGCTTAATTAAAATAGAAAGGATTGATACTTTGTATACAAAGCAAAAAATTACAAATATAAATGAGTTAAGAAGAATATATTTAGATGTTTCGTGTTTTAAAAATAAAAATTTTACTAAATATATTGAAAAAAACAGAATAGTTTTATGTGTGTCAGAATTGACATTATTAGAGATTAAAAATGAAAAAACGTATGGTAATATACCTAACGAAGAATATGTCGATAATTTACTAAAAAATGCGTTTATTTTAAAATTAAATAATAAAATACTTGAATTAGCTAAAAAATTCATGATTGATAACAAGTTGCCTAAAGAGCAATATAATGATGCTTTACATATAGCTCTTGCCAAGTATTACAGGTGCTATACGATAATTTATGATAAAGAGACATTAAAAGAAAAAAGGTTAGAAAATTATAAATTACAGTTTTATATAAATTAATAAAATATTATAATAAAAATATTTATTTTTATATGATTTTTCTTGCAAAGTTAAAGTCGTTTTGATATAATAATTACATATAAAAAGCAATAAAAAAGCTACAAATATTAAGAAAAGAGGTTATTATATGAGCGACACAGATAATGAAAAGGTTGGCAAAGTTATACCCATAGAGCTAAGTGCAGAAGTAAAAAAATCATATATGGATTATGCTATGAGTGTAATTGTTGCGAGAGCCTTACCAGATGTTAGAGATGGTTTAAAGCCTGTTCATAGAAGAATATTATATACAATGAATGAAGATGGTTTTACACCAGATAAAGGGTATAGAAAATGTGCTACTACTGTCGGCGATGTATTAGGCAGATATCATCCACATGGCGACGCTTCTGTTTATGATGCTTTAGTAAGAATGGCGCAGAACTTTTCTTTGAGATATATGTTAATAGATGGACATGGTAACTTTGGTTCTGTAGATGGAGATGGAGCTGCTGCTTATCGTTATACTGAGGCAAGAATGTCAAAAATATCTATGTTGATGCTAGAAGATATAGATAAAAACACAGTAGATTTTATGCCTAATTTTGACGATAGATTAAAAGAACCCGTAGTATTACCTTCAAAATTACCAGCATTATTAATTAATGGTTCTTCTGGTATTGCTGTTGGTATGGCTACAAATATACCACCACATAATTTAACAGAAGTAATAAATGGTATTATCAAGATGTTAGAAAGCGATACTGAAATTACTGATGAAGATTTGATGACTGAAATTAAAGGACCCGATTTCCCTACAGGAGCATATATTGTTGGAAGAGAAGGTATAAAAGAAGCATATAAGACTGGTAAGGGTAAAATAACTGTTAGAGCGAAATCTGAAATAGAAGAAATGAATAATTCAAGACAAAGAATAATCTTTACTGAAATACCTTATGGTGTTAATAAGGCTAAACTTATTGAAACTATTGCTATGTATGTTAGAGATAAAAAGTTAGTTGGAATTTCAGACTTAAGAGATGAATCAGATAGAGATGGTATGAGAATTGTTGTAGAATTAAAAAGAGATGCAAATGCAAATGTTGTATTGAATCAATTATTTAAATTTACACAATTGCAAGATACTTTTGGAGTAATCATGTTAGCGTTAGTTAATGGTGAACCTAAAATATTAACTTTAAAAGAAATATTAAAATGTTATATAAAACATAGAGAAGAAGTTGTTGTAAGAAGAACAAAATTTGATTTAGAAAAAGCACAAGCTAGATTACATATATTGGAAGGTTTAAAAAAAGCATTAGATAATATTGATGAAGTAATAAAGATTATAAGAAATGCTTATGATGATGCAAAAGAAAGATTAATGGCAAAATTTGCATTAACTGAAATACAAGCACAAGCTATTCTAGACATGAAATTAAGAACTTTATCTGGATTGCAAAGAGAAAAAATAGATAATGAATATGATGAGTTGATTGCATTTGTTAAAAAATGTCAAGAAATTTTACAAAGCGAAACATTAGTATATCAAATTATAAAAGATGAATTGAAAGAAGTAAAAGCCAAATTCGGAGATGAGAGAAAAACTCAAATAATTGCAGCTGAGGGCGAATTTGAAATGGAAGATTTAATCAAAGATGAAGATGTAGTGGTTGCATTAACACATTTTGGTTATATTAAAAGAGTACCAATAGACACATACAAGAGTCAAAGAAGAGGTGGAAAAGGAATAACAGCAATGTCTACAAGAGAAGAAGATTTTGTTGAAAAATTATTTGTTCCATCTACTCATAGTACAATTATGTTCTTTACTAATAAAGGTAGAGTGTATAGATTGAAAGGATATGAAATTCCAGAAGCAAGTAGGATTGCAAAAGGAACTGCAATTGTTAATTTATTACAATTAGATCCAGGAGAAAATATTACAGCTGTTATTCCTTTAAGAGAATTTGTTGATGGTCAATATTTGTTGATGATGACACAAAAAGGTTTAGTTAAAAAGACAAACTTAATGGAATATGCAAATATTAGAAAATCTGGATTACAAGGTATTGCATTAAAAGATGATGATGAATTAATTGATGTAAGGTTAACAGATGGAAATAGCGATTTAGTAATGGTTACAAGAAATGGTATGTCAATTAAGTTTAATGAAAAAGATGTTCGTTCTGTAGGAAGAGTATCTCAAGGCGTTATTGGTATGAAATTATCTGCTGATGATATTGTTGTTGGAATGGAAATAATTCACGACGATAAAGATTGTTTGTTGGCAATAACAGAAAATGGATTTGGTAAACGAACAGAATTAGAAGAATATAGACATCAATCAAGAGCTGGTAAGGGTGTTATAACTTACAAGGTAACGGAAAAAACTGGTAAAGTTATTGGAACAAGAATTGTAAAAGATGATGATGAAATAATGTTAATAACAAATGGTGGAGTAGTAATAAGAATGTTTGTTAAAGAAATAAGTATTTTAGGTAGATCAACACAAGGTGTAACATTAATGAGAACTAGTGGTGAAGAAAAAGTAGTAAGTATAGAAAAATTAGATATGGGAAAAGAATACGGAATAACCGACGACGAAGAATAATCTTTATGGGGGAAACCTAAATGGGTAATAATGAAAAAGAGTTTGTAAAAGAAATAACAGACATGGAGAAGGATTTTGCTACATGGTATACAGATGTTGTATTAAAGACAGAGTTAGTAGATTATCCACCAGTAAGAGGTTGTATGGTAATAAGACCATATGGTTATGAAATATGGGAAAATATTCAAAAGGAATTAGATAGGCGTTTTAAGGAAACAGGTCATAAAAACGCCTATTTTCCTTTGCTTATACCAGAAAGTTTATTAAACAAAGAAAAGGATCATGTAAAAGGATTTGCTCCTGAAGTGGCATGGGTTACTCAAGGTGGAGAGGAACAATTGAATGAAAGATTATGTATAAGACCAACGTCAGAAACAATTATTTGTACTATGTATTCTAAATGGGTAAAATCATGGAGAGATTTACCAGTTTTAATAAATCAATGGGCAAATGTTGTTAGATGGGAGAAAACTACAAGACCATTTTTGAGAACAACTGAGTTTTTATGGCAGGAAGGTCATACGTTACATTCTAGTGAAGATGAAGCAAGAAAAGAAACCTTGAAAATTTTAAAAATATATGCAAATTTTTGTGAAGAGTTTTTAGCAATTCCAGTAATATCTGGACAAAAAACTGAAAAAGAAAAATTTGCAGGAGCAAAAGAAACATATACAATAGAAGCAATGATGCATGATGGAAAAGCTTTACAAACAGGTACTTCACATTATTTTGGAGATGAATTTTCAAAAGCATTTGATATAAAATTCCAAAACAAAGAAGGAAAAGAAGAGTATTGCTATGAAACATCTTGGGGAGTTTCCACTAGAATGATAGGTGGAATTATTATGACACATGGAGATAATAGAGGATTAAAATTACCACCAAGAATTGCTCCTATACAAGTAATCGTTATACCTATCGCAATGCAAAAGGAAAACGTATTATCTAGAGCTATGGATTTAGCAGAATTTTTAAAACAAAATTTTAGAGTAGAAATTGATGGTAGAGAAGAATATACACCAGGATATAAATTTAATTACTGGGAAATGAAAGGTGTTCCTATAAGATTAGAAATAGGACCTAAAGATATAGAAAATAATCAATGTGTTTTAGTGCGAAGAGATACTGGAGATAAAGAAATTGTAAGTCTAGATGGTGTTGGAGATCAAATTAATCAAATGTTAAATGATATTCATAATACAATGCTTTTGAGAGCTTTTGAAAATAGACAAAGTAGAACGTTTACAGCGAGTAATATTGAAGAATTAAAAAATATATATGATAACAAACAAGGTTTTGTTAAAGCAATGTGGTGTGGAGATAGAGCTTGTGAAGAAAAAATGAAAGAAGATTTTGGTGTAACGATTCGTTGTATTCCTTTTGAACAAGAAAAGCTAGGAGATAAATGCGTTTGTTGTGGAAAACCAGCAAATAAAATGATATATTTAGGAAAACAATATTAGAAAAATTTTAAATGTAATAGATCGGTGGTATTATTTATATGACTTATGAAGAATTAACTAATAAAGAATTAGAAAGACAACAAGAAACAATAGAATTAATAGCAAGTGAAAATATTGCAACTGAAAGAATATTGAAAATGGTTGGTAGTGTTTTAACAAATAAATATGCAGAAGGACAGCCATATAAAAGATATTATGGTGGTTGTGAATGGGTAGATGCAATAGAAATAAAAGCAAAAGAAGATGCATGTACTTTATTTCATGCTGAACATGCAAATGTACAACCTCATTCTGGAAGTCAAGCAAACATGTCTGTCTATTGTGCTTTATTAGAACCTGGAGATAGAATTATGGGTTTATCTATAAATAGTGGTGGTCATTTATCTCATGGAACTAAAATTAATTTTTCAGGTAAAATATATGAAAGTATTTCATATGATGTTGATCCAGAAACATATTTATTAGATTATGATGCAATTGAAAAAATGGCAATAGAGTTTAAACCTAAAATAATTGTTACAGGGGCATCAGCATATCCAAGAATAATAGATTTTAAAAGATTTAGAGAGATAGCAGATAAAGTAGGAGCATATTTAATGGTAGATATGGCACATATTGCTGGTCTAGTTGCAGCAGGGTTACATCCAAATCCAGTTGAATATGCAGATGTTGTTACAAGCACAACACATAAAACATTAAGAGGACCAAGAGGTGGATTAATTCTTTGTAAAAAAGAATTAGCTGAAAAGATAGATAAAGCTGTATTTCCAGGAATCCAAGGTGGACCTTTGATGCACGTAATTGCGGCAAAAGGTATTTGTTTTGAGGAAGCAAAAACAGAACAATTTAAATTGTATCAAAAGAATATTATTGAAAATTGTCAATACTTTGCAGATTGCTTAATAAAAAAAGGTTTAAAAATATTAACTGGTGGAACAGATAATCATTTGTTATTATTAGATTTAAGAGGAACTGGAAAAACTGGATTGGATTTACAAAATGAATTAGATGAGATAGGAATTACTTTAAATAAAAATACAATTCCTTTTGATACAGAAAGTAAAGTTGTAACATCAGGTGTAAGAATAGGCACAGCAGCAATAACAGCAAGAGAATTTATCAAAGAAGATATACAAATAGTAGCAGATATTATTGCTGAAGTAGTATTAACAAAAGATGCTATAAAAGATAATAAAGATAGGTATAAAGAAGTTATTCATAAAATATGCGCAAGTCATCCAATATATTCAAATATTCAATATTAAAAAAAATAAAATAGTACTTGCAAAAATAAAAAACCCGTGCTATACTATATAAGCATTGGTTAAATCGGGGTGTAGCGCAGTTGGTAGCGCACATGGTTTGGGACCATGGGGTCGCAGGTTCGAACCCTGTCACCCCGACCAATTTGATGTAAAAAATAACAGTCATTTATGACTGTTATTTTTATTTTATTAATTAAGTAATAATTCTTTTATTAGTAAACCTGTTTGAGATAAGTTCTCTTCTATATTTAAATTATCTACTATAGTATTTGGTTTTAAAAAAGAGAATATTTCTTCTTTATATGAAAAAGACCAATTAATCCAACTAATGTTGTTATCATTTAAAAGTTTAATCCATTTTTTTGAAGTTTCTGCATATATTTCAGTATTCTTATCATTATCTGATACTCCCCATTCTGTTACAAAGACAGGAATATTACTTTCGATTGCTTTTAATAAATTAAATTCTGCACTTTCAAAGTTATTACTACTAGGATAATAATGGTAAGCATACATAATATTATCTTCTAAAATAATATTATCTTCAATTGCTTTTAAGTTCTTTGACCAAGTTGGAGTACCTACTATTATAATTGAATTTGAATTTTTACGAATTGTACTAATTATTCTTTCTGCATATGGTTTTATGCTTTCTAACCAAGAAACATTATCTCCATTAGGTTCATTACATATTTCATAAATAATATTAGGTGTATATTTATATTTTTTAGAAATTTCATTAAAAAATTCATTCGATTCATTTATATATTTGTTTGGATCCCCATCAGATAATATATGCCAGTCAATTACTACATATATATCTAAAGCAATACAGTCATTAATTATTTCAATTGTTTTGTTTTTAATATTATCTTTGTTATATATATATCCATTTTCTTCAGTATATATAGCAATTCTAAAAACATTAACATTAAAATTATCTCTTAATTGCTTTAAGGAATCATATGTAATTATATCGCTGTACCATTGAATACCATGACTACTTATTCCTTTTAATTGGAATGTTTCATTTCTAGAATTTTTTATTACTGCGTTTTCCACATGAAGATATCCATTATATGAGACCAAATTAGATTTTTCCATAGATATATATTGAAAAAAAACATAGGAAATTATACTAAGTAATATAACTAATAAAATTAATATAAATATTAATGATTTATCTTTCATATATACCTCCTCTATTATTTAAAATAATTTTTTAATTCATATTTAGTAACATTGTTATTTTTTGTGTTTATTACTTCTTTATTAGTGTTATTTATATCAAATTTAATAGCTATTAATAAATAGAATGTGTTAATAACTATCCAGATTAAAGATAATAAATATGTTAAAAGAAGTGCACCACTACATATTTTTATTATACATATAACTAATGCTGTAATATTTAATAAAAGAAAAGCACAGTGTATGCATAATAACTTTATATTCATGTTTGTAATTTTTTTATTTTTAAATTCTTTTGGCGATACTTCAAAATTTAAAGGTTTTTTAATAAATATATTTGATAACAGTTTAATAGATAATATTGGAGAAAGTATTACTTCCCTAATATTGTTCCATATATATGAATTTTCTTTTTTATATGCTAATGTTATAAATAAAAGTTTTAATATGTATATAGGTAACCATATTATTAAAAACGTTGTAATATTACAATCAATAACTATAATGCTAAATAGTATAAATAGTAATGGTAAAATTAAATAGAATATTCTTTTAATATTAGATAACCAATGAAGTATACAACTAAAATAGTCTAACTTTTGGTTGAAATTTAATCCTTTAAATGTAAAAAAGTTGTAATTTTTAATCATTTGCATACAACCAGTTGCCCATCTAGAACGTTGTTTAATAAAACCATCAAAATCTAATACAGAATGGCCATATGCACTATTGTTATTTAATGCAATTGTATCATAACCTTTATCTTGAATTAACATACCAGTTGCAATATCTTCTGTAATTGTTTTAACAGCAAAACCATTAATACTATTTAAAGCAGTTCTGTTATATATTACATTAGTCCCACAACATATAACACTATTGTTTTCATTTCGTGCTAATTGTATATTATTGAAAAAGTAGTTTTGTTCATATGGTATCTTATTTTCCAGATTAAATCTATATTGAAAAATATCTGGATTTTTAAAATTTTGTGGCAATTGTAAAAATCCAAGATTAGTATTATTTACAAAATATGGTATAGTTTCTAAAAGAAAATTAGGTTCTGGAGACATATCTGCATCAAAAGTTACAACATATGGAGAATTTGTAAGTGTTAATGCATTGTTGTAATTTCCTGCTTTAAAATTAACTCTCTTTTTTCTAGTAATGTAGTTTATATCTGATTTTTTTGCTAAGTCGTTACATTCTTTTCTATTTCCATCATCACATAAATAAATATGTAATAAAGACTTGTTTGGATAATTTAAGTTCTTACAACTATCGATAGTTTCTTTTAATATATCTATACTTTCGTTATATGTTGCAATAAAGATATCTATTTCTGGATAATCTGTATCTTTGATTACAGGAAGAACTGGAATTTGTTTTTCTTTTAATAAAAAGTTTTTAGAATATATAGTGAAATCTATTGCCTCCCATAATTCTATGAATAATAAAAGAATACCAAATATTAAAGATAATATTCCAAGGTGTATAGGAATAGTAAATGATGCCCTAAAAACAAGATAGAATATAGTTAGTAGTGTAATTAATATGAATAATGTAGTGTTTGTTTTTTTCATTTTTCCTCCTAGTGATTTAGATTATATCATATAATATATAGTACAATCAATTAAAATTGACTTTTTAATGAATATATAATAGTATAAAGGAAAATAATAACAAAGGAGGGCATATATGAAAAGAGGAATATCTTTAATAGCATTAATTATAACAATAGTTGTATTAATAATATTAACAAGTGTTGTAGTATTTAATATGAAAGCACCAATGGAAGAAGCAGTATATGCTAAATTTGCGAATGATGTATCTGTTATACAAGAAAGCGTAACAATGAAATTATTAGATAATGAAGCAAGGTATGCAATAAATCAAAAAGCAAAATTATTAAGATGGGTAGGAATAATAGATGGTTATACAGAAGAAATGGCAAATGAAGGTATAGAACCACCTTTCAATAATAGCACAATAGTTATAAAAGGAAATAGAGTTTTAAAAATATCTTCAGAAATGAAAAAAAATATTAATGTAGCAGAAGTTGAATTTGATAATTATTATGTAGATGCAAAAGGGAAAGTTTATAATAGTGGAT
>Ga0265294_10003928_pt1 | contig 18734 bp, 18 predicted proteins | sample MunlanPumphouse3_FD_192504 | JGI IMG/M metagenome (GOLD analysis project Ga0265294, IMG submission 192504) | Groundwater microbial communities from a municipal landfill in Southern Ontario, Canada - Pumphouse #3 | ecosystem: Environmental > Aquatic > Deep subsurface > Groundwater | place...
CCGTTCCACCGACCCCATGATGGTACTCATGTTGGGTGAAGAGAATAGGGCAAAACCGATGCCCACCCATAGCAGGATGGCGATGATCATCCAGATAGGCGTATGGCTGCCGATCCATGCCAGCATGGCCAGTCCCGAGGAGCAGATGGCCATGCCCGCTGTGGCGAAGTAGCGAGGCTCAATCCTGTCTGAAAGTCGTCCCACCAAAGGGGAGAAGAGGGTCATCATCAACGGTTGGGCGATGATCACCGCTCCCGCATCACGGGGTGAGAGCTCCTGAATTTTCTGCAGGTAGAGACTGAGGAAGAAGACGATGGCAAAGGTGGAGGTGTAATTGATCAGGGCGGAGAGACTGGAGTAGGTGAAGAGGCGGTTGTGGGTGAAGAGGCGCACATCGAACAGTGGATATAGGGTGTTTCTTTCGTGCTGCCAGAAGCATAGCAAGAGGATCAGTGCACCACCCATCAGGAACCATCCCGGCAGTGAGGGAATCAGCGTGGAGCCATAGACCAGCGCCGTGAGGCCACACATGAAGAGCAGTATACCCCTGCCATCTCTTTGTACAGGTTGTTCCGCCTTCTGTGCAGGTTCCTTCAGTGCGAAGAGAGTGAGGAGCAGCGTGGCAAAGCCCAGCAGTGCGGCGATCAGGAAGAGGGTGCGCCAGCCGGCATAGAGGATAAGCATCCCCCCCAGCAAAGGGCCCAGTGCCAGACCGGCGTAGACAGCCGAGACGGAGATACCGAGCACCTGTCCCCTTTTGTGCGCGGGAAAGGAGGAGACCAGCAACACCTGACCCGTGGTACTGGTGAAAGCGGCTCCCACCCCCTGCAGAAAACGGGCAGCGATGAGCCACCATCCACCGGGTGCCAGCCAGCAGAAAAGAGAGGATAGGGTAAACAGGAACAGTCCCACCGTGAAGAGGCGGCTGCTCCCATACCTGTCGCCCCACGTTCCTGAGGGCAGCATGAAAAGAGCTGTAGCCAGCAGGAAGGAGGTGATGATCCAGCTCAGTTCTACGGCAGAGAAGGCAAAATCACTGCTGATAGCCGGCAGGGCGATATTGACCGCAGATATCAGGAAGGTTCCCAGGAAAGAGGTGGCTGTCACCACCAGCAATGTGGGCAGCGCACCAGGAGAAGAGTCGTCGCGCCCTTTTCGGAAAAGATTTGCCTGTTTGTTGCGATGGTCGGTCATATGGTGAGTCTGCAAAATTAGTCGCAAATATAGCGATTTCTCTCTGTTGGCACAACTTCAGGAAAGGGGATGGGGGTGATACTTTTTCCATGCCATACTGCCGTTTTTCATGGAAAATTGTATTTTTGCAATAGCATACCGAACAACCAACATCGCATGGGCAACAACCTTTCAATAGACAGCCACGAATTTCTACGACTTTATCGCAGGCTTTATCTGTTTTTGCGTCAGTCGTGGAAGCAGGAGATGGTGCTTCGTCTCAGGGAGATGGTTCGGAACTCGCTGCGACCGACTGATCCTGGGGTGCTGTATGAGCTGATCCTGGAGATGCGTACTGCCGTGATCACGCTTGATGAGATCGGACTCAAGCAGCCTACGGTTTGTGCCGTGTTGCTCTATCGTTCGGTTATCTCCGGGCATTATTCGCTGGAAGACATTCGTCGTTTTTTTGGTGATGAGGTGGAGGTGATACTGCGGGGATTGAAAAAAGTAAGTCGTTTCAGCGATAAGCGCACGGCAGTGGAGTCGGAAAACTACATGAAGCTATTGCTCTCGATGGCTGAGGATATTCGTGTGGTATTTGTCCTGATCGCACGTCAGCTGCAGCTGATGCGTGACGCGAAGACTGCAGAACGTTCCCGGCGCCTCGATCTGGCCGTGGAATCCTCCTATCTGTATGCACCCCTGGCACACCGGTTGGGGCTCTATGCCATCAAATCGGAGCTGGAAGATCTCTCCCTCAAGTATACCGATCGGGAATCATACGACTATGTCGCAGAGAAGCTGAATGAGACAAAGCGATCGAGGGAGAAGTATATCCGTGAATTCATTGAACCGCTGGATGAGCGGCTCTCCAAAACAGGGTTGACCTATGAAATCAAGGGACGAACCAAATCGATTCATTCCATCCTCAACAAACTGAAAAAACAGAAGATCGATTTCGAGCAGATATACGATCTATTTGCCATTCGTGTGATCCTGGATGCTCCGGCTGACCAGGAGAAGGCACAGTGCTGGCAGGTATATTCGGTCATTACCGATATGTACCAGCCCAATCCCAGGAGGTTGAAGGATTGGCTCTCCATACCCAAAAGCAATGGTTATGAATCGCTACACATCACCGTGATGGGACCCGATTCCCGCTGGGTAGAAGTGCAGATCAGAAGTCGTCGCATGGATGAGATTGCCGAGCGGGGATTGGCCGCTCACTGGAAATACAAGGGTGTGAAAGAGGAGTCGACACTCGACAGTTGGCTCACCTCCTTACGGGAATCGCTTGAGGACAAGGAGGCCAGCCTGAGCCAACAACTGACCGACTTCAGGCTGGATCTCTACGAAGAGGAGATTTTTGTCTTCACGCCCAAGGGTGATCTCTTCAAGTTGCCCAAGGGAGCTACTGTGCTCGACTTTGCCTTTGCCATCCATTCAAAGCTGGGAGCTACCTGCATTTCCGGGAGGGTGAACGGCAGGAACGTGCCGATCAAGCATCAGCTGAAAAGCGGTGATCAGGTGGAGATCAACACTTCGGCACATCAGACACCGAAACAGGATTGGCTCTCCTTTGTGGCTACCTCACGGGCACGTACCAAGATACGACAGCTGCTTAAGGAGGAGACGGGCAAACAGGTGGATATAGCCAAGGAGACGCTCTCGCGACGGATGAAGAACCGTAAGATCGAGGTGGATGATGCCCATCTGATGCAGCTGATCAAAAAGCTGAAATACAAAACTGTGACAGATTTCTACGCAGATATCGCAGCAGAGAAGCTGGAGATCAATTGGGTGATTGATCGCTATCTCGAGTTGGAAAACAGGGAGAGTGAGAGTCGGGACGGTACACAGTTGGTGAGTGCTGGTCAGTTCACCCTGAAAACGGATCTCCATGAGGTTCGTAATTTCGATGAACTGGTGATCGACCAGAACCTGACGGGGGTGGATTATAAGCTGGGCAGGTGCTGTAATCCCATTTTCGGGGATGAAATTTTCGGTTTCGTGTCGTCACAAGGGATCAAGATTCACCGGGTGAGCTGTCCCAACGCACAGGATCTATTCTCCCGCTTTGGTTACCGTGTACTCAAGGCACGCTGGTCAGGCACCACCGGTAACTCCAGCTATACCATCGTCTTGCGGGTGATCGGCAATGATCAGCTCAATATTGTGGCCAACCTCATGTCTATCATTTCCAAAGAGGAGGGAGTGCAGATGCGCTCCATCTCCATCGATTCCAACGATGGCCTTTTTCAGGGAAATATCTCGGTAATGCTTGCCAACACCTCGATGCTGGAACAGTTGATCAGAAAACTGAAAGCAGTGAAAGGTGTGAAATCGGTAACGCGCCTCAATTAATCGGCAGAAGTGTCGAAGGTGGAGAGCAATTGTTGCACATACTCCCGCTGAAAATCCTCAGGACGGAGAATCTCATCATTGTAACGGATCAGGTCGATGTCAATGATCACCCTTCCCAAGTATTTGTCCCGCGGTGAACGTCCTACTGCGCGCTCCGTCTGTTTGATCTTTTCAATTACCTCCTCCGGTAACAGTTCTGTTTCAGCCTTTGCCAGCACATTCCGAAAAAGAAAGGAGTAACGGTCATCATCCGGTTCCGACAAAACCGACTGGCTGAAGAGAATGTCGGGGAACAGACGCGTCAGCATCCTCCTGGCTTTATCAATATTGGTCTTTGCGAATATGTTGGATCCTATGCTTAATAAAATTGTGCTCATACAGTTGTATTGAACGGCAAATATACACATTTTTGGTGAAAATGATCGGTTAAAAGGGAAATCTATTATCTTTGTTCCACGATAACTATTAAAAAATGAAAAATTTACAGCTACTGCTGCCCTTTCTTTTTTCTTTGGTCATTGGCTCCCTTACTGCCCAGAATGAGTCCCCGCTGATATACCGGATCAATATCCGGGAGAACATCGGCAGCAACAGTTGGATCCACCTGCAAAACGGATTGCACGCAGCATCGTTGATGGATGCCCGTGCGGTATTGCTTCATATGAACACCTATGGGGGTGGGGTAGTGGAGGCTGACTCCATGCGCAGTGCGATCCTTAACTCTCCATTGCCGGTATATGTGTTCATTGATAACAATGCAGCATCGGCCGGAGCCCTGATTGCGATTGCCTGTGACAGCATCTTTATGCGCAACAGCGCGACCATTGGCGCCGCCACAGTGGTTGATGGAGGCAGTGGTGCCGCGGCACCTGACAAATACCAGTCCTATATGAGAGGAATCATACGGGCGACAGCCGAGAGTCATGGAAAGAAAGAGATTCTACAAGGGAGAGATACCGTTCGGGTGTGGCGTCGTGACCCGTTGATAGCCGAGGCGATGGTAGATGAACGGATTGTTGTTCCCGGATATGCCGATTCCACACAGATAGTGACACTGACAGCTTCCCAGGCGCTGGAAGTAGGGTATTGCGACGGCATTGCTGAAAATATACATGAGTTGGTGGTGGCCCATCTCGGAATGAATGATTATCGCCTGGAGACCTATAATCCCACTTTTTACGACAGGGTGAGGGGATTCCTTACCAGCGGAGTGGTGCAGGCATTGTTGATTATGTTGATCATAGGTGGCATCTACTTCGAACTGCAATCACCTGGTGTGGGCTTCCCCACAGCAGCAGCTATCACTGCGGCCATTCTCTATTTTGCTCCTCTCTATCTTACCGGGTATGCACAGAGCTGGGAGGTGCTTCTCTTTGTGGTGGGTTTGATTTTCATCGTTTTCGAGCTTTTTGTCTTTCCCGGATTCGGCATCCCCGGCATCGCCGGTATCCTGTTTGTCTTTTCCTCTCTGGTGTTGGCAATGGTAGGAAATATCCGGTTTAGCCTGGAAGGGATGAACCCTGCTGAGCTTTTCCGTGCGGTGATGATTGTCCTGGGTGGCATGGGCATGGGGGTGGCATTGATCATTTATCTCTCCAGCCGGATCGGTAAATCGGGGCTGTTGAAGCATGCCGCATTGCATGCTGATGAAGAAGGGTTTTTCTCGGTGCCGATGGAGCCATCGCAGCTGGTCGGTAAAACAGGAGAAGCTGCCACGATTATGCGGCCATCGGGAAGAGTGATGCTCGGGGGCTCCTATTACGATGCCATCTCCCTTCAGGGATTTATTGAGAAAGGGGAAGCAGTGGTGGTGAAAAGGTATGAAAACTTTCACCTCTATGTGGTGCGAATCAAGGGGTGATGTTATTTTCTGCAAGACAAAAAACAACAAGCCCTGAGACAATTTCCCAGGGCTTGTTCTGTAAAGATCCTGCCGTTCGGCAGCTCTCTTTAGTTGTATGCGGCTATCTCCTCTTCACTGTATGCCTGCTTCTTGAAAAAGAAAAAGAGCATATAGGGGATGAACAACAAAATGATCGCCCAAATGATGTTGCCCAGCTTGCTTCCTTTTTTCATGTTGTTTACGAAAATATGACCCAGCATACCCTCTATCACCAACAACATACCAATGACCAGGTTGGTATTGTTTGTCGTACCCATCAGAAAGGGTACCACCAATAAGAGAACACCAATGAGCATTACAACCACTCCGATGTATTTTGCAAATTCTTTCATGTGTATAACAATTATGATTTTTGATTTCGTAGCGCAAATAAACACAAAAATTGACAAACCAGGAAATAATTTGGGGTAAAAAACGGAGGATGAGTTGAAAAAATGGCAAATGTCCGGAAAAACTGCCTCCCGGCTGTGAGGAGATCTCCGAATTTGCTTATTTTTGTAAATTGTTCATCCGAAGAAAGTGAAAGCAGTGAAGAATATTGCCCTGTTTGTCTATCAATGGATCATTTTCATGCCGTTGTTTTTGTTGATCACCCTTCTTACCGCCCTCACGGTAATGATCATGACTCCCCTTTTTGGCAATCGTTTCTGGGGATATTACCCCCCACATTGCTGGTCCAGGCTCACCTGCTACCTGGCACTCTGCCGCGTACAATGCAGGGGACACGAAAATCTGGATCCCAACCAGTCCTACGTCTTTGTCGCCAATCATCAGGGAGCTTTTGATATCTTCCTCGTTTATGGGTTCCTGAATCAGAATATCAAATGGATCCAGAAAGAGAGCCTGCGAAAGATCCCTCTGGTGGGATTTGCTTCTGGAAAAGCAGGTCATGTGTTTGTCGATAACTCTACGGCGGCCGCCCGTGCTGCAACCATCGAAAGGGCAAAGGCAGAAATCACGGATGGCATATCGATGGTGATCTTTCCCGAAGGAGCGCGTACCCTCACCGGGAAGATGGGGCGTTTCAAACGGGGAGCCTATCACATTGCTCGTGATCTGGGATTGCCCGTTGTGCCACTAACCCTCAATGGACCCTATGATGTGTTAAAGCGAAACAGTCGCCTGATCAAACCCGGCAGGTTAGAGCTGGTAATCCATGAGCCGATGCCTGCGGCATCACTTTCTGATGAGGAACTGGCTGCATTGATCGACTGTTCCAGGGGGATCATCTCTTCTGCATTGTGGGAGCCATACCGGTAGGATGGAGGGTGACAAAAAAAGAAATGGTTGTCTCACGACAACCAATCTCCATTGTTAACCTTAAATCTAATACCATGAAAAACACGTTGCAAATGTACATGCATCTTCTCATTTCACCAAAGATTGAGACCGAAAATCTTGTCTTTTTAAATTTATTTAGTATTTTGTTTCCGACAGTGGAACAAACAAAGAGAAAGTTTGCGTTTGTTTGCAAATTTTGATGCGTGAGCCCTGTAGATGGGGCATACTGTTACCGTATCAGTCGTAAATCCTGTTGGCAAAGAAATTCAGCAAACTCCAGTTGAAGCGATACCACCGTCTGGTGGCTTTCTGTTTTCCACCGAACTGTAGCAGGAAGCGTGATCGTCCACTGTTCTTGTGAAGGAAACCGACATCCATGAAATCGAAGAAAAGAAAACCCTCTTCTTCTGATCGTTGCATGGCGGTATAAAGGGTGAAGATGGTAGGATACAAGAGCTTGTATCGTTTTGATTTACCCCAATAATAGAGGCAGAAGACAGTCTCCTTCTTCTCATATCCGAGTATCGCTCCGCCAATAATCTTACCCTGGTAACGGGTGAGCAGAATTTTCCCTTTTCCCTTTTTTACATAGTGATGAAAAAAGCATTCCAGGTAGGCATAGGGTGGAAAGCGGCGTCTGATTTTTTTCTGGTTGGTATTTCGGATCAGCTGGTAGATTTCCGGTAGTTCCTTCTCCGAGAGCATCTCCTCTATCTGCACACCCTTTTTCAATGCCCTGTTCACCTGATTCTTACGGGATGGAGTAAGTTGATCCCATAGCTTTCTTCTACGTTGCAGTGAGTTGCGGATATTGATCCATTTCACTGAGTAAAAATGATTTGCGCGAAAGCCCTTGTATCCAAAGATGGCATTTCCCAGGTTTTCGTAACGAATGAGAAACACCTTCTGCTTTACTTCCTGTACCAGGCGGGTAATCAGCAGGTCGAACAGTTCTATCTGAGGCAGGTCACCCCCAAAGAATGCAGGTTGTTGTGAAATGATGCACCGCTTGAAGAGTGAATGGCTGAAAAACCGGTTTTTTCTGACGATGATGGCAAAGAGTGCAGCAACAGGTTGATCCTTATCGAAGGCAATCAGCATAAAGGGAGTATAGGTGGGAGTATGGCTGTACCAGTCGAATGAGGAGGGATAGTGAAAGAAATTACCCACTTCCATGGGGGGCAGTTCCTGTTTGTGATAATATGTTTTGACACTGTATGCCATGTTGAAGGGGGATGTTTATCACATTTTTTACAAATGTACATAAAATAATGGAAAGAGCAGCGATTCAGCTCTTTCATACGGGTTATCCTCCGGCTGTCAGTTTATGCATCACTTTGAATACGATGGGGCAACTCTCGGCGTTTTTTACCGACAGATTGAAGATCTGGTAAAACTTTTTTCTGTCGGTGTGCGGATATTCACGACATGCTTTTGGCCTGTCCTCATAGATGGAACAGTAGTTGTCATCTCCCAGGAATGGGCAGGGCATGGAACGGAAGACCCGGTCTCCATCCTCATCGGTTCGGAGGTGCTGTTCAATGACAACCGATGCTTTGATGCACAGTGCTTTGGCTATCCGGTCCACATCATTGGGCAGGATCATCGGTCCCAGAGAGCGACAGCAATTGCCACAAGCCAGACAATCGGTCTCAGCTACCGCTGCGAGGTGTAGCTGTAGGATCTCTCTGTCCATTTTCATCAGTCGCCGTTTGTTTGTCCTGTACCATCTCTCCCATGCGGGCTTTAGCAGGGCAACTTCTTTGGGCAGATCAGTGATATGCATTTTTTTCTGTAAAAGTACGCTCTTTTGCTGCCAATTGGGTGGCTTTTCCTGTTTTATTTTGTAAATTTGTCATATAATTCTTGCGCAACAATCACACAAAATAGGCAAACGTACAATTTTTATGGCAAAGAAAATTCTTGTAACGGGCGGAACAGGCTACATTGGATCACATACCGTCGTTGAGCTACAACAGGCAGGTTATGAGGTGGTTATTATTGATAATCTTTCCAATTCGAATGCCGACGTACTGGAGGGGATTACCCGTATCACGGGGAAGCGTCCCCTGTTCGATAAGTTGGACTGTACAGATATGGATGCGCTGAAAGCTCTTTTCCGGAAGCACAACTTCGATGGCATCATCCATTTTGCTGCCAGCAAGGCAGTGGGGGAGTCGGTACAGAAGCCGCTGCTCTATTATCGCAACAATCTACTGTCGCTGGTGAACCTGCTGGAACTGATGCCCGGGAACAAGGTGAAAGGTATTGTTTTCTCCTCTTCCTGTACCGTATACGGGGAACCTGACAGCAATCCTATCGATGAGAATGCACCCATCAAGCCGGCTGCCTCACCCTACGGGAATACCAAACAGATCAACGAGGAGATCATACAGGATTTTATCCACTCCGGGGCTCCCGTGAAGAGCATTATCCTGCGTTATTTTAATCCGATCGGCGCCCATCCCTCTGCTGAGATCGGAGAACTTCCATTGGGTGTGCCGCAGAACCTGGTGCCCTATATCACACAGGCCGGCATCGGAATCCGGAAGCAGTTAAGCGTGTTTGGTGATGACTACAATACACCTGACGGATCCTGTATTCGTGATTTCATCAACGTGGTGGATCTGGCCAAAGCACATGTGAAGGCCATTGAACGAATGCTCGAGGATCAATCGGATGAACAGGTGGAGATTTTCAATCTGGGTACCGGTACGGGACTGTCTGTTCTGGAGTTGATCGCTCTCTTCGAAAAGGTATCGGGGCAATCGCTTAACTACCAGATAGTGGGTCGCCGTGAAGGGGATATTGAACAAATCTGGGCACAGCCGGACAAAGCAAATAATGTACTGGGCTGGAAAGCAGAGATCTCAGTAGAAGAAACGATGGCTTCAGCCTGGAAGTGGCAACTGCGACTGCGCGAGAAAGGAGTGATGTAACAGAGGCTGATTGTCAGAAATAGTATTCAATCACCAGGTAGTAATCCTCACCACCGTTCGGTGATTTGTCGATCTCAATCTTATTCTCTCTGGCCAGCCAGCCTATGGCAGTGTAAATCTCCTTTTCAGTCAAACCGGATGCCTCTCGCAGACCGGTGATGTTCCATCGCTGGTTGTTGTTCAACAGGTTCCAGATGATGCCCGCGTGGGTTCCGATCAGTTTCTTGTACATAAACGATGTCTCTTCTTTGTGTGGTCTCCTTGTTGGTTCTACAAGCAAGTGAATGAGAGAACCATTTCTTTATTGTAGAAACGTCTGATCTCCTTTGTTTGTTCGTGGGAAGGAAGAGAAAATTGTTATCAGACCAAAAAAATAATCAGGTAGAGGTAGGCAGCCGGCACTGCCACCAGCAGGCTGTCGATGCGGTCAAGGATGCCACCGTGACCCGGGATGAGTGTTCCCGCATCTTTCACCGAGCAGGTGCGTTTGATCAGTGATTCAAAGAGATCACCAATTGTTCCGGACAGGGCTACCACCAGTGCAAATCCCATCCACTGAAAAGAGGTGTACTCCGGGTACAACCTGGCAAAAATGAGTGCCGCCAGCAGGGTGAAGATGATACCGGCAATAAATCCCTCTACCGACTTTTTGGGAGAGATGTGAGGAATCAGTTTGTGCTTACCGGTAAGCGAGCCGATGAAGTAGGCAGCGGTATCATTCACCCAGATAAACACAAAGAGGGCAATGAGTGGTACCCAGTCGTATCCACCCGTTTGTGGATGGTGCTGATTGCTATAGGAAAGTACCATGAGCAGGCTTAGTGGCATGGTAATGTATACCTGTCCAAACACGGAGTAGATGATGCCATGCAGGATGTCCTGGCGACGAATGAAGATGGCAGATGCAAGGAGCATAAGCAGGTAACCCAGGACAGAGACCGGCAACAGAATGAGAGAGGTCTCTTCCAGGAAGAGATAGACCGATACAAACAGGAGCAGGCCATGTGCTATATTGAAAATTTTGCTGATGGCATGTGAGGTGTCCTTTTCCACCATTCGGTAGAATTCAAAAAGTCCCATCGCGAGGATGATGCCAAATACAGCCAGAAATGAGTAGCGCCCACCCAGTACCCCCAGGAGGATCACCAGGATGTAGATGATACCTGCCCCTGCGCGTGTAAGTAAGTTTTTAAGATTCAACTTCCAGATCAATTTGCTTCTCCATCAGGATGTTATACCATGAGATGATTTTCTTTACATCTGAAACGTAAACACTTTCGCGACTGTAATCCGGCAGCACCTCATTCATGTAGGCAAACAGTTCGCTGCCCGATGCCTTGGTTCCCACGGATGCCTTGCCACCCTTCTCCTTCTCCTTCATTTTTTTCAATACTTCACGAAGGGGAGTATCACCATCATTGGTATAGACAGAAACATCGCTCAATGCCACCACCTTTTCATGCACGTACACTGGCAGACGTTTACCATCGGTGAGTGATTCAACAATATTCAGATTCTTTCCGGTTGAGATGAGTTTATAGAGACCGGGACGGCCGGTAACCGATAATATCTTGGATAACATAGTAGTCAATTTAATACTCTATTTTGAAACATGTTTTTTCAAGCTGCAAAAGTACGCAGACTCTCTCATATTCGCAACTTTTACGGTGAAATGTGCTGATTTTTGAGAAGAAATGCTTTCATCAGTCGAAAAAGTACTACTTTAGTAGCAATATTTATTTGTTAAGAACCATTGAAATGTACCGATTGATGACCATGCTATCATTGGCTGCTACATTGTTTGCTTCTTGTACCGGCAATCGTTCGGGGGGACAGGGAACAAACAGGGAAATTTCTGCTTCCGGCTCGCTGATGACAATGGAGGGCAATAAATGCTATCTGGCAGTTGGCACTTATACCTCCGGTGAAGGCAGCAGAGGCATATACCTCTACAATTTTGATATCCTCACAGGTAAGAGTGACTCTGTGGGGATGATCGAGGTAGACAATCCCTCCTATCTCACCTTCAGTCCCGATGAGCAATTTCTCTATGCCGTGGGGGAGAACGATGAAGAGAAGAGTGCCGTGCATGCATTTTCCTTTGACAAGAGAAGCGGCACATTCCGGAAGATCAACTCGCAGGAGACGAAAAGTAACGGCCCTTGTTACATCACAATCGATGCAAGGGGGCGCAACGTGCATACTGCCAACTACGGTGGGGGAAGCATTTCCACCTTCCAGGTGAACGATGACGGCAGTCTCTCCTCCCTTCTCTCCCTTATACGTTTCAGTGGATCAGGTCCCGACAGCTTGCGTCAGCGACAGCCTCACCTGCACAGTGTGGCCTATTCTCCCGACGGTCGTTTTCTTTTGCTGCCGATCTGGGAAGCGACAGGCTTTATCGTTTCGAGGTGCAGGAGACTCCCTTTCAGGGGCAGCCGGTGATACAGGAGAGTCGTATGACCGAAATTGAAACGCCCCCGGGTACAGGTCCCCGTCATTTTGCCTTTCACCCTGATGGGGGTAGATTTCTCTACCTGCTGGGTGAGCTGTCGGGGGAGGTGGTGGTTTATGCACATCATGGCGGCGAACTGGAGCAGAAACAGGTTATTGCGGCCGACAGCGTGGGTGCTCGCGGCAGTGCCGATATTCATGTCGCGCCCGATGGCCGTTTTCTCTATGCTTCCAACCGCTTGCAGGCCGATGGCATTGCCATTTTTGCGATTGATCCCGACGAGGGCACACTCACCAAAGTGGGGTACCAACCTACCGCCAGGCATCCACGTAACTTTGTGATCACTCCCAATGGGAACTATCTCCTGGTTGCCAGTAGGGATGAGAACAGGATACAGGTTTTCTCAGTGGATGGGAACAATGGCCTGCTCACCGACACCGGCCAGGATATTGTGGTAAGCAAGCCGGTGTGTCTGAAGTTTGCAGGTATGAAGTGATTGCGTCTTACTCATCCGGACTGTCTCTTTTCTGGCACCGGTATGGTTTCAAGAGATCATTTTGTGTTGTCAAACCTGAAACGGGTAGATTTTCCATATCACATGTAAGAAGATAAAACCGGTTCAATGACAGGGTTTGTCACAACTCTCCCAACTGCCCAATCTCGTCAATGTTGAATGGGGTAGACTGATAAACAAAGTAGTTCAGCCAGTTAATGTAGAGCAGGTTGGCGTGCGATCGCCACTGAACCAGCGGCAGCTGCTTTGGGTCGTTATCTCTGTAGTAATTTAGGGGGATTGACACGGAGTCCATCCCTTTTTCCATATCCCGCACGTACTCGTTATGCAGCGTGAGAGGCGAATATTCAGAATGACCGGTCACATAGAACTCCCTTCCACCACGGGAACAGGCGATATAGACACCCGCTTCTTCCGATTCGGAAAGGATCGTTAGTTCCGGCTGTCGCCTGATCTCTTCGGAGAGAATGGTTGTGTGACGGCTGTGAGGAGCGTAAAACTCATCATCGAATCCCCGGAACAGAGGAAAAGAGGGATCGGCGATCGTGTGTCTGAAAACGCCGAACAATTTTTTCTCCAGTGGATATTTGTGGATGCCGTAAAAATGGTGCAGCGCCGCCTGTGCCCCCCAACAGATATAAAAAGAGGAGGTGACATGGGTCCGTGCCCAGTCGAAGATGCGGATGATCTCATCCCAGTACTTCACCTCCCGGAAAGGAAGCATCTCTACCGGTGCGCCGGTGATGATCATGCCGTCGAAATAACGGTTTTTCACCTTTGTAAAGCTGGTATAGAACGACATCAGGTGCTCAATCGGGGTGTTCTTGGGAGTGTGGGAGGAGAGTCCCAGGAACTCGATCTCCACCTGAAGGGGGGAGTTGGAAAGTAGCCGTATCAGATCGGTCTCGGTGGTGATCTTGAGCGGCATAAGGTTTAGCACCAGTATTTTAAGGGGACGGATATCCTGTGTGGATGCCCTTAAGTCATCCATCACGAAAATATTCTCTTTTTTCAGTATCTCAATCGCCGGGAGATTATCTGGTAAATTGACAGGCATGATCTATATATTTGTTTGTGGTCACTTCTTTTTCTTCTTTTTTTTCTGCACGCTCCAGCCGAATTTGCCGATTTTCTTTCCCAATCCGTAATAATGCCCATGGGTATAGGCCAGCAAACCGGCTCGCTGCAAATCGAACCGACCAGTAACAGGATCGAGGTACTGATCGTCGGCTTTCACGTTGACTACCTCCGAGATGAACATCTCGTGCGAGCCGAGCGGGATGATCTCCCTGACACGACACTCGATGCAAACGGGGCTCTCCTCGATCAACGGAGCCTCCACGAGAGTAGCTTTTCCTACTGTCAGTTTCATCTCTTCAAACTTGTTGAAATCCCTGCCCGATCGCACCCCACACCAGTCAGTAGCCCGTGCCAGCGCCTCGGTGGTGAGGTTGATCACATACTCGCCGGTACGTTTGATGATCTCATGGGAATGACGTGAAGGCCTCACTGAAATATAACACATGGGTGGATCGGAGCAGATGGTGCCCACCCAGCTTACGGTAAAGATGTTGTGTTCGTCGGGGCTGCTTCCGCAGCTGATCAGTACCGCCGGCAGCGGGTAGATCATCGTTCCCGGTTTCCAGTCTTGTTTCATTTTTTCTAGCTTTTAGCTTTCAGCTTTTAGCTTTCAGTAATCAGCCTCTTGTTCATATTTCCTGGTTCCTGAACTTCAAACCCTGAACTTCAAACCCTGAACTTCAAACATACCAACCTGCCAACTTGCCAATTTATTTATATCAATTCAATCTCCTCTTTCCGGATCTTGAGTTCGCAATAATGACACTGCAGCTCCACCATCTCCTTGTCGACCACCTGAAAGCGGGTTTTCATCGGTTCGTTGTTGGTGATGCACTTGGGGTTGTTGCAGCGAACGATCTCGATGATCTCATCGGGCAGTACCACTTTCTTTTTCTCCACCACCTCAAAATTGCGGATGATATTGAGGTTCACGTTGGGTGCCACCAGGGCAATGCGGTTGATCTCATCCTCGCGGAAGAATTTGTCAGAAACCTTGATGATGCCTTTCGATCCCATCTTGCTGCTTTTGAAGTTGTTGCCGATGGTGATCCGATTGTTCAGCTTCTGCAGTTGCAGGAGTGAAACAACCTTGAAGACTGCCGCCGTGGGGATATGATCGATGGCTGTGCCGTTCTCCAGGGCGGCGACCTGCAGTTCTTTTCTCATATTCATCTCTCATTTAAATGGTTTGTTGTATATCAATGCCCAGCAAGTCACAAATCACCGCCTGACGGACAAACATGCCGTTCTTTGCCTGCTGGAAATAGTAGGCCTTGGGATTGTCATCCACATCCTGGCTGATCTCCTTCACCCGGGGCAGCGGGTGAAGCACCCGCAGGTTCTTCTTCGAGTCACTGAGCATCTCGTTATGCAGCACATAGACATTTTTCACCTTTTCATATTCCATCAGGTCGGTGAACCGCTCTTTCTGCACACGGGTCATGTAAAGGATATCGGAACCGTTGATCGCTTCGGGAGAAAACTCGGTATATTCGCGGAAAGCAATGCCATTCTTGTCGCAGAATGCCTTGTATTTTTCGGGGATGGCCAGCTCCTCCGGTGCCACAAAGTGAAAGGAGGGGTTGAAGTGCGACAGTCCCTGGATAAGGGAGTGTACCGCACGCCCATATTTGAGGTCACCCACCACGGTGATGGACAGATTCTCCAGTGTCTCCTGCGTCTCGAAGATGGTGAACAGGTCGAGCAGGGTCTGCGTGGGATGCTGGTTGGAGCCGTCACCGGCATTGATCATAGGCACGGGTGAGATCTCGGAAGCATAGCGCGCCGATCCTTCGAGATGGTGGCGCATGATGATCAGGTCGGCATAGTTGCTCACCATCATGATGGTGTCCTTGAGCGACTCACCCTTGGTAGAGCTGCTGGTGGCGGCGTCGGAGAAGCCGATGATGCGGCCACGCAGGCGGTTTACAGCGGTCTCGAAGCTGAGGCGCGTACGGGTGGAGGGTTCGAAGAAGAGGGTGGCACAGACCCTTCCCTGGAGGAGGTCACGGTTGGGATTCTCCTTGAATCGGGAGGCGGCTTGCAGGATGCGCAGGATATCTTCCCTGTTGTAATCGCCAATATTTACCAGGCTTTTGGGGCTCATCATAACCAATATTTTTCAATGAATGCGTTGTGCATAGCAAAAGTAGAAAAAAACCCTGCAATCTGATTGCAAGGTTTTGAAAATTTATCGTCATACCTCCAGATCCACGTCGAAAAGCTCATGCCAGGGCAATCCCTGCTTGTTGAGTTGCTCCATGAACGGATCGGGATCAAATTCCTCCACATTGTAGACCCCCGGTTTCTTCCAGAGCCCCTGCATGAACATCATGCCCCCGATGGTGGCCGGGACGCCGGTGGTATAACTGACTCCCTGGGCGCCAGTCTCCTTGTAGGCCGCTTCATGGCTGCAATTGTTGTAGATGTAGTAGGTGCGCTCTTTGCCATCCTTGATGCCACGGATGCGACAGCCGATAGAGGTCTGGCCGGTGTAGTTCTCTCCCAGCTCACCCGGATCGGGCAGCACGGCTTTCAGGAACTGGATGGGTACGATCTTCTGGCCGTTGTACTCTACTTCGTCGATGCGTGCCATGCCGATGTTCTGAATCACCCTGAGGTGGGTGAGGTACTCCTGTCCGAAGGTCATCCAGAAGCGTGCCCGTTTGAGGGTGGGGAAGTTTTTTACCAGTGACTCCAGCTCCTCGTGGAAGATCACATACGACTCCTTTGGTCCAATCTCGGGGTAGGTGAGTGGCTGGTGGATCTCATGCGGTTCGGTTTCAACCCATTCTCCATTCTCCCAATATTTACCTTTCTGGGTTACCTCCCGGATATTGATCTCGGGGTTGAAGTTGGTGGCGAACGCCTTGCCATGATCACCCGCGTTGCAATCCACGATGTCGAGATAATGGATCTCATCGAAGTGATGCCTGGCAGCATAGGCGGTGAAGATACTGGTTACCCCGGGGTCGAAGCCGCAACCCAGGATGGCGGTAAGCCCCGCTTTCTCGAACTTCTCCCGGTAGGCCCACTGCCACTTGTATTCAAACTTGGCTTCATCCTTCGGTTCGTAGTTGGCCGTGTCGAGGTAATGTACCCCTGCTTCGAGGCAGGCATCCATGATGGTCAGGTCCTGGTAGGGGAGTGCCACGTTGATCACCAGCTCCGGTTTGAAATCATTCATCAGCGACACCAACTCCGGCACCTTGTCGGCATCCACCCTGGCGGTCTTGATGGAGACGCCGGTACGTCGTTTCACATCCGCCGCGATGGCGTCACACTTGCTTTTGGTGCGGCTGGCCAGCATGATGCCGGTGAAGAGGTCGCTGTTTTGCGCCACCTTGTTGGCCACCACCGTTCCTACGCCACCGGCGCCTATGATCAGAACTTTACCCATATAGATTTCTTTTAAGATTGTTGATGTTTCCTTGTGTCAGCAATTGACCACACGTTGTCATGAGAGCAGTCAGCACCTGATATTCCTGCTGTCATCTCCCGGGTGGGTCATCCACGGCTGTCCACAAATATACGATGATTCTCGGAAATGATGCCGATAATAGTTGAAAAAAGTGCGGTTTGGTGGCAACGTCCATTTTTTGTATATTTGTGTTTATTCATAACCAAACGAAGCAAATCATGAACGAAGAAAAGATCGAACAGATCTCCCGCTCTACCAATGCCATCAGTGAATGGAGTATCCAACTGCTGACTAACGCTGCTGTTCCCGAAAACTGGGTGAAATATATCAATCTGTTGCTATTGCTTGTGGTGCTTGTGCTGCTGGTCTTCATGGTACAGTATCTCACCCGTCGCATCCTTCATGCCATCCTGAACCGAGCCGCCAGAATCACCGGTATCGAATTGCTGCGACATCTCGCACTGCGTCGTTTTCCCCATTTCCTGGCGATGATCATCCCCTTCAGCCTGGTGAAAGGATCTATCCCCATCATCTTCGATCTCTTCCCTCGGACCATGCTACTGGTGGATAAGCTGGTGGATATTTTTCTGATCTTTTATGTGATATGGCTGATTGCTTCGCTGGTAAACGCTTTTACTGATACGCTACGCAGTCGTCCCAGCATGGCCGATAAGCCATTGGACAGCTATGTGCAGGTGGTAAAGATCATTCTCTACAGCATCGGGTTCATCATTCTTTTCTCCATTCTCACCGGTCAAAAACCAGGCGTGATCCTTGGGGGGCTGGGTGCAGCGTCGGCTATCCTGATGCTGGTTTTCAAGGATACCATCCTCGGACTGGTGGCCAGCATGCAGGTGTCGGCCAACGACATGGTGCGGATAGGCGACTGGATCACCATGCCCAAATATGGTGCCGACGGTGATGTGATCCAGATCACCCTCACCACGGTTAAGATCCGCAATTTTGACAAGACCATCACCACCATACCGCCCTACTCCCTTGTGTCGGACTCTTTCCAGAACTGGAGGGGGATGGTTGAAACCGGAGGGAGAAGGGTGAAGCGAAGTGTTTGCGTGAAGCAGTCAACCATTCGTTTTCTGAGCGATGTAGAGCTGGAAGAGTTGCAAAAGATACAGCTCCTGTCTGACTATATCGTGACGCGGAGCCACGAAATTTCGGAATACAACCAGTCGACGGGTGCCGATAAATCACTGGCCGTGAACGGCAGAAATCTTACCAACATGGGTCTATACCGGCAATATGTCAAGAACTATCTAAGACATCATCCCGATGTACACAAGGATATGCTTCTTATTGTGCGTCAGTTGCAACCTACTTCAAAGGGACTCCCCCTGGAGCTTTACTTTTTCACCGCTACCACCAACTGGCTACAATATGAGGATATTACTTCCGATGTATTTGATCATGTGACTGCAGCGGCTTCGTTTTTTGACCTTGAACTGTATGAGGATATCACCAATTCGCCGGTAGCTTCCGGTGTGGCTGCGATATAAAAGGTGACACCGAATAGAACTGAAAATGGATGAAATTCTAAAATTAATTTTTACCTTTGTGCCAGCTATTTCTTTGTTTTGGAAAAA
>Ga0265294_10003930_pt1 | contig 18727 bp, 18 predicted proteins | sample MunlanPumphouse3_FD_192504 | JGI IMG/M metagenome (GOLD analysis project Ga0265294, IMG submission 192504) | Groundwater microbial communities from a municipal landfill in Southern Ontario, Canada - Pumphouse #3 | ecosystem: Environmental > Aquatic > Deep subsurface > Groundwater | place...
ATGTTGAACATTAGCCAGGGAAAGTGACTGATCCTCAAAATTATGACAAGAAGGAATACCCAGCAGTAAAGGACTGAGTAAAACCAATAGCCGGACTTTTTTCTTGATGCTATATATTATTTTGTCCATTCAATTCCAAAAATTAAGCGCAAAAGTAAGAAGAATTTTAGCTTAAATTGCAAATAACAAGTTTTTTATGAATAATTAGTCCGAAAACTGCCTGTAGTACTTTAGCCCTTGCGAAGATAATGCGTGATGCTCCGGTTCTCCGAGCTTAGCACCCTGCCTGAGATATGGCATTCTTTAAGCTGATCTTCCGGAATATGCAAGGCTTTGTGCCCCCGGCCGATGGAAGTATGCCAGGTTTCTACCTGGATTTCATCCCAGAGCCCGGCGTCCAAAAAAGCTTTTTGCAGGGTGCTGCCCCCTTCGACCAAGAGGCTGTGAATGTTGCGTGAATATAATACAGCCAGCATTTCCTCAAGCTCATTACTCATCCGGTGCCTGCTCAGGGCCAGCCATTCTTTGTTGCCGACAGTCTTAGAGTAATTCAGGGTAAAAATAAGGCAGGGAAATTTATCGCTCAGCAATAGTAAGTCTTTTTGCAGGCTGTTTTTGCGATCCAACACAACACGCAAGGGATGTCTTCCGGGCCAATGCCTCAGCGTCAGCTGCGGATTGTCCAGCAGTGCTGTGCGGGAACCCACCAATATGGCGTCGGATTCTGCTCTGAGCTTATGAACCAGTAATTGGCTGTAGGCACTGGAGATTAGCAGAGCCTTTTGGCCGTCTCCCGGCTGACGGATAAAATCGGAATAACCGTCGGCCGTTTGAGCCCATTTCAGTGTTATGTAAGGCCTTTTCTTTTTATGGAAGCAAAAAAAACTTTTATTCAAATACCTTGCAGCCTCTGCTTCCAGCCCAACTTCTACTTTGATACCGGCAGCGTTTAATTTGGCAATGCCCTGCCCGCAAACATCAGGAAAAGGATCCTGGCAGGCGATTACCACCCTGGGAATTTTTTTTTCAATTATCAGATCTGTACAGGGAGGGGTTTTCCCAAAGTGGGAGCAGGGTTCCAGATTGACGTATAGAGTGGACTCTTTTAGTAATTCCTGATTCTTGACAGCCCTTATAGCCTTTGGCTCTGCATGAGCTTCGCCGGCCCGGTGATGCCAGCCTTCGCCGATAATGGTGTTTTGGTGCACAAGCAGTGCTCCTACCATTGGATTGGGTGAGCAGCTTATGCGTCCGTTTGCCGCCAGTTGCAGACAGCGCTGCATGTAAACCGCTTCCGGATTTTTGTTTGTGGTATTATTGTGAAGCAAGGATAAATCCATTATTTTTGTAAACAAATTGTTAACCATGCAAACCTTCCTGGCCTCTGCGGCAATAAGCCTGAAAGAATATTACCGACCCGAAGAAATCAGGCAGTTGGCCTATTCTTTGTTGGAGGATTGCTGTGGTTTTTCCAAGAATGAAATCTACGCCGGCAAAGATACTAAAATTTCAGCTAAGCAAAGGGAGGAATTAGAGCAAAAGCTGATTAGGCTGGCTCGGGGTGAACCTTTGCAATATATAACAAAACTTGCTTATTTCTACGATCTTAAGCTTGCAGTTAATCCGGCGGTACTGATTCCACGCCCCGAAACCGAAGAACTGGTGGAATGGATTATCAGCGATTCTGCCCGGAGAAAAGGAAAAATCCTGGATGTCGGCACAGGCAGTGCTTGTATAGCGCTTGCATTAGCCAAACACTTGCCGGGCATGCAAGTGGAAGCCTGGGATATTTCTCCCGCTGCTCTGGCTTTGGCCCGACAAAACGCTGCGGACCTGAAGCTGGACATACAATTAAGGGAGCAGGATTTATTCAGTTATAGTCCGAAACCAGGGCTTTCGACTTACGATGTTATCGTGAGCAATCCTCCCTATGTGACTACGACTGAGGCCCTCAGGATGGGAAAAAGAGTACTCGATCATGAACCGGCTTTGGCCTTATTTGTACCCGACGACGATCCCCTGGTTTTTTATCGGGCTCTGGCTGCATTGGCTGCCGGGATCCTTAGTCCCCTGGGAAGTGTATACGTAGAAATCAGCATCTATTACGGCAAGGAAACTGTACAATTGTTTAAAGATGCGGGTTTTGATGAGGTAGTACTCCGGCAGGATCTTTCCGGCCGCGACCGAATGATAAAAGCAAGTAAATACCATGGATAATTATTCACAGGCACTTAATTGGGCGCAACATTATTGCTCCAAAGCAGAGCGCTGCCCGGGAGATGTGTTGAAAAAAATTGGAAAATACAACCTGGATGCGGACTCTGTCAAAGGCTTGCTGGAAAACCTGCGCAAGGAAAATTATCTGAACGATGCAAGGTATGCCAGGGCTTATGTCGTGGATCAGTTTCGTTTCAGTCGCTGGGGCAGGATAAAAATCCGCTATATGCTAAAACAAAAAGGCCTTGCCGAAAAAGACATACAGGAAGCCTTGGAGCAAATACCTCAGGATGAATATCTGGAATCACTAAAGGCCTTGATCAAAGAGAAAGAAAAACACTATGCCGCTCTGGAAGCTTACGAAAAAAAGTTTAAACTCCTGAGGTTTGCCTACAGCAGAGGCTTTGAGCCCGATCTTATTAACCAATGCCTGGACTCTTCAAAGAATTACTAAATCTGCTCTATCCGCCGCTCTGTGTTGTTTGCGGCAGCAAGCTTATTGAAGGCGAAGAACAACTTTGTTCGGCTTGCCTGTACGACTTACCGCGCACACGTTTCCACTCTGATCGTCAAAATCCCGTAGCAGAACGTATGGCCGGCAAATTGCCTTTCGAAAAAGCGACCGCCTGTTTTCATTATCAAAAAGAATCACATTTGCAGATCATTATGGAGAGTTTTAAATATAAGTCTAATCAACAGTTGGCCTTTTTTTTGGGGAATTACGCCGGGATGCAACTGAGAAAAGATGGTTTTTTTGAACAGATTGACTTGCTTTTGCCTGTGCCTTTGCACAAAAACAAGGAAAAGTGGAGAGGATATAACCAGAGCAACTTGATTGCCAGGGGATTGGCACTTCAGGCTGGCTTGCCCGTTGATATCAGTTCCTTGCAGCGGGTAGTGGAAAACCCTACTCAAACCAGGCGTGGACTTTGGGAGCGCAGTCAAAATGTGCAGCAGATATTCAGACTAAACCGACCCGACAGCCTTGCTGATAAACATGTTTTGTTGGTTGATGATGTTTTGACCAGTGGCTCTACTATGGAAGCCTGTGGAAATGCTTTACTTGAAGTCAGCGGGCTAAGACTTAGTTTTTTTGCTTTGGCCCTGGCTTAATTCTTTGTAATACTGTCTTTGTATATTGCAAAATATCTGTACTTTTGCCCTTGCTAAAATGCAGCCTGAGGAGATCTGAGCAGGAAGCTCAACTCATTAATTACGACCGATATGAAAAAGAAAACGATCCTGATTGCCCTTATGGTTTTTGCTTTGTTTGCCCAATCCCGTGCCCAAGACATTATCAAATCGGGATATAACCTGGGAGCACTGCCAGCCATTTCATACAATTCAGATTTGGGTTTTCAGTATGGAGTCATACTGAATCTGTTTCATTACGGGGACGGCTCCCGTTATCCCGCTTATGATCATTCCTTGTATCTGGAAGTATCGCGATATACCAAAGGTACAGGCGTGTACAGACTTTATTACGACTCGGATCGTCTGATCAGGGGAGTACGCAGCTTTATTGATTTGTCGTATATGACCAATCGGATGCAGGATTTCTATGGTTTCAACGGTTTTCGTTCGATATACAGCACCGATTCGGTAGCCGCTAATTCGGCCTTTTATAAAATGGATCAAAATAAATTCCATTTGATGGCCGATTTTCAGGGAGATTTCCTGGTGGATAATTTAAAGTGGCTCTTAGGTTATGGTTTGTACAATTACAGTATAGCTCCGGTCAATCGCGAAAAGCTCAATAAGGGAAAACCTATTGAAGAGCAGATTCCCGACAGGCCCGGTCTGTATCAGAAATACGTCGAATGGGGCCTGATTAGTCCGGAAGAGCAACATGGAGGCATGCTTAACCTTTTCAAAGCCGGTTTTATGTACGACAGCCGAAACGCCAAAACCAATCCCAGCAAAGGAGTCTTTACGGAAGCCTTGCTCGAAGTTGCCCCTCCATTGTTGAATGAAAGCCCTTACGTCAATTACATTGTAATGCATCGTCAGTATCAATCCCTGATTGAAAATCGTCTGAATGCAGTCTTGCGTATTGGTGTGCAGGGCAAGATTGGCAACAATGCCGCTCCCTTTTACCGCAAGCCTCAGTTGATCTCTACTTTTGCTACCCGCACAGTTACTACCGGCCTGGGGGGTAATTCAACCTTACGCGGCATTTTACAAAACAGGGTAGTGGGTGATGCCTTTGCTATGGCTAACGTGGAATTGCGCTGGAAAATGATTAATTTTCGCTGGTTCAACCAGAATTTTTATATCGGGACCAATTATTTTTGGGATGCCGGTTATATAATTGACCCTGTCGATTGGGCTGATCCTTCGGTATTGACGGCAAATCCTGACTATTTTGCAGACAAAGACGGTTTGCATCATTCAGCCGGTCTGGGCCTCAAAATTGCCATGAACGAAAATTTTGTACTCTCGGCCGATTTTGGCAAAGCATTCAACAAACAAGACGGAGCCGGACTTGGAACCTACATAGGTCTGAATTACCTGTTCTAATTACATAACCTTTTAAGATGAAAACATTGGAAAAACTAATTGCGGAGAAGTTATTAAAGATCAAGGCTGTCAAGCTGCAGCCCTCCAACCCCTTTACCTGGGCCATGGGTTGGAAGTCGCCTATTTATTGTGACAATCGCAAAACACTTTCATATCCTCAACTCAGGAATTTTATAAAAATTGAATTAGCTCGCATCATTCGTGAAAAATACGAACAAGTGGATGCTATTGCCGGTGTGGCTACCGGAGCTATCGCTCAGGGAGCTATGGTAGCAGAAGAACTGGGCCTGCCTTTTGTTTATGTTCGTTCTTCGCCCAAGGACCATGGCCTGGAAAACATTATCGAAGGCGACTTAAAACCCGGCATGAAGGTTGTGGTTGTTGAGGACCTGATTTCTACAGGCGGCAGCAGTCTCAAGGCTGTGGAGGCCATACGCAAAGACGGCAGTGAAGTAATTGGAATGGTAGCCATTTTTACCTATGGATTTGATGTAGCTGCCGAGCGTTTCAAGCAAGCCAAAGTGGAATTGACGACTTTGTGTAATTACGATACTATTTTGGAAACAGCCTTGGAAACCAATTACATTACTGATGCCGAGGTAAGGACTTTGCAAACCTGGCGCAAAGATCCGGCTAATTGGCAACCCAGAATACAATAATTGAACCGATGACTGAATTTAAAACACAGACCGGCAGAATCGCAGCCCCTGCCTGCAGGGTTTTTGAGGTTCTTTCCGATTGGAATCATCTGGCTAAGATAAAAAAGAAGATCTCCGAAAGCCAGTTGCGAGGCTTTGAATTTGATGCCGATTCCTGTCGTTTTGTGGTAGACAGCTATGGGGTGGGCGAAATCGTTGTGCGTATTGCTGAGCGAGTTCCCTGTACAGCAATAAAAATTAAGGCAGATAAGTCGCCCATTGATTTCAACGCTATTGTAAGTATAGAAGAAGAAAATCCCGAGGCTAGTTTGTTGACAATCAACCTGGAGGCCGATCTCCCGTTTATGCTGAAAAATATTTTGTCGCCTTCCATACAAAAAGGCATGGACAGAATTCTCGATTTATTGACGGATTATTCATATTGATCGCCATGAAACTCTGGCAAAAAAATACCGAAGTAGATAAGGACATCGAACGCTTTACTACAGGCAAAGATCGCGAGATGGATCTATACCTGGCCGGCTTTGATGTGTTGGGCTCCATGGCCCATGTGCACATGCTGAAACAAATCGACCTGATATCTGCCGCGGAATTACCTTTGTTGCTGCATGAACTCCGAAATATCTACGAACAAATCCAAGCCGGAGAATTCGTTATTGAACCGGATGTAGAGGATGTCCACTCTCAGGTAGAGCTTATGCTCACCCGCAAACTGGGCGATCTGGGCAAAAAAATCCACAGCGGGCGTTCAAGAAACGACCAGGTCTTGCTAGACCTCAGGCTTTTTACCCGCCACAAACTGGAGGAACTACTGGAAGCGGTACATGCCTTGTTTGATTTGCTTATTAAATTGAGTGAGCGTTATAAAAAGGTGATGCTGCCCGGCTATACGCATTTACAGATAGCCATGCCCTCCTCTTTCGGGCTCTGGTTCGGAGCTTATGCCGAATCGCTGACAGACGACGTGCAGATGCTGCAGGCTGCCTTTAGGATATGCAACCGCAATCCCCTGGGCTCAGCTGCCGGTTATGGTTCTTCTTTCCCATTGAACAGAAGCCTGACGACCGAATTGCTGGGTTTTGAAGGCTTGAACTACAACGTGGTATATGCTCAGATGGGAAGGGGCAAAATGGAAAAAACCACGGCTTACGCACTGGCTTCTGTGGCCGGCACCATTTCCAGGCTGGCTTACGATGCTTGTCTGTTTAATTCCCAAAATTTTGGTTTTATTACTCTGCCCGCCGAATTTACTACCGGGTCGAGCATTATGCCTCACAAAAAGAATCCCGATGTCTTTGAGCTGACCAGAGCCAAATGCAACAAGCTGCAACAACTGCCGGAGGATATTGCCGCCATCATTCAAAACCTTCCTTCGGGTTATTTCAGGGATTATCAGCTGCTCAAAGAAATTTTTCTGCCAGCTTTCGATGAACTTTTGGATTGTATAAAGATGACCGCAGCCAGCCTGGAACGTATTCGTGTAAACGAGCACATACTTGATGATCCTCGCTATGAATACATTTTTAGTGTGGAAGAAGTCAACAAAAGGGTTTTGGCCGGCATTCCGTTCAGGGAAGCTTACCGGCAGGTGGGTTTGGAAATTGAGGCCGGTCGTTTCAGAGCCGATAAAAACATTAAACATACTCACGAGGGGAGTATCGGGAATCTGTGTAATGACAAGATTGCAGGCCGAATGGAGGAGTTGATGGGCTCTTTCCCCTTTGAACACATAAAAAAAGCACTGGATTCTTTGTTAAAGGTTTAAATAAGAAATTTATATATAGTTTAATCAGCCCCCGTTTACAAACATCCCGCCAGCAATAGCGGGATGTTTTTTTATGTCAATATGGCAGCAATTCTCTTTTGGCAAATTCTTTGAGAAGAGTAGGGTGTTACAAAATGTGGAGGCTGAAAGAAAGCTGAGGCTTAAACTGAAAGAAAGGGGAAGCCAAGGAAAATGGAAGCTTTTTTAATAACCCGAAACAAAAACCTTGCTATATGAATTTTAATCAATTTACTATTAAGTCGCAGGAAGCCGTTCAAAAAGCGGCTCAAAAAACTTCTGCTCTTGGCCAGCAAAGCATAGAAACCCCGCATTTATTTATGGCTTTATGGGAAGCCGGAGAGCAGGTGGTCTCTTTTTTATTCAACAAATGCGGTGTTCAGCCTCAGCCTGTTATTCAGGCCGTTGAACGTCAGATGTTGTCTTATCCCAAGGTAAGCGGTGGCGAAAACTATCTCTCCAAAGAGGCCAATGCCGTATTACAAAAAGCCACTGCCTATGCGGCTGAGCTAAAGGATCAGTTTGTGTCGCTGGAACATATATTACTAGCCTTGCTGAGCGAAAAAAGTCCCGTTTCCAATATACTCAAAGATGCCGGCTTAACGCTCAGAGATCTTAAGCAGGCCATTGCGGAATTGCGCAAAGGCAAGTCGGCCGATACCGAAAACGCCGAAGAAGTATACGATGCCCTGAACAAATACGCCATACACCTGAACGAAATGGCCCGAAACGGCAAACTCGACCCGGTGATTGGCAGGGATGAGGAGATACGCCGTGTATTGCAAATCTTGAGCCGGCGAACCAAAAACAACCCCATACTCATCGGTGAACCCGGAACGGGAAAGACTGCCATAGCCGAAGGCCTGGCCCATCGCATCGTCCGGGGTGATGTGCCCGAAAACCTCAAAAGTAAGCAGGTTTATTCGCTGGATATGGGAGCCCTTGTGGCCGGAGCCAAATACAAGGGGGAATTTGAGGAACGACTCAAAGCCGTGGTTGGCGAAGTGATCAAAGCCGAAGGAGAAATAGTGCTTTTTATAGACGAGATTCATACCCTGGTAGGTGCCGGCAAAGGAGAAGGAGCCATGGACGCTGCCAATATCCTGAAACCCGCCCTGGCCCGGGGAGAGCTCCGGGCTATCGGGGCCACTACCTTGAACGAGTATCAGCAATTTTTTGAAAAAGACAAAGCCCTCGAAAGGCGATTTCAGCCGGTGATGGTGAACGAACCCGATATCGCCGATTCTGTCTCCATACTCAGGGGGCTCAAGGAACGTTACGAAAACCATCATAAAGTCAGGATCAAGGACGAGGCTGTATTGGCTGCGGTTGAATTATCTACGCGCTATATCAGCGATCGTTTTCTGCCGGATAAAGCCATCGACCTGATGGACGAAGCGGCTGCCCGTTTGCGTCTGCAGTCGGATTCGGTTCCCGAGGAGCTCGATGAGATTTCCCGCAAGATCAAACAATTGGAAATTGAACGCGAGGCCATTAAACGCGAAAAAGACGAACCTAAGCTCAATCAGTTGGGCAAAGAACTGGCCGATCTCCGCGACAAGGAAACAGCTATGAAAGCGGCCTGGCAAGCAGAAAAATCACGTATAGACCGCATTCAGGAACTCAAAGCCGAAATCGAAAAGTTGAGATTCGAAGCCGAAAAAGCCGAACGCGAAGGCGATTATGGCAAAGTGGCCGAGATTAGGTATGGCCAGATTCAGGAAGCCGAGGCTGCCATCAAGACAGAAAGTGATGCCCTCAAAGCTTTGCAGGAGGGCGGACGTCTGGTCAAAGAGGAAGTCGACGCCGAAGACATTGCCGAGGTGGTTTCGCGATGGACAGGCATCCCTGTTTACAAAATGTTGCAAAGTGAACGTATTAAATTGCTGCGTCTCGAAGAAGAGTTGCATCGCAGGGTCATAGGGCAGGATGAGGCCATCAGTGCCATAGCGGATGCCATCCGTCGGAGCCGGGCCGGTCTGCAGGACCCCAAACGCCCCATAGGTTCCTTCATCTTTTTGGGTAGCACCGGAGTGGGCAAGACAGAATTAGCCAAAGCTTTGGCCGAATATCTGTTTAACGACGAAAATACGATGATCCGCATTGATATGTCGGAATATCAGGAAAAGTTTTCGGTCACCAGGCTCATCGGTTCTCCTCCCGGCTACGTTGGTTACGATCAGGGCGGGCAATTGACCGAAGCTGTCCGGCACAAACCCTATTCGGTGGTTTTGTTTGACGAAATCGAAAAAGCCCATCCCGATGTCTTCAATATCTTGCTGCAGGTGCTGGACGATGGCCGTTTGACAGACAACAAAGGCCGAAAGGTAAATTTCAAAAATACCATTGTGATTATGACCTCCAACCTGGGATCAGAACTGATACGGGAACGCATGGATCAGGTGAATGAAAACAATCGGGATCAGTTGATGAACCAAACCCGCGAAGAAGTGTTTGAACTTTTAAAACGCAGCCTGAGGCCTGAGTTTCTGAACCGCATAGACGAAGTAATCATGTTTAATTCACTTAGCCGTACTGAGATCAGGGAAATTGTTCGCTTGCAGTTGGATCAACTCAAGGGCAGTTTGGCAGAGAGAGGTTTGCGCATGAAATACACCGACAAACTGCTGGATCATCTGGCTCAGGAAGGCTATCATCCTCAGTTTGGCGCACGTCCGGTCAAGAGGTTGATTCAGAAGCAACTATTAAATTCATTATCCAAAGCCTTGTTGTCAGGAAGCATACAGGAAGATGATCTGGTAGAAATCGACGAAAGCGGAGGCGAAATTCTTTTCCGCTCTATCAATAATCGAAAATAAAATCACCGAAACGCAGTATGTCGGGAATTTAAACCGGCACCCCGAGCTTTTTAGTCCTGAATTAAACATCAAAGCTGAATGCTTCGAAAAGCTGTTAGTCGCCTCGGAATCTGGCAGGAGACAGGTAAAATACAGAGAAATTGTTGGGAAGCTCTGTTGTCTTTAAATTTTTATTAGTTTTGCACTATAGTAAAAACTAAGAATATGCTGATAAAAAGAATTGTATTAAGCTTAATGCTCCTCAACATGTCAGGCTTGCTGCTGGCCCAGAGCGATGTAAGCCTGTTTTGGAGAAAAGACTCCCTGCAACAAACAGAAATTTTCTCTGCCGAAGGAGATTTGTATCGCTTAGTGGGTCATCACGGACCGGCTATTGAAAACAAGTTTATGGGTTTACGACTGTATTTCAATCACAGTGGAGCCATTGATGTGTATTCAAAACAAATACACCGTCTGGAACTGGAACAGGCACATTGGTATCCGTCTGACAAGATGCAGAAGGAACAGGGGTTTGGATGTGATGAATATAAAGTGGGTTCCACCGTTGGCTTGGGAGGGATTAATCTTTGGGATGGAGAACAAGTTATCAAGCTGACAGCTACTCAGGGGCGGACGGCCAGAGTCTCTACAAACAAAAAAGGCGCCAGTATGGAAATGCAGGCCAAAGGCATAGCCTACAAAGGCGAAATGGTGGATATTACGATACGGGTGAGTGTCAATAATAAAGACCGGGAGGCTAAGGTTGAAGCTATTTGTACTTCGGGACATAAAGTGCAATTTCTTACCGGCGTAAACCGTCACCCGGGCAACAGCGTCATCAATCAGGATGGCCGGATTGGCGTTTGGGGCAGGCATCCGGCGGATGTTTCCAAAGCGCCCATTTTAATTGGTGGCGGCATGAAATACAAGCCCTCCGATTTTGCCATTAAACGAGTGACAGAGGATGCTGTTCAACTCATTTCTAAACCGGCCAAAAAGCTAAAAACCATTATTGTATCGGCTGGAGAAAAGGAAAAAGAGCTCAATACTGAGCAGGCCTTTTTCGATTATGTAAAGAATTTCTGATCGCAAATCACAGGCGTATATGCTATAAACCCGGCATGTCGATCAGTTCGTTTAGCGCGGATCGGGGTGTGGGTTTTTGATCTGTTGATTTGGTTTACAAAGCTTTAACGGCAAAAGCAAAAAGCCCGGCAAATATTAATTTGCCGGGCTTTTAAATATTATTTGCGGGGAAATTATTTCTTACTACGATTTCCGTAACGGTTCAGGAATTTATCCACACGACCTGCGGTATCAACCAATTTAGATTTGCCGGTGTAAAAGGGGTGTGATGTGGAAGAAATTTCCAGTTTGACCAAAGGCAGGCTTTCTCCGTCCATTTCTATGGTCTCTTTGGTTTGAATGGTGGAACGCGAAATAAAGGTGTCACCATTGGACATATCTTTGAAAACAACAGGACGATAATTCGTCGGGTGCAAATTTTCTTTCATTGCTCAATCTTTTTGGCTGCACGTGTCAGCCGGGTTATAAAATTATACAAATTGGTAAGATCTGTAATGGCCTGCAAAAGTAGATATTTTTAATGAAACCAAAAAAAATATCCGGCTTTTTTTCTCATTAAGCGCAAAATACCGTAATTTTGTGTGCTTAGAGATGAAATAAATCCTTTAAATACAGATATTATGGTAAGTTACAAAGAATTAGGTCTTGTCAACTCGAGAGAGATGTTCAAGAAGGCCGTAGATGGTCAATATGCAATAGCAGCATTCAACTTCAACAACCTGGAACAAATGCAGGCCATTATTCAGGCAGCCGTCGAAACCCGCTCTCCTGTTATTTTGCAGGTTTCCAGTGGTGCCCGCAAATATGCCAATCAAACCTTGTTGCGTTATATGGCTCAGGGCGCGGTGGAATATGCCAAAGAACTTGGTCTGGAAAAGCCTCAGATTGTACTTCATCTTGATCACGGCGATACTTTTGAATTATGCAAATCGTGTGTTGATATGGGCTTCTCTTCCGTTATGATTGATGGCTCTCATCATTCCTACGAAGACAATATTGCCCTGACAAAGAAAGTAGTAGAATACGCTCATAAACACGATGTTACTGTCGAAGGGGAATTAGGCGTACTGGCCGGAGTCGAAGATGAAGTTTCATCAGCCGTCAGTCATTATACCCGCCCCGAAGAAGTTGTCGATTTTGTTACCAGAACCGGTGTAGACTCACTGGCTATTTCTATCGGTACTTCGCATGGAGCCAATAAGTTCACTCCGGAACAATGTACCCGCGATGCCAATGGTGTTTTAATTCCGCCTCCTTTGCGTTTCGATATTCTCGAAGAAATTGAAAAGCAAATTCCTGGTTTCCCCATTGTTTTGCACGGTTCTTCTTCTGTTCCTCAGGATTTGGTAGCCGTTATTAATAAATACGGCGGTGCCATGAAGGATTCCATTGGAATTCCCGAAGATCAGTTGCGCAAAGCCACAAAGTCGGCCGTATGCAAGATCAATATAGACTCCGATGGCCGTATTGCTATGACAGCTGCTGTTCGTGAAGTGTTGGCTACTAAACCCGGCGAATTTGACCCGCGCAAATACTTGGGTCCTGCCCGCGATTCGCTCAAGGAGTTGTATAAACATAAATTGATTAATGTCTTGGGTTCAGCTAATAAACTATAATTCAATAAGATTCTAAGCCGAATTGAATTGACATAAAAAAAGCGGGTCTATCGTAAACAGCATAGGCTCGCTTTTTTTGCACCCGGCAGGCCGAAACAAGTTCGGTGCGGTTGCATCCCGGAATTTTTTTTATCTGTTTTTGAAACGAACTATCGCGCCGGTTTCGGGATCGAGTTCCACCATTAGCTTTTCAGAGGAAGGTAATTCCATCAGATCGCCAAATTGTGCTACTACAAAATTATCTCTGTATAGAATTTCCTGGCCTTTTAAAACGCTTATGCCAACCCTGTTGGGGCGATAATAATACAAACCGCAGGTTTTTTCTGGTATTTCATTGCCGATCTTGTCTGTGCTGTCCTCTTGTTGGTTTATTACATCCGTTTCAGGATTGTGTACCAAAAAATGTACAGGATAACCGCTAAGATCGTCTTTGTCTACTATTCCTTTTTGAGTTGAGAAGCGAAACAGAACCTCGTAACTGGGGATTTTGTCCGGTGTGTATTCAATAACCTGTGTTTGAATACTTTGCTTGCGAGTCCCTGTGAATAATTCAGTATAAAGCCATTCCATGCGATTGAGTTCAGTAAGCATTCTTTCCAACGAGGCTCCATCCTGAGGCATAGAGTTTAATTCTCCCTGTATGAGGCTGAGACGGGTTTCTCTTAATTCGAAAATTTGTTTGGCTGCCAATTCAGCCATGCGAATTGAAGAACCGGAAAGCTGCATATCCTGTGTGTGAATAGACAAAGCAGAACTGGTGCTGTTTTCTTTGGCATTTTCCGGACAAGGAGTGACTGCTTTTGCTTGTGCCGTTTTGCCGGAGTAGACTTTGGTAGAAGAGGCTTCCATATTGACAGCGCATAGAATGCCTTCGGGGCTGAATTGAAGATTAAGCTCAGGAGTCTGAGCGCTTTCTGCTCTTTTTTTTCGGACCTGTGGTGTGACAGCCTGTATGTAATACACCCGTTTGTGGTCGGGCACCGTATATGTGTCTAATTCCAACGAAACAAGTTCGTTACTTAGCTTTTCGGTAGTTATTATGTCACTGATACCAAGTAATCTTTCGGAATACCTGGCATAAATACCGGGTTCCTCGTGTATGGTTTTGCTCGTTACTCGTATTTGGAACACGGTTTTTGGAAGATGATAGCTAAATGCATCATAAGGAATTGGTCCTTCTACAATACGACTTTGAATCTGTGCAGTAAGGCTCCCGGATATACCGAGAAGAAGTATCAATAGAAACAGCTGTTTTTTCATAAATTCATTATTTCATAGTTGTCCTTTTATATGTTTGAAAGCTTGACCCAGATGTTGGATCAGATCCCCTGCCATCAGGCTTTCTTCTGATTGCTCTTTTAAAGCCAGATCTCCGCTCAGGCCGTGAAGATAAACCCCCAGCAGGCAAGTTTGAGCAGGTGAATAGCCTTGAGCGAGCAAAGATAATAAAATTCCGCTCAGCACATCACCACTACCTGCCGTTGCCATTCCCGCGTTACCGGTGTTGTTGAAATGACAGCTGCCGTCCGGAAAAATGCTGCAGCTGTAATGGCCTTTAAGAATTAGGCAAATCTGATGTTTTATGGCAATAGCCCTGGCTTTTTCGAGGCGCTCGTAGCCACAAGTCGATTTTCCGGCCAATCGGTCAAACTCCTTAGGGTGAGGGCTTAAAATAGAACCGGGGGTCAACAGTTTTAATAAAGCAGGCTCTCCGGCCAGAATGTTGAGGCCATCCGCATCAATTACCAGAGGAAGCTTAGTTTGTTGCAATAATGCCTTCAGGGCTTGAGTTTGATTTTGTCCTGTTCCCAGGCCAGGACCGATGGCAATGGCAGTAAAGCTGTCCGTATCCAGATTTTCCAGCGAGGAAAAAGAGTTTTCGGAAACAGGATCGATACTTACCATGGCTTCGGGAATAGCGGTTTGAACACAAGTATACACTGCCGAAGGTACTCTGATATTCAGCAGGCCGAGTCCTGCCCTCAGGGCGGCACGTCCTGCCAGAATGGCGGCTCCCGACATACCGGCGCTGCCGGCAATCAGCAGGCCATGTCCGTAATGGCCTTTGTGGCTAAATTTTTTTCTATTCCGCAAAATAGCTCTAAAGTCAGTTTGTTCTACCAAAGAATAGTGAACTTCTTGCCGGCCAATTGCTTGTGGATGGAAATTAAGTGACGAAAGTTCCCATTCCTTTATGTAATCTTCGTTTTCGGGCAACACAAAGGCCAGACGGGGAAATTGTATACCCAGAACCAGATCTGAGTGAACAATATTTTCCCGGATATTTGTACGGTTGTTTTCTCCGTATAGGCCTGAGGGTAAATCAATAGAGATGCGTATAGCTTTTTGCTTGTTCAGCCAGTGCACAATTCGGGCAAAATTTCCTTCCAGGGCTCTGTTTAGCCCGGAGCCAAAGAGACCGTCTATGATGAAATCTGTTTGAGGCTCTTTTTCCAGATCTTCGGGCCCGGCTTTCAATACAAAAGAAGAAGGATACAGAGCCTGCAATTTTTCTGCGTTCAAAGCACAGTCTTTCGAAAGCTGTTTATTGCCGCTCAATAAAATACATCTGAGCCGAAAACCCGCTTCCAGCATCAAGCGGGACAAGACCAGGGCATCTCCTCCGTTGTTTCCGGGCCCTGCCAGAACCAGGATACTTTTATCGGCTGTAATATGTGTTTTGATACGCTCAAAAAGGCCAAATGCAGCTCTTTGCATCAGCTCGGCAGATAAAATACCTTCGAGTTGAATCGTATCAGCATCGATTTGTCTGATTTGGGCAGTAGTGTAAATACTTAGGGCCATTTTTTAGTGCTATAATCTGATTTTAAATTCTAAAATATGTGCAGATATAATACAAATGTAAAAAATATTTCCCGAGCAATTTCAGGGCTGTCATTTTTTTGTATCTTCGTAACTTCTTTGAGCATATTCTGTGATTCATGAAAACAGTTCAGGTAAAAGACCGGAGCTTTACAATGCTTATTTCTGCCGAACAGATCCGGGCAAGGGTTTCCGAATTGGCTCAGCAGATAAACAGGGATATGGCCGGAAAAAATCCCTTGTTTTTGGTTATGCTCAACGGGGCCTTTATGTTTGCAGCCGACTTATTGAAACAAATCAACATTCCCTGCGAAATAAGTTTTGTGAAATACGCCTCCTATTGTGGTACTCAAAGCAGCGGAAGGCTCAATAAACTGATAGGCCTCAAAGAATCACTGCGTGATCGTTGCATAGTAATTCTCGAAGATATAGTGGACAGTGGTTTAACTATGAGCAGACTGCTAGATGAAATAAAGGCAAAGAAACCGGCAGAGTTGCATGTGGCCACTTGCGCTTTAAAACCTGAGGCCTTGAATTCTGAACTAGAGCTGGATTATGTAGGCTTCAGTTTGCCAAATGTTTTTGTAGTAGGTTATGGATTGGATTATGGAGGTTACGGACGAAATCTGGAAGCTATTTATGAATTAAAGTCCTGAATCTGTCGAGGATTTGGGCATTATATAGAGGATAAAATTTTTAAAGGACATGTTGAATATTGTTATTTTTGGAGGCCCTGGTTCAGGTAAAGGGACTCAAAGTGCGTTAATTGTCGAAAAATTTGGTTTGGAACATCTTTCCACCGGAGATCTTTTGCGTGCCGAAATGACCGCTGGAACAGAATTGGGTAAAGTCGTTCAATCTTACATTTCCCAGGGCAATTTAGTCCCTGACAAATGGATTATAAACATTTTATCAAAAACCATCGATAGTTTAAAAGACAAGAACGGAGTAATATTTGACGGATTTCCCAGAACCATTGCTCAGGCTGAGGCTCTGGAAGAAATATTAGGCAGCAGAAAGAAAAGTATCGCTATGTTACTGGATTTACAGGTGACAGACGAAGTGCTGCAGCAGAGGATGTTGTTTCGAAGTAAAACCTCCGGTCGATCTGATGATAATCCCGAAACCATAATGAAACGCATAGAGGTGTATCACGAAATTACGGCTCCCGTCATTGAATATTATAAAAACAAAGGTTTATATCAGCCGATCCCGGGAACTGGAACCGTAGAGGGTACCTTTGCTGAAATAAGCCGTTGCATTTCAAATTACAAATAAATGAACTAATGGCAGAAAGTAATTTCGTCGATTACGTAAAAATCTATTGCCGTTCCGGTAATGGCGGCTCAGGATCAACTCATTTCCACCGGGAAAAATACATCGCAAAAGGTGGACCGGACGGAGGAGACGGAGGCCGGGGCGGGCATGTTATCTTGCGTGGAAACCGAAATTACTGGACCCTGATCCACTTGCGTTATCAAAGACACGTTTTTGCCGAACATGGGCATTCCGGCACCGGCTCAAGAAGTACAGGACGTTCGGGCGAGGATAAAATTATTGATGTGCCTCTGGGGACAGTTGCTTACGATGCCGACACCAGAGAATTTCTTTGTGAAATAAACGAAGACGGGCAGGAAGCCATACTTTTGAAAGGAGGCCGTGGAGGCTTGGGTAACTGGAATTTTAGAACAGCAGTCAATCAGGCTCCTCGATTTGCACAGCCCGGGGAAGCAATGGAAGAACGCAGCGTTGTCCTGGAACTGAAATTATTGGCAGATGTGGGTTTGGTTGGTTTTCCTAATGCCGGCAAATCAACTTTGCTCTCGGTAGTATCGGCCGCCAAACCCAAAATTGCAGACTATCCCTTTACTACACTTGAGCCCAATTTGGGCATAGTGTCCTATCGTGATGGTTTATCCTTTGTAATGGCTGATATTCCGGGGATTATTGAAGGAGCTTCCGAAGGAAAGGGAATTGGTCTGCGCTTTCTCCGCCACATCGAAAGGAATTCAGTGCTTTTGTTTATGATTCCCTGTGACAGTACAAATATTATCGAAGAATACAATATCTTAATAAACGAACTGGGGCAATACAACCCCGAATTGCTCGATAAAGCCAGAGTTCTCGCCATTACTAAAGCGGATATGCTTGACGCGGAGCTGGCAACTGCTATCGTTAAAGAACTGCCTCAAATTCCCTCAGTCTTGATATCTTCTGTCAGTCAGACAGGCTTGACCGAATTAAAGGATCTCCTTTGGTCTGCACTGAATCAGGATCTATTTGAATAGTATTAATAAAATATTACGAAAAAATAAACGAAACGGTATATAAATAAAAATTAAACAGTATATTTGCCCGAATTTAATCAGATAATTCTGGTGTTATGTTTAATTTTAAAATTTATACTGTTATGAGTTTATCTATCTTTTTAGGGCAAAAAAGGAGCCGCTTTTTACCGGTAGCGCTTTGCTTCTGCCTTGTTTTATTATCGGTAAAAGTCAAATCGTCAGAGGATTATGTTTCTGATTCAAACAATTTGTTGATGAACACGGGTTTTGAAGTTTGGGAGAATAATTTACCTGCCCATTGGTTCGGTTCTGCCAGTAGTATCCCGGAGACATCAGTTTATCAAAGTACTGAGGCGCATTCCGGTGTATCTTCCTGCCGTTTGGTTCGTACTCAAAAAACCCATGTACGTTTTAGTTCAGCTCCTCTTGAGTTAAACACTGGTTTTTACAAACTCAGTTATTATGCAAAAGGGAGTGGCTGTATCCGCAACAGCTTTTACAACGGAAGTTCTTATGCTGCTTATTCAGACTACGATACCTTGAATAATCAACAGGAATGGAAAAAGAAAGTGTATGAATTTGAACTTAAGAAAGATGCCGGGGTGCAATTGTTGTTTTCGCTTTGTTTAACCGATACAATTGGCTTGTTTGTGGATGATGTTTTATTCGAGAGTGTTGCTGCCGACCTGAATCAGGCAAGGGATTGTTCTCCTTTGATCTGGACTGCTCAGGGGATGCTTGGCCTGCAATTAACTCAGATGCAGAGCTTGGTTATATACGACATGCTTGGGCGAATAGTCTACAAAAATCTTGTTCAGGGAACTGTAAGTATTGCCTTGCCACGGGGCTTGTATCTTGTTAAAACAGCTGATCAGTCCAATCCGGTAAAGCTTTACATTCCATGAGTATTGTTAAGCCATGTTTTGTCGCGGCAGCC
>Ga0265294_10003931_pt1 | contig 18724 bp, 10 predicted proteins | sample MunlanPumphouse3_FD_192504 | JGI IMG/M metagenome (GOLD analysis project Ga0265294, IMG submission 192504) | Groundwater microbial communities from a municipal landfill in Southern Ontario, Canada - Pumphouse #3 | ecosystem: Environmental > Aquatic > Deep subsurface > Groundwater | place...
TGGCAAAAAAAGCTAAAGGAAACAGAATCCAGGTTATTCTGGAGTGCACAGAGCACAAAGAAAGTGGCATGCCGGGTACATCTCGTTACATCACGACCAAAAACCGCAAGAATACGACAGGTCGTTTGGAACTGAAGAAATACAACCCGATTTTGAAGAAAATGACAGTTCATAAAGAAATTAAATAAGATAGGTCATGGCAAAAAAAGCAGTTGCATCATTGCAAAAAGGCGAAGGTCGTGCCTACGCCAAGGTAATCAAGATGGTAAAATCTCCGAAAACCGGAGCCTATACTTTTCAAGAAGAAATCGTACACAACGAAAAGATCAATGACTTTTTCAAAAAATAATTGATCGGTATCATATTTAAAATGGGTTGACTCATAAAGAGTTCAACCCATTTTTTGTTTTTCTAATTCACACAGAGTGTTCATTATTGGGCACTCTGTTTTTATTTTAGATCCACATTCTCAAATATTTATGTTTCTGGCACATCCTTTAAACTTTAAAAGAAATTAAATAAATTTTTCAGAGGTTACCTTTTTTGAAATAGAGCGTCAAATGTATTAAATAGAAATTTAAATGTATTAAACTAAAAATTGTATGCGAAGAATCTTGAGTTTGTTCATGTTTACATTCCTTTATATATGTACATCCATGGCAGAAAATATCGTAATGGGACATATTACCGACCGGAAGCACAAACCGGTGATGTTTGCAACCGTAACTTTGCTGGATGCAAAAACAAAAATACCCGTCAAAAGTGGAGAAAGCAATAGCACCGGAGAATTTTCCATTGACAAGGTGAATCCTGATGAATATATCCTGTCCATCACTTTAATGGGATACAAGAAGTATGAAACAGAAAAATTTGTTCTGGCATCCAATAAGATTGTGAAAAATGTGGTTTTGGAGGAATCCACCCAGATATTAAAAGAGGCCACAGTAACTGCCAAACGTTCATTTATTGAACAACAAGCAGATAAGATAGTCATCAATCCGGAAGCATCCATCACTACTGATTCTGAAAATGTATTAGACATCCTGAAGAAAGCACCTGGTGTATCCGTCGACGACAACAACAATATCAGCTTGAAAGGCAAACAGGGGATCAAAGTGCTGATTGATGATAAACCAACTTATGTTTCCGCCGAACAGTTGGCCTCCATGCTCAAAGGAATGCAGGGAAAGGACATTGATCATATTGAAATCATAGAAAATCCCTCTTCTCGTTATGATGCCGAGGGTAGCTCAGGTATTATCAACATCAAGACCAAACATAACAGACGCACAGGTTTTAACGGCAGTGTATTTGGAGGTTTGGGATACAACAACAAATTTAGCGAAAACACAGGTTTCAACCTGAACATGAATTTCGGTAAACTGAACATCTATGGCAATTACTCCATCTACACTTGGGCAGGCAGTAATAATTCGGTCATTACACGCAAATTTCTGACAGGTCCTGATATAGGGACATTTGAACGTACCTTCATTAATTGCGATTACAATGGACATTCTCACAATTATAAAGTCGGTGCTGATTATTTCCTGACCAAAAAGCAGGTCGTCAGTGTCATGTTCAGGGAATCAAACGGCCTAAACTTAAGCCCTTTAACTTCAAAAAGCAGGTTCGAAGACAGTCGGTATCAACTTGATTCCTTGTTGAAAACCAGAACCGACCAAAAAGACAATTGGCATAATTACACCTATAACGTCAATTACAAATTGGATTTTGACACTTTAGGGCAAAATTTAATGGTGGATGCCGACTACGCACGCTTCTTTTATCATTCACTCAGTGATCAGTTTAGTCAGTTTTTTGATGCCGGCGGAAACCAGATCAACGCAGATTCGAGAATTGTTGGAAATCAAGGTTCAAAAATCAATATCTTGACCGTCAAAACTGATTATGAAAAGCCCATCAACAAAATATTTTCTTTAGAAGCAGGCACGAAAATCAGTTTGGTAACCAATCATGCAAATATGGATTTCAATATTGATGGCCCGACCAACATCGTTTCTAATACAGATCTCGAACCTTCTGACAAGTTCATCTACACGGAAAACATCAACGCTGCTTACCTGAGCGGACGGGGGCAATTTGGCAAGACATCCGTTCAATTGGGCCTGAGGATGGAAAACACCAATTCAAAAGGTGACTCCAAATCCTTGGATCGCATAGACCGGAATCATTATACCAACCTATTCCCTACATTTTTTGTGCAACATTCCATCAATAAAGACAATCAGCTTGGCCTTTCATACAGCTACCGCATAGGACGTCCAGGCTACAATCAGCTCAATCCATTTATGTGGATGATTGATCTCTATACCTATGTAGAGGGAAACCCGTTCCTGCGTCCACAATATTCCAATGCACTTGGTTTGAATTACACTTATAAAAACAAATTAATCACATCCATTGGTTTCAATAACACCAATGACGTGTTCACTCAAATCATTGAACAGGATGACATCTCCAAAAAAATATACCAAATGGATAAAAACCTGAGTAAATCCATTGATCTGAACGGATCGGAAACGGTCCAATTCGACATTACCAAATGGTGGCACCTGAATACCACGGTAACTGGCATGTATAAAAAATTTGCATCCGATTACGAAGGTGTTCCGGATTTTTCCAGATGGAGTTTTATGGGTAACATGATACATACGTTTTCTTTACCGCATGATATCGGACTAGAATTCTCCGGAAGAGGACAGTCCAAACAATTGTGGGGTTATTTTGTCAATAATGGTTTTTATTCCTTTGATATAGGAGTCAAAAAAAGCCTCTTCAGCAAAAATGGAACACTAAAACTTTCATTGGGAGATATCTTTGATACAAACCATAGCAATGGATACGCCAAATATGGCCATTTAGATGTAACATCAAAATGGAATGGCACGACCAGACGACTGAATCTATCGTTCACTTATCGTTTCGGTAAAGAAACTTTCAAGACAAGAGTCAACCGTTCGACCGCTTCCAGTGATGAAGAGAGCCGGAGCAGCAGCAGCAACAGATAAGTCAAGTACGGATGTTCATTATACTGACGATTAATGATGGCTTAACACATTCCCGAATCCTATTAAAATGTGGAATTTATTGTTAAAACACAGCCTCGAACCAAAGCAAATTTGTGCACTTCGTTAATAATCTGTACATTTGCAATGTTTAGCGAAAATAGCACAAACAATGGGTATATTCAATTTATTTTCAAGAGATAAAAAAGAAGAAAAGGATATTTTGGATCAGGGATTATCCAAAACCAAAGAAAATGTTTTTTCAAAAATCAGCCGTGCCATTGCTGGAAAATCCAAAGTTGACGACGACGTACTGGATGAGTTGGAAGAGATCCTGATCTCTTCTGATGTCGGAGTAGATACCACCTTAAAAATCATAGACCGGATTCAAAAGCGCATAGCAAGAGACAGATACATAGATACCAAAGAACTGAACGCCGTTCTTCGGGAAGAAATAGTCGGCTTGCTCATCAGAAACGAAAATGAAGACACTGACGATTTTGACTTTCCTGAAGTGAAAAAACCCTATGTCATCATGGTCGTAGGAGTAAACGGTGTTGGAAAGACAACCACCATTGGAAAATTGGCATACAAATTCAAACAAGCAGGCAAGAAAGTGTATTTGGGTGCAGCAGATACATTTAGGGCCGCAGCCGTAGAACAATTATGCATTTGGGGAGAAAGGGCAGGGGTTCCTGTCATCAAACAAGCCATGGGTTCTGATCCGGCCGCTGTCGCTTACGACACCCTCAAATCTGCTGTCGCCAATGACGCCGATGTCGTATTGATCGATACAGCCGGAAGACTACACAATAAAATTGGCCTGATGAATGAATTGACCAAAATCAAGGATGTCATGAAAAAAGTAGTTCCAGATGCACCTCATGAAATTCTTTTGGTACTTGACGGTTCGACAGGGCAGAATGCCTTTGAACAAGCCAAGCAATTTACATTAGCTACAGAAGTAAACGCATTAGCCATCACTAAACTGGACGGAACGGCCAAAGGCGGCGTTGTTATCGGCATTTCCGACCAATTCCGGATTCCTGTGAAATATATCGGGTTGGGCGAAGGAATGGATCACTTGCAGATCTTTAATCGTCGCAACTTTGTCGATTCCTTGTTTGGCTCCAACTTTTAAGAATGCGATTCAAGAAAACAATCAATATTATAACCATGGGCTGTTCCAAGAATCTGGTTGATTCCGAACAACTCTTGCTGCAATTTGAAGCCATCGGCTACCAAGTAGAGCATAATGCTGATGTTCCAAATGGTGGCATAGTGATTATCAATACTTGCGGCTTTATCGGTGATGCCAAAGAAGAATCCATCGACACCATACTGGAATGGTCTGCAGCCCGAAAAAAGGAACAGATCAGTAAACTATTTGTAATGGGATGTCTGTCTGAACGTTACCTAAAGGAGTTAACCGACGAAATTCCTGAAGTCGATCATTTTTACGGAAAATTCAACTGGAAAGAAGTCATAGCCGACTTGGGTGAAACGTACCACAATGAGTTAAAACTGGAACGTCACCTCACCACCCCTTCGCACTACGCTTATATCAAAATTTCAGAGGGATGCAACCGTACCTGTTCCTATTGCGCCATACCGATCATCACAGGCAAACATCAGTCCAGACCCATGGAGGATATACTTGAAGAAATTCGTTTGCTCATAAGTCAGGGTGTCAAGGAATTTCAGCTTATCGCACAGGATTTGTCCTATTACGGAAAGGATCTCTATCATACCCTGAAACTGGCCGATCTGGTGGAGCAGATTTCACTGATTCCAGGTGTAGAATGGCTGCGTTTGCACTATACTTACCCATACGAATTCCCAATGGATATTCTACATGTCATGCGTGAAAGGCCCAATGTTTGTTCCTATCTTGACATGGCCTTACAACATATCAGCGACAACATGCTTCTCAAGATGCGTCGCAAAATCAATAAGGAACAAACCCTGGAATTGCTGAAATACATTCGTCAGGAAGTTCCAGGCATTCATCTCCGTACGACTCTGATGGTTGGCCATCCAGGCGAAACCGAAGCAGATTTCAGGGAACTTTGTGACTTTGTAAAAGAAATCCGCTTTGAACGCATGGGAGCTTTTACCTATTCTGAGGAAGAAGGCACCTATGCCGCCAAACACTATCAGGATGAAATTCCAGCAGAAGTGAAACAAGCCAGACTGGATGAACTCATGCTCCTGCAACAAGGCATTTCAGAAGAAATCAATGCAACAAAAGTGGGAAAAACACTTAAAGTCATTGTAGATCGGGAAGAACAAGATTATTATGTCGGGCGCACAGAATTTGATTCGCCGGAAGTAGATCCCGAAGTCTTTATTTCAAAAGAAAAAGAGTTGAAGCCTGGAAATTTTTACAATATTGAAATCACATCATCAGAACCATACGATTTATTTGGACACATTAAAAACTAACCATTTACCATCTTCCATTTTGGGTAGGAGGGGGGAGCACTTATAAATGAGCATTTCCCTTTTCTTTTTGAAATAAATCACCAATATAATAAGGATTTTGTAAACAATTTCGGAACAAGAATGTTTATCTTTAAGGATGGATTTCTATACTCTAAAAATAAATTCTAAAGATATGGAAGAAAAATTAGTTACTGTCGCCATTCATACTTATGAACGTGCCATCATCTTAAAAGGGATACTTGAATCGGAAGGTATTGATGTTTACCTGCACAATGTCAACGAGATACAACCAATGATATCTGCAGGAGTACGGGTTCGTATCAAGGAAAGCGATCTGGCAGCAGCCTTGAAACGGATTGAAGAAATCGATTTTAGTTATAATACTGAAAATCAAGATGTTGCAGAAACGGAAAAGAAATTCATCCTGGTACCGGTAGATTTCTCTGACTATTCTATCAAAGCCGCACGATTTGCATTCAGTATGGCAAAAAATATTGATGCCAGCATCATATTCTTGAATACCTATTACAGCCCATATTATTCAGGTGGAATGCCAATCAGCGACGCATTTGCATTTGACGAAGCAAATCAGGAAAGTATTCGGAAACAGATGAAAAAAATCCATGAAAATATGGATAATCTGACTGATACGTTGAAAAAGAATATTGAGAACGGTATTTTGCCCGAAATTGCATTTGGCTGTAAATTCCGTGAAGGAATGCCCGAAGAACAAATTCTGCTTTACAGCAAAAAACACAATCCTTACATGATTATTATGGGTACACGTGGTAAGGATGCCAAAGAAGCAGCATTAATGGGGAGTGTCACCGCTGAAGTAATTGACAGGTCACGCGTTCCGGTATTTGCCATTCCGGAAAATACACCTTTTGACAAATTTGAACAAATTAAGAATATTGGATTTATTACAAATTTTGACCAAAGAGATCTGATTGCATTTGAATCACTGATGCAATTGATGAAAACCTTTAATTTTAAAGTTTACTTTATACACTTATCAGGCGAGTCGGATAAATGGACAGAAGTGCAACTGAATGGAGTCAAAGGATATTTCAGCAAGCAATATCCTGAAGTAGATAGTTCATATTGTATCATTGAAGGAGACGACCTAATCAATAATTTGGATGAATTTGTCAAAGACCGGCAAATCGACGTTCTTACAATAACACAACAAAAGCGAAATGTCTTTGCACGATTATTTAATCCAGGACTTGCACATAAGATGGTTTTTCACAGTGATACGCCATTATTGGTCTTAAGAGGATAATTTAAGATCGCGAGAATTAAAAATCTCAGAGATTGGTTCGGCACAATTTCAAATATGCGATTCTCATAAAGTTTTAATATAAATGGGCCTGTCAAAAGCAGCCCATTTTTTCATTACTGTATTTGTGTTATAATTAATATTATGATGAATAGATATTATTCAAAATGATATGTAAAATTTTCAGCAACAAAAAAGCATCCCCTTTTGAGGGATGCTTTAAAAAATTTATAGAAGTTTACCAATGATTATTTCATTTCCCTGATGCGCTGATCCATGATCTTATATTTTTCATCATTTCCAGTATTGTAATAAATACCTCTTAATGCAATGACAAAATCACGGTCATTCGGATTGATGGAATATGCTTTTTCAAAGAACGGTTTAGCCTGCTCAAACAAATCTTTCAGTATCACCTTTTCAGCCCTGTACTTTTTGTCGTCACGGATGGTATTGATACGATCTAATTCTTCGACTGCCTTATTGTAATACAGACGTCCCATATTACCAAGAGCATCCGCATAATTTGGATCTAAATCCAAAGCTTTCTGATAACAGACCTTACATTCATCCAATTTATTGGTGTTTTCTAAAATACGACCTTTCACATTCCAAAGAATGGGACTTTTCTGATCTTGATTGAGAGCCTGGTTGATCCATACCAATGCTTCATCCATCAAATCCTCATTGATATAATAATTGATCAGGTTGCTGGTGTAGAATGGTTCAGTTGGAAATTTCTGTGCACCAAGCTTATACATACGAATCAGATTGGCCGTATCCTTCAAAATCAGGTATTCACTACAAAGACGGCCATAAACCCATTGGGATTCAATCGTATCTTTGATCTGTTCAAAATATTTGACTGAAATAGCCGGTTTTTCAGCCTGAGTAGCAGATAAACCACAATAATAGGTAATCATAGGAATCAAGGTATCTTTTTCCAACCCCTGACCTTTCATATACTTCAGGTTCGGATATTGAATATATGTTTGAAACATATCGAACGATTTCATGAAATCCTTTTTTTCATAGTAATAAGAACCCGCATCGATAAAACCACGCTGAAATCCTTTTACTTTTTCTACAATCTTTTTACGAAATTTTGGGTTGATCTTTCCTTTTTCATTGGGTAACTGATCCAATGAATCAGCCTTCGAGTATGAATCAAGAGCACTCTTCAATGAAGTTGCCATCAAAGCCTGATCACCTTTTTTCTGTGTCCACTGAATTTTTTGCTGTTCGTTATAAATAGTATAAAACACATCTCCGGCTGTAAACCATGTACTGGCTAAATCTTTAGTCGTAGGATTTTCCAAGGCTAAGAGTATTGCTTCTTTGGCCGCCTTCGTATCAGGCGTTTCCGAAAGAATCTTAGCTTTGGCTTTGGACACATTATTCTTTTGTGCGCTTGCACTTCCTCCAACCAGAAGAATTGCAGAAAGCAAGAAAACAATTTTTTTCATTTGGTTTTTCTTTTTAAAATGGACTCTGTTAATTGTTATTATCTTGATTTATAGTATTTTGTACTGACTCCTCAGAACTCATATCTTCCACCTCAATACTGCCTGCGTCTGGTAATTCTTCTTCTTCCGTTTCTGACAAAACTTTACATACAGAAGCAATCTCATCATGACGTTTTTCCAGATTAATCAGATGGACACCCTGTGTGGCACGTCCCATGATGCGGAAGTCAGATACTTTCATACGGATGGTTATGCCTGATTTGTTGATGATCATGAGGTCATTTTCATCAGTAACGCTCTTGATAGTAACCAGTTTCCCCGTTTTTTCGGAGATGTTCATAGTCTTGACACCCTTTCCGCCACGGTTTGTGATACGATAATCATCAATCATTGAACGTTTTCCAAATCCTTGTTCAGATACGACCATGATGGTTTCTTCCTCCGGATTCTTGATACAAATCATGCCGACAACCTCATCCTGAGCGTCTTCATCCAGATCCATTCCTCGAACACCGGTTGCTGTACGTCCCATACAGCGGACTTTACTTTCATGAAACCTGATGGCGCGGCCGTTTCGGTTAGCTATAATAACCTGATTGTCACCGTTGGTCATACGAACTGATATGACTTGGTCATCATCACGAATGGTAATGGCATTGACACCGTTTAAACGCGGACGTGAATAAGCCTCTAACAGCGTCTTCTTGACGATACCCCTCTTTGTACAGAATATCAGATAATGAGAGTTGATGAAAGCATCGTCTTTCTGAAGATTCTTTATACGGATAAAGGCATTCACCTTATCATCTGCATCGATATTGAGCAAATTCTGGATGGCACGCCCTTTGGATGTCTTTGCTCCTTCCGGTATTTCATAGACATTCAGCCAGAAACATTTACCTTTTTGAGTGAAGAACATCATCGTATTATGCATAGATGCCGGATAGATGTATTCCACAAAATCCTCATCACGGGTTTCAGAACCTTTGGATCCTACTCCACCTCTGTTTTGCGAACGGAATTCACTTAGAGGCGTACGTTTGATATAGCCCAGATGAGATATGGTAATGATCATTTCGTCATCGGAATAGAAATCTTCAGGATTGAAATCTTCAGAAGCAAAAATGATTTCTGAACGGCGTTCGTCACCATATTTATCCTTGATTTCCTGAAGTTCATCCTTAATGATTTTCATTCTTATTTCCTTGCTTTCCAGAACTTCTTTGTACCATGCAATTTTCTGCATCAAAGCATCGTATTCATTGCGCAATTTATCCATTTCCAGACCTGTCAACTGACGCAAACGCATTTCAACGATGGCGCGTGACTGAATGTCACTTAAGTTGAATTCCGCCATTAATTTTTCGCGGGCTTCATCGGGCGATTGAGAACCACGGATAATGGCAATGACACGGTCAATATTGTCACAGGCTATGATCAAACCTTCCAGGACATGTGCGCGCTTTTCAGCTTCATTCAGGTCATACTGAGTCCTTCTGACCACAACTTCATGTCGATGATCAATGAAATGTCGAATCAAATCCTTCAAATTCAACATCTTAGGACGGCCATGAACCAAAGCGATATTGTTAACACTGAAAGATGACTGCAAAGTTGTCATCTTGTACAGTTTGTTGAGCAATACATTGGAGTTGGCATCTTTCTTCACTTCTACGACAATGCGCATACCATCTCGATCTGATTCATCATTGATGTGATAGATTCCTTCAATTTTCTGTTCTTTGACCAAATCAGCAATTGAAGTAATCAAGTCTGCCTTGTTTACCATATAAGGTATTTCGGTAATGACTATCTTTTCACGACTACCATCATTTTCGATAGAAGCTTTGGCACGCATGACAATACGTCCCCTACCCGTTTCAAAAGCGTCTTTTACGCCGGAATAACCGTAAATGTAACCACCTGTCGGAAAGTCCGGAGCAACAATATATTTCATTAACTCAGGAATAGTGATGTCATTGTTGTCAATATAGGCAACCATACCGTTCACAACTTCCGTCAAATTGTGTGGAGCCATATTTGTTGCCATACCGACGGCAATACCAGATGCCCCGTTAACCAGCAGATTAGGAATACGTGTCGGTAAAACGGTTGGTTCCTGAAGGGTATCATCAAAGTTTAATTGCATGTCAACCGTATCCTTTTCAATATCGATTAACATATCCTCGGCAATCTTACGTAAACGGCACTCCGTATAACGCATAGCTGCAGGAGAGTCTCCGTCAACGGAACCAAAGTTACCTTGTCCGTCAACCATCGGATAACGTATGGTCCAATCCTGGGCTAAACGAACCATGGCAAAATATACTGATGAATCACCATGCGGGTGATATTTACCAAGAACATCACCGACAATTCTGGCAGATTTCTTATATGGCTTATCTGAATTGTTGCCTAACTCGTTCATTCCAAATAAAACACGGCGGTGAACAGGTTTGAGTCCGTCCCGCACATCCGGCAAAGCCCGAGATACAATAACAGACATCGAATAATCAATGTAAGAAGACTTCATTTCTTCTTCAATGTTTATCCGAATAATACGGTCTTGATTAATCATTTATTATAACTTTTATTAATAGGATCTTTTTTTCAAAAAAGTATGCTAATGTACTGCTTTTCCACGATTCTGCAATGGCTTTTTCAAATAAATTTGCAGTTTTTGGCTTCAAAAAACAACCATCTACTGACATTTTGTCTTATGGCAAAGTATTTGTAGCATCACATTTGAAATGTAATTCAAAATACCTAAATTTGACTCAGTTTTCATCCTGTTTATTTTTAATATAGGTCAGAGTTCACACCACATGTCAAGATGATCTGATGTGTCAGCGTTTGAATAACAAGCTTGTTTCAAAGGTTCTTAAGGTTGAATCATTGGGTTTTTATACAAAAAATATGGATACAGCAAAATTTTCGCAAGGGATGCGCGATGTCATAGGTTATAGCAGGGAAGAAGCACAAAGGCTTGGAAACGAAGCTATTGCTCCTGAGCACTTGCTTTTGGGCATTCTTCGCGAACGAGATAGCAAGGCTTTGATGTACTTGTCAAAACTGAACATCGACGCATTGCGCATTAAACGTACTATTGAATCTCGCATTGCCAGACAGGAAGCACCTAACAGAAGCGCAAACATACCACTTGACAAATCAGCTGAACGAGTATTAAAAATGGTCCTGCTTGAAGCCCGTTCACTCGAATCGCGTGGTTTTGAAAGTGAAGTTATTGATACTGAACATCTTTTACTTGCTATATTGAAAGAGAACGACAATCTGGCTGCAGATGTTTTACATGAGGAAGGACTGGAGTGGATGAAATTACAAGATGCTATCGTAGGATCCCCTACCCCATTTGCCGGTCCCGGGTTTACCGAATTCAACGAAGAAGACGATGATGATATCAGAGATGAAAAATCGTCCTCTTCTCCTCAAAGTTCAGCCAAACAGACACAAACGAAAGCTGGCGGAGGCCCAGATACACCTGCCCTCGACAATTTCGGCAACGACATGACAAAAGCTGCTATGGAAGGGCGTTTAGACCCTGTCATTGGCCGCGAGAACGAAATCTTGCGTCTGGCACAGATCCTGAGCAGACGAAAGAAAAACAACCCTGTTCTCATTGGTGAACCAGGTGTTGGTAAATCTGCCATTGTAGAAGGTTTGGCCTTACGTATCGTACAGAGAAAAGTATCTCGTATCCTGTTTGACAAACGCATCATTTCGCTGGATTTGGCATCCATGGTCGCCGGAACCAAATACCGGGGCCAGTTTGAGGAACGCATGAAAGCCATCCTAAACGAGCTTCAGAAGAATTCAAACATTATACTTTTCATTGATGAGATACACACCATTGTCGGTGCGGGAAATGCAAGCGGCTCGATGGATGCAGCCAATATGCTTAAACCAGCCTTGTCAAGAGGTGAAATTCAATGTATAGGAGCCACCACGCTGGACGAATATCGCAAAAGCATTGAAAAAGACGGTGCTTTGGAACGTCGTTTCCAAAAAATCATCGTAGAACCGACCACTGCTGAAGAAACCCTTCAAATTTTGCACAATATCAAGGACAGATACGAAGAACATCACCATGTCATTTATACTGACGAAGCTTTGGAAGCCTGTGTCAGGCTGACGCAAAGATATGTTTCAGACCGCAATTTCCCCGACAAGGCAATAGATGCACTCGATGAAGCAGGATCCAGGGTTCATTTATCAAACATCGTGGTTCCTGAAGGCATCGAATTGCTTGAAAAACAGATAGATGAAAGTAACCGCAAGAAAATTGAGGCTGTTCAGTCCCAGAATTTCGAATTGGCAGCCAGCTACCGCGACGAAGGCAAAACTCAAAGCGAAGAATTGGCCAAAATGAAAGCCGATTGGGAAGCAAGCACTGATATCAAACGGCAGCCGGTTGATGCCGAAAAAATAGCGGAAGTCGTAGCCGTCATGACGGGTGTTCCACTTCAACGAATAGCTCAAGAAGAGGGTGATAAGCTCTTGAAAATGAGATATGAAATAAAGAAAAAAATCATTGGTCAGGATAAAGCTGTTGATTCTGTTGTAAAAGCGATCCAACGCAACCGCGTCGGACTGAAAGACCCCAACAGACCCATCGGTGCATTTCTTTTTGTGGGTCCCACCGGAGTCGGAAAAACCCACTTGGCCAAATTGCTCTCCGAAGCAATGTTTGACAGCAAAGATGCTCTCCTTCGCATAGATATGAGTGAGTTCATGGAAAAATTCACCGTTTCCAGACTGGTTGGAGCACCTCCGGGATATGTCGGATATGAAGAAGGTGGACAACTCACCGAAAAAGTACGCCGCAAACCCTATTCAGTTATTTTATTAGATGAAATTGAAAAAGCCCATCCTGATGTTTTCAACCTCCTATTGCAGGTCATGGATGAAGGACGACTGACAGACAGTCTTGGACGTATGATAGACTTCAAGAACACAGTCTTGATCATGACTTCCAATGTCGGTACCCGTCAATTGAAAGAATTCGGAAAAGGCATCGGTTTCAGCAAACCGGAAAAAGACCTAAACAGCGATTACTCCAAGAATGTCATCCAGAAAGCCTTGGCCAAAACCTTTGCTCCGGAATTCCTGAATCGTATTGATGATATCATCCAATTCGACCAGCTTTCCAAAGATTCAATCATTCAAATCATTGATTTAGAATTGGTTACATTCAAACAACGGGTGGAAAACTTGGGGTATCTGCTGACTATTACAGACGATGCCAAACAATTCATTGCAACAGAAGGATATGATGTTCAATTTGGTGCACGTCCGCTAAAACGCGCCATCCAGAAATATCTCGAAGATGAGTTGGCAGAACTGATCTTGAGCAATACCTTAAAACAAGGGGATCGCATCACCATCTATTTTGATGCCGAAAACAAAAAAATCTTACATTCGGTCAACGACCAACCGGCATTGTTGTGACATGTTTGTCAGGTATGAAAATAAATAAAGAAAAAATGTCAGGGTTTTTGCTCTGGCATTTTTTTTGCCCATGAGTTATTGCAGTCTGATAAAGACACCAAAATCAAACTATCATTTAAAAAGAATATACTATGCAAAAAGGTAACATCGGGGTAACAACAGACAATATCTTTCCCGTCATCAAGAAGTTTCTATACAGTGATCATGAAATTTTTCTGAGAGAAGTAATCTCAAACGCTGTTGATGCCACACAAAAACTCAAAACTTTCGCTTCTGTGGGAGAATTTAAAGGTGAATTGGGCGAAATGGCCGTGCGCCTATCCATTGATCCAAAAGAAAAGACTTTGACCATATCTGATTGTGGTATTGGAATGACAGCAGAGGAAATCGACAAATATATCAATCAAATTGCATTCTCCGGTGCTGAAGAATTCCTTGAAAAATACAAGAATGACGCCAACGCCATCATCGGACACTTCGGATTGGGTTTCTATTCGACCTTTATGGTTTCCAAGCAAGTGGACATCATCACAAAATCTTTTAAAGACGGTTCAGAAGCTGTCAAATGGAGTTGCGACGGCTCCCCCGAATACACCATCGAAAAAGTAGAGAAAGAGAATCGTGGGACAGATATTGTACTTCACATTGATGATGACAATCAATCATTCCTGGAAGAAAGCAAAATAAACGATTTACTGAAAAAATATTGCAGATTCCTGCCTGTCCCGATCATCTTCGGCAAAAAGAAAGAATGGAAAGACGGCAAATACCAGGAAACGGAAGAAGACAACCAAATCAACGATATAAATCCGGCATGGACAAGAAAGCCGGTTGACCTGACAGAAGACGACTATCTGAAATTTTACAAGGATCTGTATCCAATGTCGGAAGATCCGTTATTTCATATCCACCTGAACGTGGATTACCCTTTTAATCTGACCGGTATCCTCTATTTCCCGAAAATCAAGAACAGCGTTGAGATTCAAAAAAATAAGATTCAATTGTATTGCAATCAGGTTTATGTAACCGATTCAGTCGAAAACATTGTTCCGGACTTCCTGACCTTGCTTCACGGTGTTATAGACTCGCCGGACATTCCGTTGAATGTATCCCGCTCCTATCTGCAAAGTGATAGCAACGTAAAAAAGATATCCAGCCACATCACCAAAAAAGTGGGCGACCGTTTGATGGAGCTATTCAAGGAAGACCGCAAAAAATTCGAGGAAAAATGGAATGACCTGAAAATATTCATCGAATATGGTATCCTGACTGAAGAAAAATTCTGGGACAAAGCACAAAAATTCTGTTTATTGAACAATGTGGACGGTCAATACTACACTTCGGATGAATACAAAAAACTGATTACAGAAAATCAAACAGACAAGGATGGACAATTGATTTATCTTTATACCTCAGATAAAGATGCTCAAAACACCTATATTGATGCTGCAAAAGCCAAAGGTTACGACGTTCTGCTGATGGACGGACAACTCGATGTCCATTTCGTCGGCAAGCTTGAACAGCTGTTTGAAAAGACCAGATTTGTCAGAGTAGATAGTGATGTGATCGACAATCTGATCGTTAAAAAAGAGAAAGAAGCACTTACGCTGACAGAGGAACAACAAGAAAGCCTGAAAAAGGTTTTTACCGATCAACTGCCGACCATCGAAAAAACAGAATTCAAGCTCCAATTGGAAAATCTTGGAGAAAAATCCCTGCCAATTGTCATTACACAAAATGAATTCATGCGCAGAATGCAAGAAATGTCAGCAATGAACCCGGGCATGAATTTTTACGGAGAAATGCCCGTCACCTATTCAGTGGTTATAAATACAGACCATCCCCTCGTAAAAAAATTCCAGAAAGAGAAACCTGAGGAAAACCCGGGAGAAAAAGCCAAACAACTAATAGACCTTGCACTGCTTTCCAATGGACTATTGAAAGGCGAAGCTCTTACAAATTTTGTTAAAAGGAGCATTGATTTGATAGATTAAGACATCATTTTATCAGAAGGTTAAATTTTCTGATTATATTTGGTACGAAATCCGTCGTTTGATTGAACAAAACGACATTAAAAATGGTTTTGTAATGATATAGAGGTGTTTCGGAATACAAAAATGGAACCAATTTCCACGTTTTGCCGAAACACCTTCTTTAACTTAAATTCAGATGAGACGTCTTTTAAGTGTGTCGTTTTTTTTCTGTTTAATCCTTCAGTCGCTTCCAGCACAAAAGGTCGGATTGGTTATGAGTGGCGGCGGAGCAAAAGGTATAGCACATATTGGTGTCATTCAGGCACTTGAAGAAAATGGGATACCTATTGACTACGTGGCGGGAACCTCCATTGGCGCCGTGATAGGTGGTTTATATGCCATGGGATACTCACCGGCAGAGATGCTGGCTTTGGTCAAATCGGAAGACTTCAACAATTGGAAAAATGGAACGGTTGAAAATCAATATATTGACTATTTCAGAAAACCAAACCCCACTCCTGATTTTTTGACAGCTTCCATTCCTTTGAATGATTCCACCTTTTCTACGTCCAGAATGCTGCCAAACAGTCTGATGAATCCCATACAAATGAACTTTGCATTTTTACAACTTTGCGCACAAGCCACAGGAAAATGCGACCATAATTTTGACAAGCTCTTTGTACCATATAGAAGTGTCGCAGCCGATGTCAACAACCGCAAACCTTACATATTCAGGAATGGAGATCTTGGGGATGCCATCCGGGCTTCCATGACTTTTCCTTTCGTTTTTAAAGCCATTAAGGTAGATAATAAGTTACTCTATGATGGAGGTATTTACAACAACTACCCGGTAGATGTGATGATCAACGACTTTAATCCGGGTTTTATTTTAGGTAGTGTTGTCGTCGAAAAAGAAAAACGTATTGACGACTATGACATGGTTGCACAGGTGCAAAACATGATCATGCATCCAAGTGATTACAACCTTCCGGAAGAAAAGGGCATTCAACTGGAATTCAACCTGGAAGGGGTATCATTACTGGCTTTCAATCAGGCAGACTCTGTCTATAAAATCGGATATGACGGAGCCATAGCCAAAATGGACTCCATCAAAAAAGTTGTTAAAAGACGCATTGATCCATTTACCGTTAATCTCAGGCGTTTTATGTTTCGCAGTGAAATGCCCCAGCTTCGTTTTAAGGAAATAGAGATGCATGGCGTTTCCGACATTCAAAAGGAATATATACTGAAGGTCCTCAAACAAGACGGAAGCAAGTATTTTTCCCTGGAAGATTTCAAAGTCGGATATTTCAAATTACTGGCAGACACAAAAATCACTGAAATTATTCCGCATGCCATATACAACAAAGAAGACCAGTCTTTTAAACTGGTTTTGGATGTGAAGATGGAAAACAACATCTTGATTTCCATTGGAGCCAACCTCTCTTCTTCATCCTCCAATCAGCTGTATCTGGGTGTAGGATATCAGGTATTGAACGAATTCTCTCAGTTTTATTCAGCTGACGCCTACATGGGTAAAATACTGAATGCCTTCAGTATTTCTTCAAAAATGTATTTTACAGGAAATAAGCCAGGATATCTGTCTTTTAATTTATCTACCATGAATTATAATTTCTTTCAGGGTGAAAAACTATTCTACAATGACGACAGACCGGCTTTCATCAAACAGCATGAATCTTTCATCAAATCCAGATATGGAATACCCGTTTGGAAAAACGGCAAAATGGAATTCGGATTTTCCGGCGGATTTTTGATAGATTCCTACATGAAAACAAAACTGGAATCCTTCAATTCAAGCAGTTTCGATAGAAGCATCTATGCCCTATGGACAGCTTCTGCCCGCTTTGAACAAAACAATTTGAACAATAAGCAGTTTGCAACATCCGGATTCAGAAAATATCTGATCGGTCAATTTATAGAAGGAGTCGAAAGCTACAGATATCCAGACTCCATCGGTAATTTTTCAAAATCAGACAAATCACTTGCCTATTTTCAAATATCCGGAGGTTTCGAGAAATACAAGCCAATGGATGATCAATTTATCATAGGAGCAAAAGGTGAATTCGTCTACAACAATAAACGTTTATTGGACAACTATACAGCCAGCATCATTCAGGCACCGGCATTTGCACCTACACCACATAGTCAGGCAAGCTTCAACGAAGCTTATCGTTCCAACCAATTTCTGGCTCTGGGCATTCTCCCTATTTGGACTTTATGGCCAAACCTATACCTCCGCAATGAGTTTTACGGATTTTTTCCATGGTCTGCACTACACAGGGCATCCGATCAGGAGGCTTTGGTCAGCCATTCATGGTCAAACATCCAATATCTGGCTGAATCTTCATTGGTTTATAGCTTACCCTTCACTTCCATCAGCCTCTTCGTCAATAACTACAGCTACCCGAAAGGAAACTGGAATTTTGGAGTAAATATTGGATTCTTATTATTCAATAGAAGATTTATCGAATAAATAAAGGCATAAAAAATCCTGAAAACCAATTGGAATTTCAGGATTTTTTATGTGACCGCGGGGGGATTCAAACCCTCAACCTTCTGATCCGTAGTCAGATGCTCTATTCAGTTAAGCTACGCAGCCATTCTTGTTTAACGGGTGCAAATATAGGGCGTTTGGTTAAATTATACAACTGTTTGGGGGCTTTTTTATAAAAAATCAGAAGCAAAAAAACCATATTAGCCGGAACATTCTCTATCTGAAAGACTTAAAGCGAGATATCACCAACATTCCTATCCAATCTGTTTTCAAATCAATTAAAACGGTACACTGTTGTCAGATTCCCCGCCAAAAGAAAAATTTTGTGGAACATGATCGGCAAAATGCTTCTCATTGTTGATTCTGGAACTAATGATTGATGACATGCCCGGGCCTATGTCAATATCGTCATCCACGTTGCAAAATTTTGCAAACTGGCTTTTAAACCGGAGACGGACATCACCGGTCGAACCATTTCTGTGCTTGGCAACAATGATTTCAGCCATCCCTACCAGACTATGTCCTTCAGCATCCTCCATAATCTTGTA
>Ga0265294_10003932_pt1 | contig 18723 bp, 17 predicted proteins | sample MunlanPumphouse3_FD_192504 | JGI IMG/M metagenome (GOLD analysis project Ga0265294, IMG submission 192504) | Groundwater microbial communities from a municipal landfill in Southern Ontario, Canada - Pumphouse #3 | ecosystem: Environmental > Aquatic > Deep subsurface > Groundwater | place...
CCTGATTTGCTCAAGGTCGTAGTTGACCCGCTCGGTTATTCGCTGGGCTTCAACATATTTGCCCTGTTCCTCAAACCACGCGGCGCGCTCGCCTTTTTCGGCCTCTATCTCAAGGAGCGCCCTTTCGCGGAGATCCTCGCTTGTCACATAGTGGGACGCGGGGTAGATTGCAATGTGCTGAAGCCGGGCGACCGCCTCCCCCGTCACAATATTTATGGTGGATATCCGCTCTATCTCATCCCCCCAGAACTCAACCCTCACCGCCTCGGTTTCTGTATTGGAGGGGAAGATTTCAAGGGTGTCGCCGCGGACGCGGAAAGTGTTGCGGGTGAAATCAATGTCGCTTCGGGTGTACTGCACGGACACAAGCTTTTTAATGGCTTCGCTCCTTGAAATAACCATCCCCGGGCGGAACGAAACCACCTGACTGCGGTATTCGGCCGGGTCGCCAAGCGAATAAATGCAGGACACGGAGGACACGATGACCACGTCGTTCCGCTCAAACAGCGCGGAGGTCGCCGAGTGCCGCAAGCGGTCGATCTCTTTGTTTATTGACGAGTCTTTTTCAATATATATGTCTTTACCCGGAACATACGCCTCCGGCTGGTAATAGTCATAGTAGGACACAAAATATTCCACCGCGTTGTCGGGGAAAAATTCTTTAAATTCCGAACAAAGCTGGGCGGCGAGCGTTTTGTTGTGCGCCAACACAAGGGCGGGTCTGTTTATATTGGCTATAATATTTGCCATGGTAAAGGTTTTTCCCGAACCCGTCACGCCAAGCAGCACTTGGTCTTTATATCCCTTTAAAACCCCCTCGGTGAGCTGTTCTATCGCCCGCGGCTGGTCGCCCGTGGGGAAGAAGGGCGAAACAAGCCTGAAGTTTGCCATGGTTTGTTATCCTTTCGGTAAAAAGCGCCGCGCTGTGAGTTTTTCGCTTTTCGTTTTTACATGCTAACCTGTTTTTTGGTTTTTTTAGGTTATCATTGTATTATAGCACGTTTTTCTTAAAAAATAAATAGAAATTCAAGAATTTTCCCTTGGGATAAAAAAGAAAAATCCCGGTGATCTTCCGGGTGTGGTCTTTTAACTGCAAAAGGGGCGCCCCCGTACCCAAAATGAGCAACGGGGGCGGTGAAAAAACAAATTTTAGCCTAAATATTCGCCGGGTTTTATGTTGTCGCCGTATTTTTCGGCGGCTTTGGAGATTTTCTCTATCGCGGAATCCCAATACTCAAATATTTCAGCCGGCGTGTCGGGGTCCATTTTAGCGAAGAAATCTTTGGTGCGCTTAAGTTTTTCAACCCACTTCACGGCGCGGAAGGTAAAGAGATACTCGTAAACCTCCCTTGAAAAGTCCTCGCCGAGGTGCTTTTTGAACAGCGCGACAAGGTCTTCGTACTTGGGGATTTTACCCGTCGGGGTGTCGTAAGCGTCATATTCGCCGTGGATTCGCCCGTCCGCCCAGTGGAGCCAGACCTTTTTGGCGAGCTTGCTTGTTATAAAGCTTCCGTCCTTGCCGCGCATAAAATAGTTGTTGCTGAAAATCTTGGGCGGGTTGTCAACGCTCTCGCCGAAATTGATGTTGTTGACCACATAGCGGCCGAGCGGGTATGACACAAAGTCAAGGCACGCCATCGGGTCTTTGGTGCGGACGCCCTCCGCGCCGAGGGTGGCGCTTGTGGTTTCGGATTCCAGCGTGCAGGCCTTAAGGAGAATTCCGTCTTTCCAGTTCGGGGATTCCTCAACGGGAACGGTGGTGTCGCTGTCTCTGCCGCCGTAAAGAATGCCCTGAACCTTTACGCCCTCTTTTGCCTCAAAGCCTTTTTTGTCGATATTGTCAAGGTAGTCGAGCCGCATGGTGTAGCGGGCGTTGCCGTGAGCCAGCCCGACGGCGTTGCCGGCGCTGTCCTTGACCCCGTCATACCAGTCGCCAAAATGGTTTTTGCCCGACTTTGGCGTGTCAACCCCCATGCCCAGCCAATAAGGCTTGTCATCCGGGCCCATGAGCACGTTGGAAAAGATGATTTCCTGATTTTTCATAAGGTTTGCGAAGATAAGCGGGTCGTCCTTGGCGTTGACGTCCTTGATAATGCCGAACATTCCGTTTTCAACGTTGACGGCTCTGAATTCGCCGTTTATATTGCGGAAATACGCGATGTCGTCACCCACGATTTTTTCGCCCGGGATCATGGCGGTGGAGGTTTTTCCGCACGCGGAGGGATACGCCCCACAGAAGTAGGTCAGGCGGTTTTTTTCGTTGTCGACGGCGCCCATGATAAACATATGCTCGCACAGCCAGCCCTCTTTGCCCGACTTGTTAATGGCAAGGCGCATGGAGTGCTTTTTAAGCCCGACGGAGTTGCCTGCGTACTGGTTGTTCATGGAATACACCACGTTGTTTTGGGTGTCCATGTAAATTCTTCTCTTGTCAAGGTTAACCGAATTGTTTTTCGAGTCAAGCTCGCCCGCCGAATGGATAAAGCGGAAAAAGCCCGCTTTTTCGTCTTCTTTCATTTTCATGAAATGGGAATACGCCGAGCGGTAGAGGATATATTCAGAATGGGCGACATAAAAGCTGTCCGTCATCTGAACGCAGGGGATTGTAAAGACGGATTCGGTCGGCCCTTCGGAGAAAAACAGCACGACAGCCTCTTTGCCCCTCATTATTCCCTTTGAAATTGACATGATTTCGGCGTACGCCTCTTCATATTCAAGGGAGTTGAGCGACTTCATGCTCTCGAGATTTTCTTTGTAGACCATGTATTTGGTGGATTTTTTATCCCTCGCTTGGTCTTTGTAGCTGTCAAAGTGGATTGTCTGCTTGTCGTGGAAAAGAGTTATCTCTTCCCCGTTGGCAAGCGCCTTGTCGCGGACATACTGCTTTGATTCCTCGCTGTCGTCGCAGACATAAATCGACGCGGGTTCGCAGTGCGCGGCAAACGTGCCTATGAATTCCATGACTTTTTCGTTTTTAAGCGAAGTCAGCCGCTCATAGCTTTCTTTCGTGGTTAGTTTCTTTAATAGTTCATCGTGTCCCATTGGTTTGTTTTCCCCCAGATATTTATTTTTTATTTTTTATTTTTATTTATTTTTAAGTTTTTCGCGGAGCTGCGAATTACTAATCATTATATGGTTTTTACAAATACAAGTCAATGAATATTTTGTTAATAAACGAGGTTTTACAACTTTTTAACCCCGAAAATGAAATTTGGCGTTTGGGTTTTCGCATATTACACATATACTTCGGCAAACAAGCGGTAAAAATGAAGTTTAAAGGAGCGGCGGTTGCAAATTTTCATCTAAACATGCTTTAGCAAAACAAAACCTTCGCCTTGACAACACTTGACCGGCCGTGATATTATTTGCCAAAGGAGTGATGTTTGTGTTTGATAAATCCGAAGAAAAACTGCTAACCGAACTTGCAAAAAAAGTGGCTTTTCTCGCCGAGGACCCGATAAATGAGGAAAAACGGCGTTTCTGGCACCGCCACAACGAACTTAAAGGGGAGCGCCCCGCGGTGTTTGTTCACCCGGACGGCGCGTGGGCGGAACTCCTCCCAAGCGAAAGCCTTGTTACAAATCACTATTTGGCGCGGCATTTTGAGAGAATACTCCGCCAGCGTATAATCCGCCATGAATACCTCCCCGACGACGTGCCTATCGAGCGCACGCTGAGGGTGGAAAAAGTCTGGAGCAATTCGTGGTGGGGGGTTTCGCCAAAGTTTTCCGCCAAGGAAACAAGCGGCGGGTCGTGGCATCACATACCCATAATCGAAAAGCCCGACGACTGGAAGTCGCTGAAAACCCCGGTGGTGGAGTATAACGATGCCGCCACAAAAGCGCGCTGGGAATACATAAACGGCCTTTTGGGGGATATTCTTGACCTTGAGCTTGCGGGGAATGTTTATTACAACTTCCACTTAATGCACTGGTACTGCGACTACCGCGGGCTTGAGAATATGTTTATGGACCTTATTTTGGAGCCCGATATGGTGAAAGAGGCTATAAACTTTTTCGCCGAGGGCACTATCTCGATGTTTAAACAAATGGAGGCTTTGGGTCTTATCTCGCTAAACAACAACGACGCTTTCCACTACACGGGCGGGATCGGCTATACAAACAGTCTGCCGGCTGAGGGATTTGACAAAAACCATGTCAGGCTAAAGGATGTCTGGGGCGCGGCAGAGGCGCAGGAGTTTGACAGCGTTTCCCCCGAAATGCATGAGGAATTTGTGTTGAAATACGAGCGGAAAGTGCTGGATTTGTTCGGGCTTAACGGTTACGGCTGCTGCGATAACCTTGGGAAGAAGCTTGACGGGGTGCCGAAGATTAAAAACCTAAGGAGGGTCGCCGTCTGCCCGTGGGCGGATATTGACGACTTTCTGCCGGTTTTAAAAGACAAGTATATTATGACTTGGAAACCCCAGCCCGCGTACCTCGCCCAAGAAAAAGAAAATGTGGAAGCCATTGAAAACGAGCTAAACACGGGAATAAAAAAGGCGAACGGCGGGAGGCTGGAACTTATCCTCCGCGACACCCACACGGTGAAAAACGAGCCCGAACGCTTTACAAAATGGATTGAAATAGCGCGAAACGCCATTGAAAAGAGCTGGATGGGTTAGACGCGGCAACACGGATTTTGACAAAAAAGGCCGGCGGGGCATATATTATTATCGACTGCAAATACAATTATAACCGAAAAAGAAGGTAATACAATGCCCATTAAAATTTATATCGACCAAGGTCACAACCCGGCGGGGAGCCCGAACGCCGGGGCGATTCTCGGGGACATATACGAGGGGGACTTAAATTACAGAGTGGGGGCGGATTTAAAAGAAATTCTCGACACCGACCCGCGCTTTGAGGCAAGGCTTTCGCGCCCCACCCCAACCACGGTGCTGGGCACGAGCAACGCCACAAGTCTCGCCGCCCGCGTGGACGCCGCCAACCGCTGGCCGGCTGATTATTTTATCAGCATTCACGCTAACATAAACCCCAACAACCCCGCTTTGAACGGCACGGAAATGTATGTTTACCGCCTCCGCACGCAGGCGAACTGGCTCGCGGAAAGTCTTATGAAAGGCGTCAACGATATTGCCGGCACTAAAAACAACGGCATTTTCGCCCGCCCGTCGCTGTTTGTGCTGAGAGCGACACATATGCCGGCGGTGCTCGCGGAATTGGGATATATGTCAAACCCCTCCGACGCCGACAAGCTGGTGAACGACCCGCAAAGCTTCGCGAGAGGGTTATACACGGGACTGCTAAACTATTTCGGGCTTGCTCCGCTGTAAAACGCGTTCGGAGAAGAATAAAACAATGTTTTTTAACCACCGTACAACAAAAGGGGCGAGATCGCCCCTTTTGTTATATATTCATTAAGTTTAGTTAAAAGATACGACTTAAATCTGCATATGCTCCGACATAAACACCCTGACCTCGCCCTCCGTCGGCAGCGAGCTTATCGCCCCCCGCCTTGTGACGGTGAGGGCTCCCACGGCGTTGGCGTAGCGGCAGGCGGAATAAATATCCCCGCCGTTCCGCGAGTATTCAAGCGCGAGCGCCGAAGTAAAAGCGTCGCCGGCGGCGGTGCTGTCAACGGCGTCGACCTCATACGGGCCGCAAATGTCGCAATACTTGCCGTCATAGATATAAGAGCCCCGCGCGCCAAGCTTGAGCACGGCGTATTTTATCGCCGTGAGGTTGCAGAGCTTAATGCACGCCTTAAGACAATTGTCAAGCGAATCGGGGCGGATGCCGGTTAAAATTTCGGTTTCAATCTCATTTGGGGAGACAATCTCGGCGCATTTGACGCCTTTTAGGGTAAAACCCCTTGAAACGCCGCCGCAGTCAAGGACAAACGGGACGCGGTCTTTTTCGGCAAGCCTTGAGGCGAGCTCGACGGCGATAGACGAGATTTCCAAATTTGTCACCGCGATATCGGGATATGTCAGAAAAGACGACTCTATGTCGCTTTCGCCGATTGATTTGTTCGCGCCGGGGAAGACAATAATGCGGTTTTGACCCCCGCCCTCTACCATCACCACCGCGAGCCCCGTCTGCTCTGTCGGGTCAACCTTGACAAAGCGGCGGTCTATGCCGTTTTCGGCGTAGATTTTGTAAAGCCTGTCCCCGTAAGCGTCATCGCCCACTCTTGTGCAAAACACAACCTCCCCGCCAAGCCGCGCCGCCGCGACGGCGGCGTTGGCTCCCTTGCCGCCGGGAATATAGCTGTATGTGCCGTCGGCTATTATTGTTTCGCCCGCGACGGGGAATTTGTCGGCGCTCAGCACGAAATCAATGTTGGCGCTGCCAATGACAAGCACGCGCTTAGACATTTTGACTCCCCCTTTTTTTCTTTTTATCGCTTTTCTCGCTGTTTCGTGTTTATTTCTATTTCCGCAACGCGGCGGAGCCGCTTTTGTTATATTAATAAAGGAAAAACATAAAAACTTATCAACGCAGTACAATAATACATCATTTGTTATAATTTGTCAACCTTTTTTGGTTATATGCTTGCGCTCGCGCCTACAGCCTAAGCCCCCGCGCCGTATGGCAAGCCCGGCTTGGCGTTTTGGTATTTTAGTTTTGTCGCCTGCCCGCCCCTGATATGCCGCTCTCTTTTATTGATTTCCATAAGCTTTGCCATTTCTTTGTAAAGGACGCCGTCAAGAGATTTAAGCCTTTCGGTTACGTCTTTATGCACGGTTGATTTTGAAACCCCGAAAACCCCCGCCGCCGCTCTGACGGTAGACATGTTTTCAAGCATATAAACGGCTATCCTGACCGCCCTGTCTTCTAACTGGTAAATACTAACCCCTCCTTTGCTTATATGCTAATATATGAGGGGGTAACAGTAAAAAATAACAAAATTATGACTTGCTTATTGTAAAGCGGATATGCGTGTGATATTATATGGTAAAAAGGGGCGAACATAAAATGAAAATAGGCATAATCAGGTGTATGCAGACTGAGGACATGTGTCCGGGAACCACCGATTTTAAGATAATAAAAGAAAAATCGGGGGTTTTTAGCAGTCTTGACGATGGAGAGACCATTGAGATAATAGGCTTTGTAACCTGCGGCGGATGTCCCGGCAAGAGGGCGGTGACAAGGGCGCTTGAAATGGTAAAACGGGGGGCGGACACCATTGTACTCGCCTCCTGCGTGACAAAGGGAAACCCTATCGGATTCCCCTGCCCTCACCGTGAGCAAATGATAAGCGCCGTTAGAAAAAAGCTTGGCTCGAATATCAAAATACTTGAATACACGCATTAAGATTTTTAATACATATTTTTTAAATATCGTACAGATTAACGAAAAAAGGAGTGGTTTGTAAAATGAAAATTCTTGTTACGGGCGGGACGGGCTTTATCGGCTCGCATACAACGGCGGCGCTGATAAATCAGGGTCACGAGGTCGTCATTGCCGACAACCTTTCAAACTCGGGAATCGGGGTGCTTCAAAATATTTCCCAAATCACGGGGAAAACCCCTAAGTTTTATAAAATAGACGTCTGCGACAAAAAAAGTCTCGGCGCTCTGTTTGACGAAAACAGCTTTGACGCCGCTATCCACTTCGCCGGGTTTAAAGCGGTGGCGGAATCGGTGGAAAAACCGCTTGAATATTACAGAAACAACATTATGTCAACCATTTCCCTGCTTGAGACCATGCTTGAGCACGGGGTGTTAGCGCTGATTTTTTCATCATCCGCCACGGTGTACGGCTCGCCCGCCGGCCTGCCGATAAAAGAGGATTTTCCGCTTTCCGCCTTTAACCCCTACGGCGAGACAAAGCTGATGAACGAAAAAATAATAACCGATTTTCAAAGGGCGAACCCGGCTTTTTCCGCCACGCTGCTCCGCTATTTCAACCCTATCGGCGCGCATGAATCGGGGCTGTTGGGGGAAAACCCAAGCGGGATTCCCAATAACCTAATGCCGCTGATAATTAAATCGGCTTTGGGGGAGATTCCCCTTAAGGTCTGCGGCACCGACTACGACACCCCCGACGGCACGGGAGTGCGCGACTACATACATGTGCTTGACCTTGCGGCCGGCCACGCCGCCGCGCTGAAAAACGCCCGAAACCCCGGTGTTTATACCTATAACTTAGGAACGGGCAAGGGGCTTTCGGTGCTGGAGCTTATCTCTGCATTTGAAAAGGTGAACGGCGTCAAGGTTAATTATTCGTTTGCCGAAAGGCGCCCGGGCGATATCGCCGCCTGCTACGCCGACCCGTCAAAGGCAAAAAGAGAGCTTGGCTTTACCGCGCTCCGCGGGGTTGACGAGATGTGCCGCGACGCGTGGAACTACGCGTCAAAACAAAACAAAAAGTAAAATGCCCCTAAAACTTTCGTCAAAAAACATGGAAAACGCAACGCTTGAAAAAATAATAAAACAAAACGGCGTTGATTTGTTCGGGGTGGCGGATTTTGAAAAGCTCACCCCGGTAAACCAACGGCTTTACGACACGCTAAAACAAAAGGGCGCGAAGAGCGTTATTGTTTTGGCGCTCCCCTACAAGAGCGGCCATAAGCAAAAGGACAAGTTTAATATGTCCGCCTACGCGCGGGTTCGCGACTATCACGCTCGTTTCGCCGCTCTTTTTGAAAGCTTGGCGAGAGATTTGGAAGCCGCTTTCCCGGGGTGTTTTTTTGACTCTTATTCCGACCGCTCCCCGATTAACGAAAAAGAAGCAGCGCTCCTTGCCGGCCTTGGGATAAGAGGGCTGAACACGCTTTTGATAACCAAAAAATACGGCACTTTTGTGTTTTTGGGCGGGGTGATAACGGACAAGCTCTTTGCGCCCGCCGATGCCGCCCCGAAAGCTTGTGCCGGCTGCGACAAATGCGTAAAACTCTGCCCCACGGGAGCTCTGACAGTTTCGGGCGGGTATGCTTTCCTTGACAGGGAAAAGTGCCTTTCGGCGGTTTCCCAAAAAACTAAAAAATCGCCGGACGAGCTTGAGCTTTTAAAAAAGCACAAGGTGGTTTGGGGGTGCGACATTTGTCAGGACGTCTGCCCTTATAACAGGGATATCGCCCTTTGCGGCGACGATTATTTTATAAACGGCTTTATCGGCGATATATCTTATGATTTTATAAAAAACATGCCAGACGAAGTTTTTTCGCTCTACCCCTTTTCATGGCGGAAAAAAGAGGTTATTTTAGAAAACCTTTCGCTTTTTTCGGGTGAGGACATTACATGAGCGGGCCGAAAAAGCGTTACGGGCAGAACTTTCTCACCTCCCCCGCGATAGCCGAAAAAATCGCCGGGCTCTCGGGGATAACCCAAGGCCACGGCGTTATTGAAATCGGCCCGGGCAGGGGGATACTCACCCGGTTTTTGGCGGAGGTTTCAAAAAAAGTCGTCGCGGTGGAAATCGACGGCGAGCTGGCTCTTCCGCTTAAAGAGCGTTTTTCCGGCTCAAACGTGGAAATTATACAAGACGATTTTTTAAAGATTGACATAGAAAGTCTTGTCAAGAGCCGTTTTCCCGGCCTGCCGGTTGCCGTCTGCGCCAATATTCCCTATAACATAGCCGCCGAAATTGTAGCTAAACTGCTTATGCACAGCGAGTGCTTTGACACGATAACGCTTATGGTTCAAAAAGAGTTCGCCATGAAGCTATACGCCAAAAAAGGCTGTCCGAGCTATTCGCGGCTATCCGTTCTGACCTCCGTACACGCAGAGGCGAAAAAGCTTTTTGACGTCAAGGCTGCCAGCTTTTCGCCGAAACCAAAGGTTAACTCCGCCGTTGTGCTGTTGTCGATCCGAAAAGAATCGGCTGTAAACCCAGAAAATAAGGACTTATTTTATAAAATTATTGACTTTTCCTTTAAGCTTCGGCGGAAGACGGTTTTAAACTCGCTTTACCCGCTTTTAAAGCATATTTATACCAAAGACGAGCTCAGCGCCGCGCTTGAGGGGTTAAATATACCCCCGATTTTACGGGGGGAGGAGCTTGATATCTTTGATTTTGAGAAAATTTCAAACAAGGTCAGCTTTGACGCGGCGAAGCTTGACCGCAACCCTCTTGCCGGCGATAAAGACGGTTTTTAAGGCGAAAAAGCATATCCGCCCCCCTGCCGCCTTGGCTTTTTACGGCGGCGACGGCTTTTATTTTACCGTTAAACTATTGCTTTTAAAGCTTTAATATGCTAAAATTAACCGCGAAGAGGTACTTTAGAAAGGGGCTTTTTAAATGCTTGAGCTTAAATTTATTAAAGAAGCCCTGAACTTTTTCGGCAGGGTTTCGTCCCTCGGCTGGCATGAGAACAACGCCGGCAACCTTAGTTATCGGCTTAACAAAGACGAAGCCACCAAAGCCGCCGTTTTTTTTAACCAAAAAACTTTTGTCCCGTTTTCAAAGGGTTTTACGGCCGATACGGAGGGATTTTTTCTTGTCACCGCAAGCGGCTGTAAAATAGGCGAGATTGACGCCGCCCCAACCGAAAGCCTTTTGATAATTGAAATATCAAGCGATAAAAAAGGGTATTTTATTGTCTGGGGCGGGGTTGGCTCAAAACCCACAAGCGAGCTTTCTTCCCACCTCGGCGCGCTTGGGAAGCAGGGCGAACCCTGCCGCAAGGTAGCGTATCACTCCCACCCGGAACACCTTATCGCCCTGTCTTTTATTCTCCCGCCCAGCCCGGCAGCCTTTACAAGAGCGCTGTGGTTTTCGGGCACGGAATGCGCCCTAACCTTCCCCGAGGGGATCGGAGCGATGGGGGAAAGGGTCCCGGGGAGCGATCTTCTCGCCCAAGACACGCTGGCGGCGCTCAGCCGCTTTAAATTGGTGGTTTGGGCGCATCACGGGGTTTTTTCGGTGGGGGAAAGCTTTTCCCACGCATTTTCGCTCGTTGACACCGCGGAAAAATACGCGGGTATCTACCTTAAAATACTTTCGGCGGGGTTTAAAGAACCGCCCTGCCCGATTTCCCGCGATACGCTGATAACCGCCTGCGAGAGCTTTGGGCTTAAAATTGACAAAGAACTGCTTTAGTCTTTTGACATGCTCCGCGTTTCGCGTAAGCGCTTACGCCGCCGACGCGGCGCCCTCGCTGACAATATCGCTCACGCTCTTATGTCTTTTGATTTTTCTCACCAGCACAAACGCAAGCGAGAACGCCACCGACAGCGCGGTGATGAGCATAACGGCTTTTTTCATATCACACCTCCAAAAATTAAAAAGGATTGTTGTTTTTTGGTTTCTTCTTCGCGTTAATAACCGGATTTAACCCTCTATTACTTATTACGCTTTTAAAGGCGAAAAAGTTTGCTCTAAATGTAAAAATTCTACAAAATACAAAAAAAGTTTTGGTTTTTAATTCTTTTTAGTGCTTTTTGTGAAATAATCGGCAATATTTATTTATGACTCAAATTTAGTATTCCCATAATTTACAAATATAAAACAATAAAAACAAAAAGGAGTTTTATTCATGGCGGAAAATACGGCTAAAGTGCGAATAGGAATTATCGGCTGCGGCGGGATAGCCAACGGCAAGCATCTGCCGGCGCTTTCCCGGCAAAAGAGGGCGAGCATAGTCGCGTTCTGCGACATCATTGAGGAAAGGGCGAAGAAAGCGGCGCTTAAGTACGGCACAGAAGACGCCCGGGTCTATACCGACTACAAGGAGCTTCTAAAAGACAAAAGCATTGAGGTGGTTCACGTTCTCACCCCAAACCGCAGTCACTCGTTTATCACCGTCGCCGCCCTTGAGGCGGGAAAGCATGTCATGTGCGAAAAACCGATGGCGATAAACGCCGAGGAAGCCAAAAAAATGCTTGACGCCTCAAAGAAAACCGGCAAAAAGCTGACCATAGGCTACCAGAACCGCCACCGCGCCGATTCGCTCTACGCCAAAATGGAAGTAACAAATAACGCCTTGGGGGAGATTTATTTCGCCAAAGCGACGGCTCTCCGCAGGCGGGCGGTGCCGACTTGGGGGGTGTTCCTCAACGAATACGAACAGGGCGGCGGGCCGCTTATCGATATCGGCACCCACGCGCTCGACCTCACGCTGTGGTGTATGGATAACTTCTCCCCCGCTTACTGCGTGGGAACTACCTATAAAAAGTTAGGGAACGTCTTCCCCTCCGGCAACGACTGGGGCGATTGGAAGAAAGAAGATTTTACGGTTGAAGACTCGGCGTTTGGCTTTATTGTCATGGAAAACGGCGCGACCGTGCTGCTTGAGTCGTCGTGGGCGCTTAACATACTTGACGCGAGAGAGGCCGTGACCACCCTCTGCGGGACGGCAGGCGGGCTTGACATGAACGACGGCGTAAGGCTTAACGGGATACGCAACGGCAGGCAGTTTGTGCTCAAACCCAACCTCGCCGCGGGCGGGGCGGCGTTTTATGACGGCGCCGCCAACGAGCTCCCCGAGGACAGGGAGGCACGGCTGTGGCTTGACGCCGTGACCCTTGACAAAACCCCGTTTGTCACCCCGGAGCAGGCGTACTGCGTTTCAAGGATTCTTGACGGGATATACGTTTCGGCGAAGACGGGCAAACCGTTTTACTTTGTATAAAAATACAAACCTTTTTGGACTAATTCTAAAGAAAGGCAGAGTGATTTATAAATGAAAATCGGCGTATGCGCCGTGCTGCTGAGCAATCTTCCGCTGACAAAAGCGCTCGAACACTTTCGCGGCATCGGCATTGAGGCGGTGGAAATCGGCGCGGGCGGCTACCCGGGAAAGGCGCACTGCAACCCGGCAAAGCTTTTGTCCTCCCCCGACGAGCTAAAGGCTTTTAAAGAAACTGTCGGCCAAAGCGGGCTTGAGCTTTCGGCTCTCTCCTGCCACGGAAACCCCATTCACCCCGACAAAGACAAGGCGAGGGCGTTCCACGACGATTTTATAAACGCCGTGAGGCTTGCCGAAAAGTTAGGCGTAAAGCGAATTATCGCGTTTTCGGGCTGTCCGGGAGACTCGCCGGGCTCAAAATACCCCAACTGGGCGACCTGCCCTTGGCCGGACGACTACTCGAAAATCCTAAAATACCAGTGGGAGGATGTGCTTATCCCCTACTGGGAAGAAACCGTAAAGACCTGCAGGGATTACGGCGTAACTCAGGTGGCTTTGGAAATGCACCCGGGACCTTGCGCTTATAACCCGGAAACCCTCCTAAAGCTGAGGAACGCCGTGGGGGATATTATCGGCGCCAACCTTGACCCCTCGCATTTAATTTGGCAGCAGATTAACCCCTCGCTGGCGGCAAGGCTGCTGAAAGACGCCGTCTATCACGTCCACGCCAAGGACACAAAGATTGATTCGCTGAACACCTCCCGCAACGGAGTGCTTGACACAAAGCATTACTCGGAAGAGCTTGAGAGGTCATGGATCTTCCGCACCGTCGGTTATGGCAACGGCTTTGATTACTGGAAAGAGTTTATCTCCACCCTAAGGCTTATCGGCTATGACGACATACTGTCAATAGAGCATGAGGATTCGGTTATGACCAACGACGAGGGGCTTTCAAAAGCGGTTTCGTTTTTAAAGGAATGTATAATTTCTCAGTCAAAACCAAGCGAGATGTTCTGGGCTTAAGCCTAACAGCGCCAAAAAACCCCGCCTATGGCGGGGCTTTTTATTTTAGAAAAAATCAAGCTCTTTGTTTTTTCTTTTTTTTGTTTTGCAATCTCTTTTCCCTTATCGGCTCGAACACCTCGGATATCTTAAGCCATAAATACCCCGACAGGCACCCGGAAGAGAAAAGACCGGCGACAATGCCGATTATAAGCGGGAAAGCAAAGTTGCGGATTGACTGAACTCCGAATATAAACACCATGGTTATGGTGAACAGCGTGGTGAGGGTTGTGTTGAGAGAACGCCCCATGGTCTGCTTTGTGCCATCGGCGACTATAACGGCAAAGGGTTTTTCGCCGCCCTCGCGCTGTCTGTTCTCGCGTATGCGGTCAAATATAACAATGGTGGCGTTTATCGAATACCCGAGTATCGTGAGGAGCGCCGCTATGATGTTTGAGTCGACGGGGATTTGAAACACCGAATAGACGGCGAGCATTATAAACGAGTTAAAAGCAAGGCAGACAATTGCCGCCAGCGCCGATTCAATTGATTTAAACCTAATGGCGATATATAAAAGCATACCCACGATTGCGATTAAAACCGCTTTGATCGCCGTCCTCTTAAGCTGGTCGCCGATAATTGCGGAAATATAGTTTATCTGGAAGTTTGTGCTCTCCGTGTGGTTTATACCGAAAAATTCGTCAAGGGCTTTTAACAGTTTGTCCTGCTGTTCGGAAGTCAGCTCGGCGGTTCCGGTGCGGATAATGGCGAGAGATGTGATGTTTAGGTCTTTTGTGGTGGACGAGACATATTGCTTGCCGAACAGTTCCTCGATAATTCCGTTGATATCGCCGCAGTCTTGAGCCGTTATCTCGCGGCCTATGTCGAGCTGGATTTCCGTTCCGCCGGAAAAATCAATATCAATGTTAAAGCCGATGAGGAGCATTGAGCAAATGCCTATTAAAACCAGCGCCGCGCTTATTAAGAGAATGGGTTTTGAGTTTTTAATGACGTCAAAATTCAAAAGCTTTTTCATGGTTTTACGCTCCTCTCAACGCCGAAAAGCCTGTCGGCGGTAAACCCCATGGCGCAGCCCAGCTTAAGCAGCGTTTTTGTAACCACAAGGGCGGTGAAAAAAGATATTATAACGCCGAAGCTAAGCGTCACCGCAAAGCCCTGTATTGTGCCCGAGCCTAAAAAGTACAAAACCCCGGCGGCGATAAGAGTGGTGACGTTGGAGTCAAATATCGCCGAGAAAGCCTTGGAATACCCCGCTTTTATGGCCGCCATGGCGGACTTCCCGCTCCGCAGCTCTTCTTTCATTCGCTCAAAAATAACCACGTTGGCGTCAACCGCCATTCCTATGGAAAGTATTATCCCCGCGATTCCCGGCAGGGTGAGGTTAGCCCCGGAAATTGAAAGCATTAGCATAAACAAAGCCGTGTACGCCACAAGCGCGATTGACGCCATGACCCCCGGCATACGGTAGACGGCAATCATAAAAATTATGACGAGCAGTATTCCGAGCGCCCCCGCTTTTAATGAGGTTGAGAGCGATTTTTCGCCGAGCGTGGGTCCCACGGTGCGGATAGACGCTTCCTCAAGGTCGTATTTAAGCGCGCCGGCGTTTATGTTCCCCGCCAGCATCGAGGCGTACTCGGCCTCCATGCCGCCCGGCTGGGATATCACGGCGTTGCCGCCCTCGATGGGCTCGCTGACCGACGGGCGGGAGAGCTGGTTTTCATCCATATAAATGGCAATATAGTTATGCCCCTCGCCGACAAGAGACGCCGCCGTTTTTGTCGCCTCATAAAACCTCTGCGAACCCGCGCTTGTAAAAGAAAGGGACACGACTTTTTGAATGGTGCCGTCGTTTTGCTGTTGCTGAAGAGCGGCGGCGTTTGCCACGTCGTCGCCGGTAAGCACAATTTTTGTGTAGTCCCCGGTGGCGCTGTCATACGCCCTGAACGTGAGCAGCCCCGTCGCTCCGAAGTCTTGAACCGCCTTGTTTGGGTCGGAGTCGCCGGGGATTTCAATAGTCACCATATCGTCGCCGACGAGATAGCAGTTTGCTTCTTTTAGGTTGGCGTTGTCAAGACGGGTGCGCATGGCGGTGTAGACGGAAGCCATGCCGGCCGACGAAACCTCCTCCCCTTCTATAGGGATAGCCCTGAAAGTTATGACAGAGCCGCCCTGAAGGTCAAGACCCAGCACAATGGTGCCCTTGTCAAAAACCCCGCCCAGCCCCCAAGTCGAATAGCCAAAGACAGCCAGACATAAGGTCAGGGCGATAACAAGGAGTACGAGTATAAAGCGGGCGGAGCCCACCGCGCGGGTATAGTTCATGTATGATACCTCCGTAGGACGGGTTTATATTTTTATTTTTAATTGGTTTTTGGTTTTTTAGTCAACATACCTATTATACACAAAGAAAAAAGCTTGTCAATGCTTTTTTGCCGCTCGCCGGGGGGTGTTTTTTGCGGGTTTTACGGGTTCGCGCTATTCGGGCAAAGCTTTTTCAGACCAAACTTAAACCAAAAGGTTAAGCGCCTTTGGGCAGACTTTTATTTCCGCCCTGTCGTGCTCCCCGCCGAACTCGCCGTCAAGCGACCACGCGATTTTCTTTGGGGAGGTTATCACAATATTCGACCCGGAGGCGAAATCGATATATCCTCCGTCAAAGTTGCGGTATAGTATGTCTTTCAGCAGCGAGCCGAGCTCATTCGCGTTCTCGGGTTCTTTTACAAGCATGACCTCAAGCTTGCCGTCGTCAAGGGAAATTAGATTTTTATCGTATTTCAGCATCCCGCCTATACAGTAGGAATTTGAAACCAGCGCCAAAAAGTAATCGTCCTCAAATGTCTTTCCGTCAACCTCCGCCCTTAAATGGATAGGCCTTGCCGTGGGGATTGAAGTCACCCCGCCAAGCATATACGCGAACTTGCCAAGCCTTTTTTTAAGCTCCTGCGGAGTGGCGTAGGAGGTTTTTGAAAACACCCCCGCCGCCGCCACATAGGTGAAGCAAGCGGAATTAAAACAGCCGATATCAATGCTTTTAATCCTCATTTTAAGGAAGTTCCCGCTCGCCGCGATCGGGTCTTTTTCCAGCCCGAGCGACGAGGCGAAGTCGTTTGTCGAACCCGCGGGGATATAGCCGAGGGGGGTTTTGCTGCCCTTGACGGCAAAACCGTTTATAACCTCGCTGAGCGTGCCGTCCCCCCCCACCACCACCACAAAATCAAAGTTGTCCGCGTTGGCGGCGGCAAAGCTTATGGTTTTTTGCTTTTCGGCGGTGAGGTAGATTTTAAGCTCGTTATCGGGTTTTAGCACTTGCTTTATGGCGGGGAGAAGATCCGCCGCCCTGCCTTTTCCCGACTTTAGGTTGGCGATAATAAGTATTTTCATAAAGACATTCCTTCCTTTTGCGAAAGTCAGGTGAAATGTGTAAATTGTAAAGCGTTATGTCTTGTTGCCGGCCTTTAAATCGGCGGCTTTTTAAAAATTCCTTTTTCGGTGATATACCCCGTGACCAGCGTGTGGGGGGTTATGTCAAACGCCGGGTTATAAACCCCCACCCCCGCGGGGGAGATTGGGGATGAAAAAAACATATCCGTCACTTCTTCTGGCTTTCTTTCCTCAATTATAATTCCCTTGCCGTCGGGGAGGTTCTCGTCAAAGGTTGACGACGGAAGCGCGACATAAAAGTCCACTTCGTAATACGCGGCGTTGACCGCCAGCGAGAGCGTGCCTATTTTATTGGCGAAGTCGCCGTTTTTCGCCATTCTGTCGCAGCCCACGATGACTAAATCAACCCCCCCGCTTTGCATAAGAAAGGAAGCGGCGCTGTCGCAGATCAGCGTAGTTTTGATCTTCGCCCGCGTAAGCTCAAAACAGGTCAGCCGCGCCCCCTGAAGCAGCGGGCGGGTCTCCCCGGCGTAGACGTGAACAGTTCTGCCGTTTTTTACCGCCTCATACACCGGGGCGAGCGCCGTGCCGTATTCCACCGCCGCGAGCGAACCGGCGTTGCAGTGGGTGAGCACTCTCGCGCCGTCTTTAATAAGCGCCTGCCCGTGCCTGCCTATGGCATGGCACATCTCGACGTCTTCTCTCTCAATGTCAAACGCCGTTTTTTTAAGGGAGGCTTTTATTTCCTCAATGCTCTCCCCGTACTCCAGCGATGCAATCATCCTCCCGCAGGAAGTAAACAGGTTGACTGCCGTGGGGCGGGAGGACGAAATAAAAGACGCGATTTTTTTAAACGAATACCTAAACCCGCGTGTGTCTTTGTCTTCCAACCTTAGGGCAATGGCGTAAAGCCCAAGCGCCGCCGCGACCCCGATAGCCGGCGCGCCGCGCACGGCGAGCGTGCTTATCGCCTCAAACAACTGCCGGGGGGTGAAAATTTCAATATATTTCAGTTCCGACGGCAATTTTGTCTGGTCTATTGCCATAAGAGATGATTTTTCGCCGTCAAAGTAAAGCGTCCTCACAGGGAGATCGCTCCGTTTATCGCCGACAGCATTTTTTCCGCGAAAACCCCGAACATATCCGCGGCTTTTCTCCCCGCTTCAATAACTTCTTCCTCGCTTAGCGGCGTTTCGTTAAGCCCCGCCGCCGCGTTTGCTATGAGCGACACCGCCGCTACTCGTATTCCCGCGTGGCGGGCGGCGATAACCTCCGGAACCGTGGACATTCCCACCGCGTCGGCTCCCATTCGCCTGTACGCCTCGATTTCCGCCGGCGTCTCGTAAGACGGGCCGGTGACCCCGACATAAACGCCCTCCCTCAGCGTTATCCCGATATCCCTCGCGATAATTTTCGCGTATTCGCGGTAGACCGCGTCATAGGCTGTTGTCATATCGGGGAACCTCACGCCCAGCGCCGGGTCGTTGGCGCCGACAAGCGGGTTTGGAATAAAATTAATATGGTCTTTTATAAGCATCAGCTCGCCGGGTTTAAAGGTTTTGTTTATTCCTCCGGCGGCGTTTGATAAAAACAAACCCGTGACCCCCGCCAAGCCCATAACCCTCACCGGGAAGACGACTTTGTCAATGCCCTTTCCCTCATAAAAATGCACCCTGCCGGAAAAACAGTACACCCCCCGCCCGGCGATTTGAAGAAAATACAGTCTTCCCTTATGTCCGGGCGCGGTGGAGGCGGCGAAGCCCTCTATTTCCGAATAGT
>Ga0265294_10003934_pt1 | contig 18719 bp, 29 predicted proteins | sample MunlanPumphouse3_FD_192504 | JGI IMG/M metagenome (GOLD analysis project Ga0265294, IMG submission 192504) | Groundwater microbial communities from a municipal landfill in Southern Ontario, Canada - Pumphouse #3 | ecosystem: Environmental > Aquatic > Deep subsurface > Groundwater | place...
AACCAAAGAGGTGGTCTGGAAGTGTGAAAGGTATATGGAAAGGCTGCTGACGGACATACGGGACGTGGAGACAATAATAAAAAGAATAGGCGAGATTACAGAAAAAGATGGCAGGATAGAGGGAGGGGAACTATGGATTGAGACAAAAGCCAGCACCATAGCCTACCGCAGCATAAAGGACAGCACTGTTTTTTATCGATGCAGTAACTTGAGGAAGGAAAAGGTGTGGATAGGCATGAACCTGAATAACTTTGGCCGCGAACTAAGTGTGAGTGACAGGGATTTCAGCATGTGCAAATACAAATTGGTAAACGAGCTAAAGACAGTCGCTTCGCAGTGCGGCAGGGAAGTTAATCGCCTTGCCAAAAACCTTAACATTCTTCGGAAAATACAAAAGGTGACATCATGAGCATATTGATTAATGTCCTGGGCATCGCTGTTTTGCTGCTGTGCGTGGTGTTCCTGGAGGTGTTTCTCACAGCGTTTGCAGAAGTGGTGGATGAAGCAAAGAACAGCAAGGATGTGTACAGGAGAGACAAGGATGAAGATTGAAACTGAATATGAACATGGCTGGCTGACTTTACGCAAAACCGTGACGTACGACGAAGATGATCAAGCCATAGAGGAGAAGTGGGGAGGCTATGAGGATCCTTTTGATGCCTGGCCATGCTGGACGGGCAATTCAAAAGAGGAGGTAATCACGAATGCCATAGCGAACCTTACCGAATGCAAGGACAGCCTGACAAAAGAGCTGGCTGACTTGAGTGCCCGCCTGGACAGCCTGATTGAGATGAGGGACGGCAAACATAGATGCGTTTACTGCGGCATACGGTCGCACGAGCCGCTTAATCATGAAATGTGTGTAGATTGCTGGGTCGCCGTATATGCCGAGAACCGGGTGCCAAAAAGGATATACGACTAATGAAAGAAGCAAAGATACGGGAAATCCTGGACGGGTTCTATGCCCGGCTGTATGCGGAGCTTGGCTATCCCATGCACATCTCCTTTGACCCGTGCAAGGAATTGGTGATTGTATGCGTCTATCTGGTGCCGACAGCCGAATCAAAGAGAACCAAAAAACGCATACTGGAGATGAAGAAAGGTCTGCCGGAGGATTGGCTAATGGAGATATTCACCTGTTCCAAAGAGGAGCTGGAGTCTGACTATCCCGAGCTGTACGGTGAAATAATGTCGGAGTATCTTTACGGCAGGGAGATGCGGATATGGTAGGAGTGAATCATGCTTAACGGCGAAGTAGCGTTTGTAGGAATCAAGACCCGATTTGGCACTATAGTGAACCGGCAACTTTCGCAAATCAGCTTCTCTGTCGGCAGGGTGGAGAACAACCGTCCGGCGGAGTTAACCAGACCCATGCTCTATGAGGTGGCCGACACGCCTGTAATGTACAAGACAGACAGAACAAGGCACATTGCGGACATGGAGAAGCCCGTTGTAAGGCATTTGCTGCGCAGCCTGGGCAGTTGCCGGGTGCTTGTGCATTGCTGCTCCTCTGCGGACGTGCGCGCGTTCCGGAGGGCATTGGCTAGGCACGGTGCAAAGGTAAGCGACATGGGTATGACAAGCTTCAATTTCTACTTGATTGAGGGTGAGATATTTGATGCCGCGGCCATGTCGGAGGTGTTTTTCAAATACATAGCGAAGCGCAACGCCGTTAGCTGGGAGAGGCTTGGAAGCAGGATGAGAGAGGACAGGCGAAGGATTGACGACTACGGGTATTTTGAGCACAGGGCCTCCGGGCCGATTGGGATGTACGACAGGTATGCCGGGGTTCCCATGAAGGACATACCCGATGAATATTACAGAATGCTGGCTGAGCGGCACAGGGACGACACCGAGTTTGTGGAGATGTGCGAGCTGGCCAGAGAGGGAATCATGCCAAGAAAGGAGACATAAAGATGAACAAGACAAGAGACAGAGGAACCAAGAGACTAAACAAGGAGCAGGTGGAAGTGCTGCTTAGATTAAGGAAGAAGGGGTACAGCTACGGAAGGCTGGCCGAGAAATTCAACGTATCGAGAACCACGGCATACAATTACTGCCAGGCGGAACAATGAATGAAAGACAGACCAGGACAAGCGAAAGGCTGCGGAGCATATGCAAACAGCTAAAGCGTCCTTACAGGAAGCCAAGTGCGGACAGGCTGGAGAGATTCGCCCTTTACTTCGACGACTACGGGGATGAAAGGGTGGAGGAGTTCATAAGCAGGATTGGGACGACAAAGGCGGCAATCGACCCAGACTTTTCCCTTAACGACATCGTGACAAAGAACATGATAGGCTCTATGCATCTGGGCAAAGGCACCAAGAGGGCCTCGGTGGGAGCGTCGTCGTTCTACAAGGTTATAACCATGGAGGTGTGATATGATATGCAAGATATGCGGAGGCGCGCTGGAGGCGGTGGATGTCATTTCCGACAAGGGGTTGACATCCATGCCGCTGTGCCCCAGATGTGACGAGGGGGCGATTGTGGATATGAAGGCAAGAAACAAACGAGTACTGACAAGGAAGATGACCGAATGTGGGGTTCCTGAGCTGTATACGGAATCTTCGCTGTCCGCATCCGATATGCTCTTTCCGGGCAAAGAGGATGTGATTAACGCTGAAAAGGGAATATATTACATAGGCGAGACGGGAACGGGAAAGACATACAGGTTGGCGGGATGGTGCTCTCTTCTCTTGTCTATGGGAGTGCAATGCAGATTTTACGACTTCTCCGACTTTGTTTGTGATTTGCGGGCGGACTTCAAGCGCTACAATGACCACAAGCGGGAAATGCTGCGGGCCGAGTGCATCTTTTTTGACAACTTCGACCCGTCCAACCAATATATGTACGACTTTATATTCAACCTTGTCAATGCGCTGTACACCAACCGCAGGCAGGTGTTCTTTTCCAGCCTGGCGCTTCCTCCCCAATCACAACTGGCAATGAGAATATCGCAAATGACAATACAGCTTGAGCTTCAGAAGGGAGGGGGGAATGCGAATTGAAAACGACTCAACCTTTTTGGAGACGAGGGTCGCGTACCTGTCCGCCTACCACGTCGAGGTTCTTTTTGAGATGGCTTCGGAGTACAAGGAGGGACTGCTTGCCAATCTTGCCGTTGAAAAGGTCTTAAAGCTCTGCATAGCCTATTTTGACAAGTACCACAGCGCACCCGGGGACAAGATTCACGAAATAGTGGATGTGGAGGCGGAGATGAAAAGAATCTCCGACAAGGCGCTTCCGGAAGTCAAGATGGTGCTGGCGTCGTTCGTCTCCCAGCAAGAGCCTGACAACATTGAATACGAGATAGACACCATATTCAAATATTTCACCAGGCAGGCGGTGGTTCTGGTAAGCGACGAGGCATCTGACCTATGTTCAAGAGGGCAGTCAGAACAGGCTGCGGAGCTGTTGCGCGATGTTGTGCTGGTTGATAGAAAAAGACTGCAAGGTGGGCACATACTAGAAGCTACCGACCAGCAAATAGAGATGCTTTTTGCTGACGTGGAGGAAAACCTTATCGAGCTTCCCGGACAGCTGGGTGTGCTAATGAACAACACGCTAGTAAGGCAGGGCTTTGTCAGTCTGTTTGGCAGGAACAAGGTGGGCAAGTCCCACTGGCTTATATACCTTGCCAGGATTGCCAGGAATCAGGGCAGGAGGGTGATATTTATTTCAACCGGCGACATGACGCAGAACCAAACCGACCGGCGCATACTGCAAGGAGACGCAAGAACCACATTCAGCGAGCAGTATCTAGACAAACAGCTGATGCCGGTGTTTGACTGCCTAAAAAACCAGAACGGGTCATGCTTTGAAAGGGAGAGCGACACGAATCTATTAAATGACTTCAACGAGATAAACGCCGTGATGCCGAGGAAGGGCTACGTGCCGTGCACCAAGTGCAAGGAATGCGTGTCAGCCATCAGTTACAGAAGAATGGCAAGGGAGGTGCTTTCCCCGCAGATGGCAAGACGGGTAAGAAACGCCTGGCAGAAAACAGGCAATCCCGGAGTCCTGCACGTGGAGGCATTTGCATCGGGGTCGCTTACCTGTTCCGGATTGCAGGGGATAGTTCAGAAGGTGTGCAAGAAATACGGATGGGAACACCCTGATGTGATTGTCCTGGACTATGCCGACATCATGGCGGACGAGGGCAGGGACGAGAGAGCGAGCGTCAATAAGAGATGGCGGTTTTTGCGCTCGCTGTCGGACACCGCAAACTGCCTTGTGGTGACCGCAACGCAGGCGAATTCATCTTCGTTTGATTTCGAGGACCTGACCCTTAGAGCGTTTTCAGAGGACAGGAGGAAGCTTGACCACGTGACCGCTTTCTTTGCTATCAACCAAAAGCCGGAGGAGCGCCAAAAGGACATATGGAGGATTGCCGCATTGAACAAGAGAGAACACCCATTCAACGAGGCGCACCAGGCCCAGTGTCACGGTTGTCTCGCTCTAGGGTCTCCGCATTTCATCTCCGAGTTCAAATACAGCGAACCGCCCGCATATAAACCTAGATAGCATTACAAATCGCATGACAAATCGCCCAAAAGGCATGAAATAGTTACAATACGCATTACATTATACCGCAAAGAGGAGAAACAGTGAAGCCATATTATAAAAACAGCACAATAAAGCTTTACCACGGGGACTGTCTGGGCATTATGCCGCGCCTTGACCTTAAATGCGATATGTGCCTGACCGACCCGCCATACAGCGTGACGGCGGCGAAATGGGACAGCATAATCCCTTTTGGCTGGATGTGGCATTGGCTGGGCAAGTGTGTGAAAAGAACAGGAGCTATCTGTTTGTTTGCTCAGCCCCCGTTCTCATCCCGCCTTATATCCAGCAACCTTAAGTCATACAAATACAACTGGTACTGGATAAAGAATGCCCCCACCAACTTCATGCACGCCAAGAACCGCCCTATGGCTTCGGTGGAGGAGGTATGCGTGTTCTCAAGGGCACCTATGGGGCACGTATCCAGGCTAGGGAAGAGGCGCATGAATTACAATCCACAGGGCATACGGGAGGCAGGTAGCGCAATAGTTACTGATACGCTTCACGGGGCGCTGTATGGGGCAAGAGCGAACCAGGTGGGCACGGAATACACCAAAATGACAGGCTTCCACACGCACGTCTTGAACTATGATACCGTGCCGGCAAACAGGAGACTGCACATCACAGAAAAGCCCGTGGCCATGCTGGAGTATCTGATAAGGTGCTACACAGACGAGGGCGACACCGTTTTGGACTTTACCGCCGGCTCAGGCTCAACCGGAGAGGCCTGCATGAACACCGGCAGAAAATGCATAATGATTGAAAAGGAGGAAAGTTACTGTAAAAAAATAGTTGACAGATTATCGGGAAGATTAATTTAAGGAGAAAACAATGGAAACAGAACCACCTAGGCGGCAGTGCTTGCCAAAATAACAGAGCGTTTGTATTTATAAAGGAGAGAACAATGAGTGACACCGAAAGACTAAGGATGCTGGTGCTTAAAATCGCCGGGCTTTTCGGCAATGACGAGGGCACAATCAAAATGATGGCGCAGTACAATCGCGCGGGGCTTGTCAGGACGCTAAAAAAGGCGTTTGACCAGTTCGTGGAGGATGACTTCGACCATTTTACCGAGGACGACATGGAGCTGATGCGGGAGCACGGCTACGAGACCGACGAGGAAAAGGCCGCCGCCGCGGAGTTTGCTGAAATCCCGTTCAACGCCTACGTGATGCGCAACTGCATGAAGTACACAGAGCCGTTTTCAAGGGAAAGGCTGGTGTTTGACAGCATGGCGCAATACAAAGCAACGACTAAAATTGACATAGATGAAAACCAGGCGGAGGCCGAGGTTGACAAAGTCTTAGAAATACTAAGTAACAAGTACACCAAGTACCTGCTCAGTCTTGGTTCCGACATATACGAGCTTAACCCCATAGCAAGATTAAAAGGAGAATAAAAATGGCCATAACCTTTGACAGAAAAAAACTGCTAGACATCCTTGTCAGCGTCCGGGGCAACGTGCCGGAGGCCGAGTTGTCCGACATTTCCAAGTACATCATATTCCAGCAGGGCAGGATACACGCCTTTAACGACCTGGCCGGCATGACCATCCCCTTTGACCCTGAGATGGACGACTGTGCGGCGGATTCCCAGCTCGTGTTCGAGTTTGTGCGCAACCTGCCCGACAAGGATATATTGATGGGGGTAAAAGACGGGGTGTTGCGCTTGCAGGGAGCCTCGCGCACCGGAGAGGACATAGTGAAGGCTGAAATCCCCTTGAGGGACGACTTCATGTATCCCCGGGAACTGGTGCAGGAGGATGCGGACACATACAAGCGGCTGCCGGAGACGTTTTACACCGCCCTGGAGTCGGTCGGCATAGCCTGCGACGACGACCCCGGAGCAAGCAGCGTGATAGCCATTAAAGAGGGCTACGCCTACGCCAGGGGACGGCTGATAGCCTGCCGGTACTATCTGGGGGACGAGGCCAAGGAGCTGATGGACGAGACTATATTTGTTCCGCCGTCAATCCTAAACTACGTGAATCGCAACTCGCCTAAGGTTTACAAGATTCAGGACAACTGGATGCATTTGATGGACAAGAACAAGCACATACTAAGTGTCCGCTCCCGCCACGACCAGCACTACCCGTTCGAGGCGGTCGACAGCATGATGCTTGAGTTTGACGCGGAGAGGTTCATGCTGCCTGCCGGAATGAAGGACGTGCTGACAAGATGCGTTCCGTTCTCAGGCCACAACGCCAAGCTGCGCCGCGTTGACATCACGCTGGACAGGGGGATTTTAACCGTTGTGGCGGGACGCTCCGACGGCAGCAGAATCATGGAGCGCCTGACTGCAAAGAAAACCGAGGGCAAGATAAGGTTTGCCGTCAATGTGGGGGTGCTGGGAAAGGTCATCGAGTACGCCGATGATTATATTTGCGACGACGGGCTGCTTGTGGGAACCGCGGTAAACTTCAACGCGGCAGTGTCCCTGGAGGCAATCAATGACAACAGGTAACTGCATAGGGTGCAACCTGTCCAAAAAGGCCCTTCCCCTATACGGGAAGGGAGCCAAAAAGCTGCTGATTGTGACAGACTGCGCAACCCCCGAGCAGAACTGCGCGGGCAGCAGGGCGGTAGGTTCCCACATAAGATTCATAAAGGACAGGCTGTACAGGTACGGCATTTCGCTTGAGGCAGATTGCTGGCTTACCTCCGCTGTGCTTTGCGAATCCAGGGAACAACCGACCAGGCCGCAGGTCAACGCCTGCAAGCCCAATCTGGAAGCGACCATCTCCTCTCTCAAGCCCAAGGTGGTGCTGCTGATAGGGGAGGTGGCCGCCTATGCTGGCTACGGAGACACAGTGCCTGGCGGGGTGTATCTTGACCGTGTACATGGCTTCACGCACAACTGCCGCCGCCATTCCTGCCACATGATAGCCACGTACATTCCAGGCTCCGACAATAGGCGATACAGCGTAAGAGACAGGGTAATTGAACGAGACCTGCATATGGCCGTAATTGCCCTTGTAACGCCGTATAAGGTATGGAAGGACGAGCTGGCGTGTGTTAGGGCTGTATCAGGCAAAGAGGCCGTAAAGAGGCTTACAGCGGCGGTAAACGACACGCAGCGCAGATGGATGGCCTACGACTATGAAACCACGGGACTAAAGCCGCACAATGACGAGCACAGGATAATCAGCTGCGCCATAGCCGACAATGAGGATTCCGCCTATGCCTTTATGATGACAGACGAGGTAAAGCCGGCATTCCGGAGATGGCTTGACGCTCCCCACATTCGCAAGATTGCCCACAACCTTGCCTTTGAGTTGTCATGGAACAAGGAGAAGATGGGAACCTATGGCGAGAGCATGGATTTGGACACCATAATCGCCGCCCACATTTGGGACAACCGAGACAGGTCGGCAAAGGGTATAGGATTTCTTGCGCCCATGCTTTTGGGGTGCAGGCCGTGGGACAATGTGGTTTCCCCCTATATGAAGCCCGACCCGGCTGAGGAAAAAAGATGCGGAGACAATGCGGTGAACAGCCTGATGAACGCTCCACCCAGAGAGGTGTTGTTATATAACGCCATAGATGCCCTGGTCGAGTTCCGGGTAGCCATTGTTTTGATGCGGCTTCTTAAGTACCATGACCTTACTTTGCCCTATGATGAGAGCATAGAGATGGTGACAAGGAGGGTGTCATGCGCATAACCGATGCCCTAAAACTGTTCAACGAAGGGGTCAATGCGCTTGCCCGCGTGACTTCCAACGGATTCCGCCTTGACATGGACTACCTGGCAGGGCTTGAGCCTAGAATCAAAACCAGGATAGATGAGCTTTCCTGCAAGATAACAGAGGAGACTGAAATCGGCAGGATGTGGAAGGCAAGGTATGGGAGCAGCATAAATCTGTCGTCTGGAAACCAGTTCAAGGATGTGCTGAAAAAAGATGTAGGATTCACGCAGTTCAAGCTCACGGAAAAAGGCGGCGAAAGCGCAGACTCAGAGGTGATAGGGAAGCTGCCTCGCCAGTTTGCCTCGCAGTATCTGCAATACAAGCAGATGGAGCAGCTTTACGGATTGTATGTGGAGCCGCTTTTGATTGAGGTGAGCAACAAGGGATTCGTCCACGCCAACTTTCCCCTGCACCGTGTAAAGACATACAGAGGCAGCTGCCATTCCCCTAACATTCAGCAGGTGCCGAGCCGCAACCGTGAAATGATGCGTCTTATCCGAAGCTGCTACATTCCAAGGGAGCCTGGCCGTGTTCTTGTTGACATGGACTTGAAGGGGGCGGAGTGCAGCATAGGGGCTTGCATACACGGTGACCCTGCCATGCTTGCCTATATGACTGATGACAGCCTGGATATGCACAGGGACGGAGCCTGCCTTGTGTATATGCTGGACAAGGAAAGAATCAACAAGCCTATACGAAACGCGTGTAAGGGGGATTTTACCTTTGCTGAGTTCTATGGAGCCAATTTCCATACAGTGGCCCCCAGGTTATGGGAGTATGTTTTAGATGACGAGTTCAAGACTGCTGACGGCAAAAAAGTGTCCTCCCACCTATCCAGTAAAGGGATTGAGGACCTGGACGGATTCATTCATCATATCCAAAAGGTTGAGAGCGACTTTTGGGGCAAGATGTTCCCTGGCTACTCGCAGTGGAAAGAGGATGTGTGGCAGCAGTATCTGATTGACGGCTTCGCCAAGGTGGCAACCGGCTTTGTGCTTACGCTGGAATCAAGGAAGGAGCAAATCCTGAATGCCCCAATCCAAGGCCCTAGCTTTCATTTCCTGTTGAAGATGCTCATAGGGATGCAGGAAAGGATGATAAAGCGGAACATGAAGTCGCTGATAATCGCTCAGATACACGATGCCATTACCTTTGACGCGGTTCCTGAGGAAATAGAGAACATAAAATCATTGTATAAGGAGGTGCACGACGATATACACAAACAATGGAAGTGGCTTAGAATCCCAATCAGAGCTGAAATGGAAATAGGCGAGATTGGCGGAAGCTGGGCCGAGATGACAGAAGTAGGACTAATTTAAGGAGAAAAAGCATGAGTATTTACAACGAGTACAGACCGAAAACATTTGACGAGGTATATGGCCAGGATGACGCGGTGAAGCTGTTATCCTCAATCCTGGAGCTGCCCTTTGAGAAGCGTCCCAAGGTATTTCTGATGTCCGGGCCGTCTGGTTCGGGAAAGACCTGCCTTGCCCACATATATGCAAGGAAGATGGGATGCCCACCTGAGGGGATTGACTTTAGAACCCTGGATGCCTCAAAAGACCGAGGCATAGATAGAATCAGGGCGGAGATAGAGATCATGGGGGCAAATCCTATGAGCAGGGATGCCGATTGCAGGGTGTGGCTGTTTGACGAGTGCCACCAGCTACTTACACCGTCACAGGAAGCCTTGCTCAAGTCCTGTGAGGATGTCCCGTACAAGACCACCATCATATTTGCCACAACCGAGCCGGGCAAGATGGGCAAGGCGTTGAAGAGCCGCTGCAAGACCATCACCGTCAACGCCCTCTCCAACCGGGACATGGCCTTGAATATGCAGGCCGTGGCAAAGAGAGCCTCAATACGTATATCCCCTGATGACATAAAGACGCTTGTGCTGGCCTCGGACGGCAACACGAGAACTTCCATGCAGCTACTGGAGAACTATATGCTTAACGGGGGAGATGTTGAAAAGGCCATTGCCGCAGGAACAGGGGCGGATTCCGCACTGGAGGCCGACACCTATGCATTGTGCAGGGCGGTAATCAACAAGTCGGCCAAGTGGGATACGGTAAAATCCTTCATGGCCAAATACAAGGGACAGTACGAGCCGGTAAGGCAGTCGATTCTGGGCTATCTTAAATCCTGCATACTGAACTCAAACAACGCAAGGGACCGGCAGAGGTTCATTTTGCTTATCGAGTGCTTCCTTAATCCCTTTTACGCCAATGAGGAGGCGGGACTGGTCTATATGCTGGCAAACGCATGGGAAATCAAGTGACGGAAGAAGAATACATAAGAGAGGTAAAGAGGGGCAGGATATATTGCTGGAACTTCACAAGGGATGTTTTCCAGCAACATATGCACTTGCACAGGATAGGCCCGCTTTTCCTCTTTATCCGGAGAATCGCAAAAAAGCTAAAGGATGCCCCGCTGCCCAAAAGAGAGGTGCTGTGCATGGGAAGAATTATGGTGGGCAGGCACAGAAATCCGCACGGCCATATAGAGGATATGGTCGAAAGGAAGCGCAGGCTGGCCTCTTCCCTGCTTCCCTATGTATTGCAGGCGGCGGGGCTGTTGGACAAGAATACCAGGAATTCAGTGGCAGAACAGCTAGCTTTGACGCTTAAAGCACACAAAAGAGAGCATAAAGGCACAAAATAAGGCTTAATTTCACAAAAGATAGAAATATTTTACAAAACAGCTTGCAAAGCCACAAAAGGCGTGTATAGTATAGAGCAGTAGGGAAAACAAGGAGAAAAAAATGAGTACGAAAAAAAACAAAGAGTTGGCATGGCCGTGGGAAATGGCTGACGAGCAGGAAGAGGTGGTATACCCTTACTCAAATATCACCACGTATGCCAATTTCAAGAACGGAATCCTGCTTACGCATTACGAGTACCCAAAGGTGGACGGCTACTTTAAGGCGTTCAATCCCAAGACAGGGGATGAAGCCAGAGGAGTGACTGCCGCGGATGCCTTGGCCTCCCTGGGGGGCTGGGAATACAAGGTGGAGTATCAGCAGTCCGAGGGATTCACTAAAACAGAGCGAATCTACAAGAAGGGCAACCTGACGCTAAAGCTGGGGGATGACGGGCATTCCTGGACTGCCACAGACGTATCCGGGATGGAGGGGTATTCCATGGTGTCCGCGGCGGGAGCATTGCGGAGTTTGGCATTTAAGCACGAGGCTTTTGAGCAAGTCGCTAACGATGCCGCAGAAAAGGTACTATTCTAACCAAAGGAGAAAAGAAATGGAAAACGCAATCAGAATCTTAACACTGGCCACCGAGGAGCTACAAAGGCTCCTGCCCATGCAGGCGGACGCGGTTGTCGAATTCGAGCTGGCAAAGCATGGTGTCAGGGAAAGGTACAACGAGGAAAAAGCAAACGGGCTAAAAATCACAGAGGAGGCAATCCGAACCAAAAGCGTGATGGAAACCGCCGACGAGTTCAAGAAGGTGACTGAGCTTGCGGCAAAGGTCGATATTGAAAAGGCCAGCATTGAGTTGGCAAAGTACATGATACGGGCAAGAGAAATCAAGGAGTAGGAACATGAAAATTAATCTGAAAGCATTGAGAGAGCAGCGGAACCAGCGCCTGGCTGCGGCCAAAAGGGCGGTGCAGCAATCCGCCTCAGGATTCGAGGTACTGAACCTTGAGGTGCTGCCTGAAAAGGTGGAGCTGATTGACCCGCCAAAGGACGGCAGCATCGAATACCAGATGAGATTGTTGCAATTCCAGGTGGCCAACGCCAACAACTGCGAGCAGACCCCGGTAGGCACGATGGTCGTTTCGAGAAGCTACGCCTACCACAGCTATGTCGGCCCGGGAGACCGGACCATCCTCTGCCCAAGAACCTGGGGACGGCGCTGCCCCATCTGTGAATATTACTTGTCTTTTGATAAGGATGTTCGGGCGAAGGACAAAGCGCTGTACAGGTTCAAGGCGCGGGAATTCAGCATATTCAACGCCCTGCTTTACGGCAAGACCAGCTCTGGAAAGATCGGAAGGAAGCCGGTCGTTTTCAGGGCGGGCACGTTCAGTGGAATCACCTCCATATACAAGGAGGTCAATCGTCAGGCTGGAATCAAAAAAGACGACAGCCTGTATCTGTTTGCGGACCTTATTGAGGGGTTCGACATTGAGGCGCTGTGGGCGAAAGAGGCGCTGGCGAAGGGCGGAATCGAGTTTGGTCAGCTGGTGAAGGTCAACCTCAAGCCGGAGACCAAATGCGAAATCGATGAGAGGATTCTGCCTTTCATCGTGAACCTGGACGACCTTATTCCGGAGCCGATGACGGCGGAGGAAATTGACGCGCTCCTGGACGGCCAGCTGCCTGCCACGGAAAAGACGGTGTCCCCTGCCCCATCAGCACCCTTTGACGACGGGTTCCTGGACGACGAGCATGACGGCCCTGAAAGTCCTGCGGAGGAGAAGCACGAGGATGACGGGGGCTTCATAGAGGACGAGCCTGAGAAGCCTGCTCCGCCAAAGCCCCAACCTGCCGCCAAAAAGGAAGCCCAGCCGGAAAAATCCGCGCGAAAGCTGACCGATGATGCCTTTGTCGAAGAAAAGGTGGAGGAACCGGTCACGGAAGAGCATGACGACGCGGGAGAGCATGACGACGCTGGAGATGACAGCGGCGATGCGTTCTTTGAGGGGTTCTAGCCAATAGGGCCGGGGAGGGGCAATCCTTCCCCGGCAAGGAGAACGGGAAATGAAGCTACAGATAAAGTATGCTCGTACAATCCAGATAAGGAACTACGAGCCGGTTACCATTGAGGCGGTGTTGTCGGAAATCGAGCCGTCCGGCGACATTCCCTCAACGATACAGAAGTACACGGGGATTCTCAAGAACGAGGTCAACGCGCAGCTTCTAACCGCCTACATGGAAGAGACCGGGGAAACCAAAGAGGAAGATAATGACGAATCAAATTATCTCGACTTCTAATGCCGGGCTTCCGGAGATTCCTCGGATGCCGGCAAAAGAGGAATACGACAAAAAGCGAATGAGAAACCATAGCAGGTACCACAGGATGCGCCGGAAGTACGGGACACCTCCTTTGATGTGGCGGCGTGTGCTTGTCCTTACTGTGGAAGAGGATTTAGACTACTCTAGCGGAAGGAAGCCGGTGCCTGACAACATCATGAAAAGGGTCAACTTCTTTTGCCGGACAATGGAAAAGGCCCTAAAGGAGATTAAGGAGTTCAGCTATGACCAAAGAGCGAGACAGGCTTATTCTGATGGACGGCGTTAGCACGTCTTACAGCGCCTACTTCCACGGAGCAAAATTCGGCAGAGACAAGGAGGATTACCCGGCCATGATGGACTGTTTCTTTATGAGGACAGGAGCCATCATGCGGGTGTACAACACAAAAGACGTGCACATCTTCTTTGATGACACCGAGAGTAGCATAAGGAAGAAAATCTACCCCGCATACAGGGAGATTAACTTCCAGAACGGCCCCAAGGCGGTGCGAACCAGGCAGCTGTGGCCGACAATGCAAAAAGACCTGCTTGAGTGCGGGTTTTCCTTGTACGGGTCGCCGGGGCTAGAGGGACTGGACCTGATTGGGCAGGTGGTAAAGGACAATCCGGACAGGAAAATATCCATCATCTCCGAGCACTACAGAACCTTGCAGCTGTTGTCTGAAAACGTGGACGTGCTGCCTTTCACCGGCATATCCGCAGGGGCGAAATCCCTGAACCCCATCCAGGTCAGGGATTTCCTCCTCCAGTACCCGTTCAAGATTTCACAGTGGACTGATTACCTGTCGATGGTGGGCTACGGGGAGGACAACATCAAGGGCGTGAAGGGGATTGGGAAAGTGGCGGCCACAGACTGCCTTACAGGAGAGACGCTAAAGGTAAGGCAGGTGGCGGCGCTCAATGCCAGCAAAGAGACGATGGAAAAGGAAAAGAAACTGCACACCCTGCCCATTGAGCCTGTGGTTCTAGAGTTGCAGGAAGGGGGATTCGACCCCTTCGGCGTTATGAAGGTGATGCAGAAGCTGGGACTGACATCCAGGATGAAAAGCCCGGTGTGGGGAGGAGAGGAGAATGTTTAAGCCGCTTTTTTCCATCTTCATTCCCGGACAGCCCAAGGCGGTGCAGTCGTTCAGGTTCACAAGGAAGGGCAGAAAATACCAGCCCAAGGAAGTGGTGGAGTGGAAGACATACATAAAGATAATGGCAATGAAAGAGTTGCCTGACCATTTCATCAGGGTGGATGACCGACCCCTGCACGTTGAGTACAGGTTCGTATACAGTCCGCCTAAGTCCATGAGGAAACGGGACAGGGCATATATGGAGCAGGGGATTCCGGTATACAAGACAACCAGGCCAGACCTTGGCGACAACCTAAGGAAGGGCCTGAACGACGCCCTGACCGGAGTGGTGTGGGGAGACGATTCCCTCATAGTGTCGGACAAGGGGGAAAAGGTATACGGGGACGAGCCGGGCATTCACATAGAGGTAAGCGAATATGAATACCCAGAGGAATAAGGAGAACCAAAAAATGAGTAGATTCGGAACATATATGAGGGTTAACATGCTCTCGCCTAAACTCGTTGCCGAGAAGGCAGGAATCACCACCCCTACCCTGCACAAATACATGAGGCAGGGGGTGAAGACGATGCGCGCCGCCAATATGCTGGCGCACGTCTTGAACTGCACCGTAGAGGAGATATGGGAAAATGATAAAACAAGCTAGGTTCAAAAACTTCAAGCTCCTGAGGGACTTGACACTTAACTTCGAGCCTGGGGTGAACATCATAACCGGGTCGTCGGACAGCGGCAAGACCACGTCGCTGAAAGGGATGCTGTGGGCACTGCAAAATATGCCCCAGGGAAAGCCGCCCATCTGCCACGGGGAGAAGGAATGTTCCGTCACAGTAACCACGGACAAGGGAGAGATAGAGAGGGGGGTGGATGAAAGGAACTACTATCAGGTTAACGGGGAAAGATTAACCGCATTCCGCAACAATCTGCCCCCCGAGGTAGATGCTATTTCCCACATGGCGGACATCAATGTGCAGCACCGCCGCGACCTGCCCTTTATGATTTCAGAAAAAGCCGGAGCATCTGCTGAAAGGTTGTCTGAAATGATGGACCTGCAGGAAATAGGTGAATCCTTGTCCCGCATTGACATTGAGGTAAAGCGACTGGAGAAGGCGGCAGCGGAGACAGAGAAGGCACACACAGAGGCCGCAGGAGAGGCGGAGGCGCTTAACTGGGTAGATAATGCCTCCGCAGAGCTAAACGTGCTACAGGGGAAGCAAACGTACATAGACGGCATTGCAAGAGAGACAGAGGAACTATCCGCTATGCTTTCAGAGTACAGGCGGCGTGTAGATGCCCTGAACGAGCTTAAAGGTGTGGACAAGGCAAAGGCGCAGATGGAACTCATGATGCTACGCCAGGCAGAATATGACAAGGCACAGCAAAAACTAAGTGAATACTCCGCCTTGTCTGCTTCCTACGACACGGCGCAGCGGCAGGCGGCATCGCTAGAGGGGGCAAGGCAGGGGGCGGAGAAGTGCGCAAGGCTGATGGAGCTGTATGCCGCCATGAACAGCGCCTACAAAGAGGCAAGGGAGCTGGGCAGTTTGGATTTGCAGTATGGAGTAAACAAAGACAAGCTGCGGAAGCTGGAAAAGGCGCATGAAGCATACAGGGAGCTGATATTGCTTGAGAACATGGCCAGGGACGTGCGTAAACAGCAACAGGAAGCCTCTACACTGCAAAAAGACCTGGATACCAGTAGAAGACTTAACAGTGAAACAAAAGAGGCACAGCAAGCACTACAAGCCCTGCAAGCACAGTTCCACGAATCAATGCCGGATGTGTGCCCGTTGTGCGGCAGTCTGACAAAGGAGGAAAAATGAGATACCTATGCCTGGCCGACCTGCACTTGACCGGAGACAAGCCAGAGTGCAGGATGCCCGAGGAAAACTGGATGGGCGTTCTCGATGACAAGATGTCGCAGGTCAACAGGACGGCCAAAGACGCTGATGCCGTGATACTGGCGGGGGACATCTTCGACAGCTGGAGAAACACCGACTTTGCCTTCCTGAACTGGGCTATGTCATGGTTTAGGGAGATAAGGAAGGCGACCAGGACAAATAAAATCTACACTATAGCAGGCAACCACGATACCCCCTACCACAGCTACGACATCGATGCCATCTCAAGGTCGCCTTACATGACGCTGGTGGAGGCTGGGCTGTTCCATGACCTGAAAATGTCGCCCGTGCCTGAAATGAGCGCGTACATCTATACCGACAAAGGAGAGATGCCAGAGTCAGATGCCTCCATGTGTGTTGCCCATAAGGGATTGTACCAAAAAAAGAAACCGTTTCCGGGAGCAGACGAATCAGGCAACGTGGAGCAGTTTGTTAAGCTGTTGCATAAAAACATCAAATATGTGGTGGCCGGAGACTACCACACGCCTTTTACAGCAACCGTCGAGGGTGTCCTTGTGCTTAACTGCGGGTCGATGATAAGAAGAAGGGCGGACCAGCTAACATACGAACCTGCCATGCACATAATGGACACGGAGACATGCACAGTGGAGAAAATCCCGTTTAACTTAAAGCTTCCCATAAGGCGGGATTACATTGACGTGGCAAAGGAACAGCGGAATATGCTCGATGAACTTGTGGGAAGCATAGAGGGTGACTTTGAGGCGGCTCTGAACTACCGTGACAACTTTGAGAACATGGTGGCCGATCTGCCTGACAAAGCGGAGATAATGAAGCTGTTTAATTCAATGATGTAAGGAGAAAAGAAAATGATTGCAGAACTACAAAGACTTAAAGCGGGAATCGAGAAGGCACAGTCCCAGTACGACATGAGGAAGGGGCAGTTGCAAAGCGTCATAGACACCTTGAAGGAAAAGGGATTCTCGTCCATCAAGGAGTTGCAGGACAAAATCAAGGAGCTGGAGGCGGAGACTGAAAAGCGAAAGGCGGAGCTGGAGACCGGAGTAAAGGAATGGAAGGAGGCATATGAACACCTTATCGGCTAAACTGCAAGAGCTTGCCGCTGTAAGGAAAGTATTACAGGACAAGGCAGGCAGGCTGGAAAAGGAAAAAGAAAAGCTAAAGGCTGAAACCGAGTTCACAAAAAAGGTGCAGGCCCTGATGCAGGAGTGTGGCAACCTTACTTTGTCCATGATTTCAATGAAGATTTCCGACATCGTAACAAGGGCAATAAAATCCATCTTTCCTGACCCATATGAGTTCCAGCTTGAGTTCGACATCAAGTACGGCAGGCTGTCGGCACAGATGGTATTGCTCAGAGACAAGCAGGTGTACTACCCAGCAGACGACAACGGTGACGGGGTGCTGGACATTATAGCGCTGGCATTGAGAACCGCCGTGCTTTGCCTGGATAAGCGGAATCTGCGTAGGGTAATGATACTGGACGAGCCTTGCGGAGCGTTAAGTGTGGATATGCAACCATTGGCAGGCAAGCTCTTAAGGCACCTGCACGAGAGCCTGGGCATCCAGTTTATCATTGTGGGAGCGCACGGCAACGCATACAGGGAATACGCGGACAAGGAAATTGACAGCGAATCCTTTAGTGTACCAGGAACCGTATTATAAGGAGAACAATCATGGATAACGTAAATCATCCTCTTCACTATGTGGGAGAGCAGACCTACATCGAGTGCATAGACGTGGCCATGCACCTTTCGTTTTGCAGGGGCAACGCCTTTAAGTACATCTGGAGGGCGGGAAGGAAGGGAGATGCAGTAGAGGACATACAAAAGGCCATCTGGTATCTGCGCAGGGAATCAATGGCACCGCCTTCAGCCGAGGCCGTGGCGGTATTTTCTTTGCTGCCCTTCTCAAACAAGCCGATACGGAACGAGAAGGACGAGATAGCATCGTTCAGGTGGAGAATCATGTATAAGATAGTGCATGGCCTGGATGCGCTGTATGATGCGCAGGAGTACGAGCAGTTCATGAAAGATAAGCAAAGGAGAGAACATGAGGAATAAGTACGAATACAGACTGGAGCTGGATGCCCGCTCGAAAGCAGGGGCGTGGGGAGACCAGGTGCGCATAAAGGGTATGGCGACGCACAACATCAGCGCGGGATACATCAACGTGGAGGGTCGCATAATACAGGACTGCGGGGATTCCCTTTACAGGATGACCGAGGTGATATGCGACCTGCCCATATACAGCTGGCAAAGAATAAAACTTGAAGAGGAGCCTGACTATGTAACCAAGACAGACGAGATTTTGTTGAAGATGCCGGAGGGATTCGGTCCCATAACCTTAATTAAGCATGGAGTGGTGTGATGGTTTACGAATACAGTCTTAAAGTGAAGGACGTGCATATGACCGGGCTTAGGGGAATCCTTACGCTCAGGGGAACGCCGGTAAAGGAAATCAAGGGGGACGACATACATGAAGGGGTGTATCTCGAAGGCCCGCTTAACGGTGTGTTGCTGAC
>Ga0265294_10003936_pt1 | contig 18714 bp, 19 predicted proteins | sample MunlanPumphouse3_FD_192504 | JGI IMG/M metagenome (GOLD analysis project Ga0265294, IMG submission 192504) | Groundwater microbial communities from a municipal landfill in Southern Ontario, Canada - Pumphouse #3 | ecosystem: Environmental > Aquatic > Deep subsurface > Groundwater | place...
CGGACAGTCGGTCGGCATGGCAAAGGATCTCCTCCTCGCTCTCACCGGGGAGGCCCAGGATCATGTGCGCCCCCACCGGGATTCCCCGCTCCGCCGTTGTGCGGATCATTGCTGCCGACTCCTCATAGCTGTGCTGACGGTTTACCCGCTCCAGGCTCCTGTTGAGGGTGGACTCCACACCATATTCAATCAATACAAAGGTTTTCCGGCTGAGGGTTTCGAAATAGTCGAGCAGTGCGCCGGGCATGCAGTCGGGGCGTGTGCCCACTATCAAACCCGCCACGCCGGGATAGGCCAGCGCCTCTTCATATTTTTTGATGAGGGAGGGCAGTGTGTCGTAGGTGTTGGTATAGGACTGGAAGTACGCCAAATACTTCATATCCGGATACTTGCGGGAGAAGAACTGTGCACCGTCGGCCATCTGTTCTGTTATGCTTTTGGTGGGCTTACCATAACCCGGGCTGAAGCTTTGGTTATTACAATAGGTACAGCCCCCGCGACCTTTATTGCCGTCACGGTTGGGACAAGTGAAGCCGGCGTTGACCGATATCTTCTGCACCTTATAGGGAAAACGTGCCGCCAGGTAGTCGGCGAAGTCACGATAGGGTTTGTTGTTTGCGAACACTGTTCGGTATTTTTTCCCAAAGATAGCAAAAATAAAAAAATATGTGGGGGTATACAGAAAAGGGGCCGGCTTGAAAAAGCCGGCCCCTTTACACATATATGGAAAGACACAGGGTCTCCGTTTCGGGTGAATTATTCCTTCCCCTCTTCAGATGCTGCTGCCTGGTCTGCTTCGGGTGCTTTTGCATCGTCAGCCTTCTCTTCTTTTTTCGCTTTGGCAGCTTTCTGTTTTTCTTCCTTCTTTACCTTTTCCTTCACTTCGGCATCAGCTCCTTCGCTTACTGCTTCCGTTTCAGCTTCCGTTTCAGCTTCCGTTTCAGCTTTGGTTTCAGCTTCCGTTTCAGCTTTGGTTTCAGCTTCGGTTTCAGCTTTGGTTTCAACTTCGGCCTTAGCTTCGGCCTTAGCTTCGGCCTTAGCTTCGGCTTTGGCGGCCTCTTTCTTAAAGGCTTCGACCTTCTGGTTGTCCAGCTTCTCTTTCAGGGCAGCCAGCTCCTCAATGTCGCCGAGCGTGGTTTTCTCTACGGCAGGCATGGCAGCGAGGGTTTCATTGCCCCCCTCTTTTCTGCCACCACGTTTGCCTCTCCTGCGGGAATCCTCACCGGTGATATCTTCATGAATGCGGCTGTGTGAAACGATGATACGCTTGGCATCCTTGTTGAACTCAATCACCTTGAATTCCAGCTTTTCATCTACCTGTGCCTGCGAGTTGTCTTCCTTTATCAAGTGCTTGGGAGTAGCAAAGCCTTCCACACCGTAGGGCAGTGAGATCACGGCACCCTTGTCGAGCAGTTCCACAATGGTTCCTTCATGAATCGAACCTACGGTGAAGATGGTTTCAAATACATCCCACGGGTTCTCTTCCAGCTGCTTGTGACCCAGGCTTAGACGACGGTTTCCCTTGTCGATGTCGAGTACCTGCACTTCGATGGGTGCACCGATCTCGGTCACTTCGCTCGGATGTTTGATCTTCTTGGTCCAGGAGAGGTCTGAGATATGGATCAGTCCTTCCACTCCCTCTTCGATCTCCACAAAGGCACCGAAGTTGGTGAAATTGCGTACGGTAGCGGTATGGGTACTGCCCACCGGATATTTCACCTCAATGTTTTCCCATGGATCGGGTTTCAGCTGTTTCACACCGAGCGACATCTTGCGATCTTCGCGGTCGAGCGTAAGGATCACCGCTTCCACCTCTTCGCCTACGGTCATGAAATCCTGTGCGCTGTGGAGGTGCTGTGTCCAGCTCATTTCCGATACGTGGATCAGTCCTTCCACACCGGGGGCGATCTCCACGAATGCACCGTAATCGGCCATCACCACTACTTTACCCTTGATGATGTCTCCCACCTTCAGGGTCTCACTCAGTGCATCCCACGGGTGCGGGGTAAGTTGTTTCAGACCGAGGGCAATCCGTTTCTTCTCGTTGTCGAAATCGAGGATCACCACGTTGATCTTGTCGTCTAACTTCACCACCTCTTCCGGGTGCTGGATGCGTCCCCAGGAGAGGTCGGTGATATGTACCAGACCGTCTACGCCGCCCAGGTCCACAAAGACACCGTAGGAGGTGATGTTCTTGACCACCCCTTCGAGCACCTGTCCCTTTTCGAGCTTCGAGATGATCTCTTTCTTCTGCTGTTCGAGTTCTTCCTCGATCAGCGCCTTGTGCGAAACCACCACGTTCTTGTATTCAGGGTTGATTTTCACCACCTTGAATTCCATTGTCTTGTCTACAAAGAGATCATAATCACGGATCGGTTTCACGTCGATCTGCGATCCCGGAAGGAATGCTTCGATGCCGAATACATCCACGATCATACCGCCCTTGGTGCGGCATTTGATGTACCCCTTGATGATCTCATTGTTCTCGAGTGCTGCGTTCACACGATCCCACGAGCGTGAAGCACGTGCTTTCTTGTGTGAAAGGATCAGCTGTCCTTTTTTATCTTCCTGGCTTTCGATATAGACTTCTACTTCGTCGCCGATTTTCAGGTCCGGGTTGTAACGGAACTCGTTCATCGACACTACGCCGTCTGATTTGTACCCGATGTTTACAACCACTTCGCGTTTGTTCATGGAGGTTACAGTACCGGTTACGACCTCTTTGTCGCTGATCTTGCTCAGCGTGTTGTTGTAGCTTTCGGTAAGTTTTTCCCTGTTCTCTTTGCTATAGGGATCACCCTCAGCATAGGAGGCCCAATCGAAATCTTCTATGGGAACCACATTTTTTAGGTTTTCAGTCATTTGTTGTGTAATAATAATGAATTAAAATAAGTGAGACATTATGTTGTGTAAAAAAAGCGGTGCAAAGGTAGTCGGTTTTTTCTTAAGAACCAACTCTTTGCACCATTAATTTTTCACCTGAAAACAGGTGATGAGCCCTGCATTACGCTGTTCAGAGCAGTAACCCGCGCTCTGTCTCTTTCCTTTTGTCGCTTCCGGCGATCTGCTCCACGAGCGCCAGTGCAAAATCAAATGCCAGTCCCGGCCCTTTCCCCGTGGTAATATTCCGGTCCGTTACCACCTTCTCTCCGGTAACGTGGGCACCGGTTAGCTTCTCTTCAAACCCCGGGTAGCAGGTGGCCCGTTTCTCCCGCAGCAGCCCCAAGCCGCCCAGCACCATGGGGGCCGCACAGATGGCGGCGATCCGTTCTCCCCGCTGGTTGAATTCTCTGATCAGCTTCTTCAATCCTTCGTGCTCGTTGAGGTGCTGTGCTCCTGGCATGCCCCCCGGCAGTACCAGCACTCCCACCTCCGAGAAATTGGTTTCCCTGAAAACGGCATCGGCGATGAGCGGGATGTTGTGTGCGCCGGTCACCCTCTTTTCTTGCGTGATGGAAACGGTGAGGACCGGGATTTGCGCTCTTCTCAGGATATCGACAGTGACGAGCGCTTCAATTTCTTCAAATCCGTTTGCCAAAAAAAGTGCAACTTTCTTCATAACACGATCATCTTGATTATTTGAGTCTAAACCGATAAGTTATTGTACCACGTTGATCAATCGTTGTATTGATGGCGTTGAATTTGGTACTTTTGGCTGCTCGCAATGCTTCGTTACGCAGGGTGGCATTGGATGCATTGGTGCCTTTGCCTATTCCTGCATGAATGACATTGCCGGAAGGATCTACGGTGATATCGATGATCACCGTCCCTTCGTCATTCACGGTATAACGCGGTTGTACCAGTCCCCCGCTGCCCAGTGATCGGCCTCCCAGGTCAAACGATCCGATACCGCCGGTACCGGTGGGTGATCCCTGTGTGGCGTTGCCGCTGGTAACCCCCTGGGTGCCGCTGCCTTCGGTGTTGCCGCGGTTCCCGGCATTCTTACCGAAGAGGCCCGACATCTGCCGGTTGATCTCCTTCCTGCGGGCTTCTTCTTCCCGCCGCCGGTGTTCTGCCTCCTCCCGTGTGCGCCGTTCTTCGGCCAGGCGCGCCTGGCGCCGTTCCTCTTCTTGCTGAGTTTTGATGTCGATGGTGGGTTCGGTGGTCTGCGTGATCAGCGGCTCTTTGGGTGAATGCTCCGGGGGTACGGGTTGTTGGTCAGGCAGAAGAGTCTCCTCTGTCATGGGTGACTCATCCACCCCATACGCATTCTCCACACTGCCGAATATTACGGGAATTCCTCCCGGCTCCTGCGACGGGGCAGAAAGGGTGAAGTAGGAGGACAGCAGGAGCAACAGGAGCAATATGGCAAATATGATTGTTCCTGCGATTCCTCCTATTTTCTCTCTGGTTACCTGCATCTCTGTTGTACGGTGTATGGGTGAAACGAGAAAGCCCCATTAGTTGGGTCTTGTCATCAGTACCATCTTGAACCGGTTCTGGTTGGCGATGTCCAGGATGCGGACAATCTCCTTGTAGGGGACGCTCTCATCGGCGTAGAGCGCTACGAAGATATCCGGTTCGGCACGGTATACCGATTGCAGGAACGGGGTGATTGCTTCAAATGGCACCTGTCGTTCCCGTTCGTTGGCGTTGGCCACGTAGTAGTGCAGATCCTTGTCGATGGTCACCCGGGTGATCGGCTTGGCCTGTGCCTGTTGCTGTGACCGGGGCAGCAGCACCTGTATGGCGTTGGGCACCACAATGGTCGAGGTGATCATGAAGAAGATCAGCAACAGAAAGATCACATCGGTCATCGATGCCAGGCTGAAATTCGACTCTATGTTAAACCGCTGTTTTAATGCCATATTTGTTTGATTCGGTGATTGGGAGATTGGCGATGCACCCACCAATAGACAAATCCGCCAATCGTGTTATACCGCCGGTTCGTTGAGGATATCCATGAACTCCATGATCCGCATCTCCAGTCTGTTCACAATGCCTTTGATCCGTGTGGAGAGGTAGTTGTAGGCGAACAGGGCAATGATCCCCACGATCAGACCGCCCACCGTGGTGACCAGCGCTTCGTAAATACCGGTGGAGAGAATGTTCACATCCACGTTGGCGCCTGCTCCCGCCATGCTCATAAAAGCCTTGACCATGCCGGTGACTGTTCCGAGAAAACCGATCATGGGCGCCCCCGATGCAGAGGTGGCCAGCACGGGAATTCCCTTTTCCAGCTTGGAGATTTCGATGTTACCCTGGTTCTCAATGGCCGACATCACATCTCCCATGGGGCGTCCCAGACGGGAGATTCCTTTCTCTACCATCCTGGCCGACGGTGTGTCGGTGTTGCGGCAGAGATTCAGTGCTGCATCGATCTTCCCGTCATGGATATAATCCTTGATCCGGTTCATGAATGAGTCGTCTTCCCTGCCTGCTTTGTTGATCACCAGTGTTCTTTCAATCAATACATAGATGGTCATCAACAGCAGCACCAGCAGGACAATCATGATCCATCCGCCTTTCAGTGCCAGGTCGAACGCATTCATCTTATCTGCGATGTCTGTTGTAGCGGTAGCCTGCTGCGTGGCGTTGTAGATTGCCTGTGCGGTATCTGACGGTGAGGGAATTTGCAAGAGAGTCATACCGAAACGTTTCTATTTTTTGTTTGTAATTGTCGGTTGATAAAGATAGATATTTTGGGTGGTCAAACCTCGCTCAGGGGATCTTTTAAACAATTTTTATAGGCTTTTATGGTTTCTTTCAGCCCCAGGTAGAGCGCATCACTGATGAGTGAATGACCGATGGAAACCTCTTTCAGCCAAGGGATGTTGGCCCAGAGGTAATGGAGGTTCTCGAGGTTCAGGTCATGACCCGCATTAACGCCCAGCCCCAGGCTCTTAGCCAGGGTGGCTGCTTCCACAAACGGCTCTAAGGCCTTCTCCCTGTTCACGGAATATTGCAGGGCATAGGGGCCGGTATAGAGCTCAATCCGGTCTGCTCCTATTTGCGAAGCCATCCGGATCATATCGGGAACGGGATCCACAAAGATAGAGGTTCGTACACCTATCGACTGAAACTCACCGACGATATCGGTCAGAAAATCCTTATATGTGACGGTATCCCAGCCGGCATCGGAGGTGAGGGCGTCATGTGCATCGGGTACCAGGGTCACCTGGGCAGGCCTGATTTTCTTAATCAGGGTGATGAACTCCGGTATGGGATTGCCTTCGATGTTAAATTCCGTATGTACCTTCGCCTGGAGATCATATACATCACTGTAACGGATATGCCGCTGGTCGGGACGGGGATGAACCGTGATGCCGTCGGCGCCGAAAAGCTGACAGTCGATGGCCACCTGTACCACATCGGGAATATTTCCTCCGCGTGAATTCCTCAGGGTTGCAATTTTGTTTACATTAACGCTTAACTTTGTCATATTTTTGTTTCACACTGTTTGCTGCAAATGGGTAAATCCCTACAGGATTTTGGTAAAGAAAAAATAAAAAACCCGCATGGGAGAACAAATAGACAAAAATTTACCATCTTTGCAGATCAGATACAAAAGTAATACGAAATAACCGTTTTACGCAATGCCGGACAAAGAAATTATCAAAAATCAGGTGGAATGGTTCACTTCTCCACTCACTCCCGAACAGTTTACCGAACTCTCGGAAACGGAAAACTCACTGATTATCCTGGAGATTCCATTGAGAGATTATACCCTTACGGAGATTGCACGGATCGTGGAGAGCAACAACGCCCATGTGATGGCCCTGTCGGTGATCCCTGTTTCAGCGGGAGAACGATTGATGGTCTCTTTGAAGCTTGACGTGGATGACCTCACCTCCGTGTTGAGAAGTTTTGAGCGATTCAACTATCGGGTGGTGTACAGCTATATGAAGGAGGGTGAGGTGACCGACAGACAAAAGGAACGGCTGGACGAACTGATGTATTACCTGGAGATGTAGTTTTTGCATAAAAAGGAAGAAATAGATGAAGTTTGCTTTATTTGGCAGTATGTTTCCCGACAGAACTGCCAAAGCCGAAGAACAGATAGGCGGGGTTTGTCTCGCCATCATCCGGTATGGCGGGGAGTTGTTTCTGCCCGAGAGTTTTTTTCATACCCTGCCGGGTAATATTCAATACCGGATCGGCCCTTTCTGTGAGCTGGCAGAGACGCTGCCCGCAGTGGATATGGTGGTAAGCGTTGGAGGGGATGGTACTTTTCTGCGTACTGCCGCTACAGTAGGTGACGCCGGCATCCCGATATTGGGGATTAACACCGGGCGTCTCGGGTTCTTGGCTTCGATCAACTATGCTGATGTAGATGAGACGTTGCAGGAGGTGATGCGTAATGCCTACAAGGTGGAGGAGCGCTCGCTCTTAAAGCTGATGACCGATGAGCCTTTTCCTCCGAATCATTTTAATGTGCATGCCCTCAATGAGGTGGCTATTCTCAAACAGGAAACAGCTTCGATGCTCTCTATTCATGCTTACGTCAACAACGACTATCTCACCTCCTACCAGGCGGACGGCTTGGTGATCGCTACTCCTTCCGGATCGACCGCCTACTCGCTTAGTATTGGCGGGGCGATTTTGTCGCCCACTACCCCCAGCATGATCCTATCGGCCATCGCACCTCACAACCTCACCTCGCGCTCGCTGGTGGTAGACGACAGCAGCATCATCTTCCTGAAGGTTGAAAGCCGCAGCCATATGTATCTGGTATCGGTCGATGGCCAGTCGCGTATGCTCAATGAAACGGTAAGCATACAGGTGTGCAAAGCTGATTACGCACTGAAGGTGGTGAAGCGTATCGGGCACACCTTTTACGAGACGCTTCGCGACAAGTTGATGTGGGGAGCTGATGTCAGGAAACAGCACTGACGGCGTTTATGGTTCCTCTTCCTCTTTCTCTGTGGCGGTCTCCTCGCTCCACTTTTCCGCCGGCTTCTTTTCCTGAAAAGGCATCAGCTTGTCGAGTGCCCGTATCAGCAGATAAAAAACCGCCATGAAGAGAAAGATACCCGCCATCCCGATGGTTGCGATCAGCAGTGTTTTTTCAAAGATGGGTGTCATGCTGTGAAGGGTTTAAGCGAAAAAGGGAACCAGTGTCAAAATAATTCCTCCGGCTACCACCGATCCGATCTGTCCGCCCACGTTGGCGCTGATGGCCGGCATCAACAGGTAATTAAAGGGATCCTCTTTCTGACCCATCTGATGGATCACGCGTGCCGACATCGGGAAAGCAGAGATGCCGCATGCTCCGATCATCGGGTTCAGCTTGCTCCCCTCTTTGCGGAAGAGATTCAGGAACTTGGCGAAGATCACCCCGCCAAAGGTGTCAAACACGAAGGCGAACAGACCTAGGGCAATGATGATCAGCGTATCTACCCGGATAAACCGTTCCGCCGTCATGGTGCTGGCAATGGTGATGCCCAGCAGGAGGGTTACTAAGCTCGCCAGTTCATTCTGTGCCGAGAGGGAGAGTTTGTTGAGCACCCCGCATTCGCGCACCAGGTTGCCGAACATCAGGAACCCGATCAATGAGAGCGAGGAGGGCGCAATGATGCCTGCAATGATGGTGACGGCGATCGGGAAGACGATCAGTGCCTTTTTCGAGATCTGCTTGTTGGAGGGGTTGCTCATCCGAATCAGCCGCTCTCTTTTCGAGGTAAGCAGCCGCACTACCGGCGGCTGGATGATGGGCACCAGCGCCATATAGGAGTAAGCTGCCACGGAGATAGGCCCCAACAGCCCGGGTGCAAACCGGGAGGCCACCACAATGGAGGTGGGTCCGTCGGCCGCTCCGATGATCCCGATGGAGGCCGCTTCGCGCAGGTCATAGCCCAGCAGCGATGCGAGCAGCATGGTGAGGAAGATGCCGAACTGGGCCGCTGCGCCGAACAACAACAAAGAGGGATTGCGGAAGAGGGGAGAGAAGTCGATCATCGCCCCGATGGCGATAAAGATCAGCAGGGGGAAGATCTCGGTAGCGATCCCCGCATCAAAGAAGACATTGAGCACTCCCTCCACCGCATTGCCCGTGGCAGGGTCAATTTGCGTGAGGGCCGACGAGAGAGGAATGTTCACCAGGATGGCACCGAACCCCATCGGCAGCAACAGCGTCGGCTCATAATTTTTGGCAATGGCCAGATAGATGAGGAGGAGCCCCACACCGATCATGACCATATCCTGCCACGTCATGCCTGCAATGGCAGGCAGCAATTGTTCCATACCCATTGCCGAAACAATTTGGTTGTTTTGATCAATACAGGAAGCCCAGTAAGATACCGGCAGCTACCGCCGAGCCGATCACACCGGCCACGTTGGGGCCCATGGCGTGCATCAGCAGGTAGTTGGCCGGATCATATTCCAGCCCGATTGATTGAGAGATGCGGGCTGCGTCGGGTACGGCAGACACGCCTGCATTCCCGATCAGCGGGTTGATCTTTTTCTCTTTGGGGAGGAGAAGATTCAGGATCTTCACAAACAAAAGCCCGGCACAGGTGGCGATCACGAAGGAGAGTGCTCCGATGGCGAACACCTTGACCGATTCCACGCGGAGGAAGGTGGTGGCCTGCGTGGAGGCACCCACGGTGAATCCCAGCAGGATGGTGACGGTGTCGATCAGCGGGCCGCGGGCCGTTTCCGCCAGACGACGGGTGACACCCGACTCCTTCAGGAGGTTGCCGAAGAAGAGCATCCCCAGCAGCGGCAGGCCGGAAGGTACCAGGAAAGCGGTGAGCAGCAGCCCCATCACCGGGAAGAGGATCTTCTCCGTTTGTGATACCACCCGGGGTGTTTTCATCCGGATCACCCGTTCCTTCTTGGTGGTGAGCAGTCGCATAAAGGGAGGCTGGATCACCGGCACCAGCGCCATATAGGAGTAGGCCGAGATGGCTACCGCCCCCAACAGGTGGGGTGCCAGCTTGGAGGTGGTGAAGATAGCCGTGGGGCCGTCCGCGCCGCCGATGATGCCGATGGCTCCCGATTCATTGGGCGCAAATCCCATCTGCAGGGCAATGATATAGGCACCGAAGATCCCGAACTGTGCGGCTGCCCCAATCAGGATCAGCTTCGGGTTGGCGATCAGGGCCGAGAAGTCGGTCATGGCGCCGATGCCGAGGAAGATCAGGGGAGGATACCATCCCCGTACCACCCCTTGATAAAGGATGTTGAATACCGAACCTTCTTCGTAGATGCCTACCTGCAGGTTGGCCGCTTCGTTGAACGGGATGTTCCCGACGAGGATCCCAAAACCGATGGGGATCAGCAACAGCGGTTCATATTCCTTGCTGATGGCAAGATAAATGAAGACCAGCCCCACCAGGATCATGATCAAATGCCCCGGCTCGGCGTTGTAGAAACCCGTGTAGCTCCAGAAGGTGCGTAAATTGTCTGTCAATGAGATTAATGTATTCATCTTATCGCGCGGGTTTTATTCGATTACTACCAGTTCTGCCCCTTCGAGAACCGAATCTCCTTTTTGAACCAGGATCTCCGTTATTTTCCCGTTTTTGTTGGCAAGAATGTTGTTTTCCATCTTCATGGCTTCGAGGATCATCAGGGTTTGTCCCTTCTTCACCGTGTCGCCCGTCTTGCAGCGGATGTCGAGGATCACACCCGGTAGCGGTGACTGTAAAGAACTTTTTCCCGTTGTCCCGGTCGGTTTTGTGACCAGCGGCGTGGAGGCCGACTGTGGAGTGGGGGCGGCAGCCGCAGCCGGGCTGGGTCGCTTGATGCCTGACATTGTTTTTTTGGTTTTTTTGGCCAGCTCAACCGTATAGGGTGTGCCGTTCACCTCCAGCTCTACAATGTCGCTGTCCGATTTATTTACCACCACTCTGTAGGGGGTACCGTTGATTTTATAATTGAATTCTTTCATATAAATGATCTGTTTTTTCCTGTCTGTTACTGTTTATCTGGGTAATTCCCGCAATGACTGTCGTTTGGTGCTCCAGGGGGAGAAATTGCGTTTCACCTGGTGAATGGTGAGGATCGTCGACTCGATGTCGTGCTGGTCTTCCTTCAGTTCATGGATGGCAGCAGCAATGGCTGCCAGCACCTCTCCCGAGAGATGGGAGTGGCTTCTGGCCGCGGAGAGTGTGCCGCTCTGTGCTACCTTTTTCTGGGACATTCTTTTGGCAATGTTGCCGGAAAGCCTGAAGAAGAGATAGAGAGCGATCAGCCCGATGAAGACTACCATCATAGAGGTGACCGTGAGCAGTCCTCCCAGCGAATCGGTCTCCTGAAGGTTATCCACCTTTGGGTTTGACTCCAGGATCGCGTTGTTGCTGCTGGGGGTGACCCTTGCCAGGATTCCGGCCGTGGAGCTTCCGTCTTCGTGATATTTGATGCCATCCTGCTCATATCCGTAGGTCTGATCGGCCAGCATGCCGGCGGGGATCACAATCTCATCGAGCAGCTTCTTGCCGTCATTGTCATAGAGGGCAATATAATTCTCCCGGGTGGAATCCAGCCTGAAATTGAGGTGGAAAGTGCCGTTGATGGGTCTCTCATCTGCAAAGAAAAGCACATGCTGGTGCGGTTTGATGCGGGTGAGCACATCCCCGCGCGGGATCGGGTATTTCTTGGGATTGTTGCGGTCATTGGTCAGAAACCGCCCCCCCAGGTCCATCGTTTTTGCCGTATTGTTGTAGATTTCGATCCACCCGTTTCGCTGACCGAAATGATCTACATAGTTGGATTGATTGACCACCATCACCTCGTTGATCACCCATTCCGGATTTTTCTTGTCGGTAGAGCAGCCACTGAACAGGGCAACGATGATGAAAAGAAAAGATAATCGTGTAAAAGATCTCATATCCATCTGCTTTTAGAGAGGTAAATTGTCGTGCTTCTTGGGCGGGTTCTGCAGTTTCTTGTTCTGCAGCTGCTGCAGGGCACGAATCACGCGAAAGCGGGTGTTGCGCGGTTCAATCACATCGTCGATGTATCCGTAACGGGCAGCCACATAGGGATTGGTGAAGAGATCATTGTATTCCTTCTTTTTCTCATTCAGCAGGGCGGTCAGTTTTTCCGAATCTTTCTCGGCGCTGATCTCTTTGCTGTAGAGCACTTCCACCGCTCCCTCGGCACCCATCACGGCAATTTCTGCCGTTGGCCAGGCATAGTTAATATCGCCGCGCAGCTGCTTGCAGCTCATGACGATATGGGAACCTCCGTACGATTTGCGCAGGGTGACGGTCACCTTTGGCACGGTTGCTTCACCGTAGGCATACATTAGCTTGGCGCCGTGGGTGATCACACCGCCATATTCCTGTCCTGTGCCGGGCAGGAAGCCGGGCACATCGACCAGCGTCACCAAGGGGATATTGAATGCATCGCAGAAACGGACAAAGCGGGCTGCCTTACGGGATGCATTGCTGTCGAGTACGCCGGCAAGGTATTTGGGCTGGTTGGCTACGATGCCTACCGACTGGCCGTTCATACGAGCAAAACCGACGATCACGTTCTTGGCAAAGTCGGCATGCACTTCAAGGAACTCTCCGTTGTCGATCACTGCACCAATCACCTCATACATGTCGTAGGGCTTATTGGGGCTGTCGGGGATGATCTCATTCAATCCGTCTTCCAGCCGATCGATGGGGTCATCATTGGGGCAGAAAGGAGCCTCTTCCAGATTGTTTTGAGGAATGTAACTGAGTAGTTTGCGGATTAGTTTCATCCCGTCTTCTTCGGTTTGCACCTGGAACTGGGCAACGCCGGACTTGGCTGCATGGACGGATGCTCCTCCCAGTTCCTCCTGTGTCACATCCTCACCGGTGACTGCTTTTACCACCTTAGGGCCGGTAAGAAACATATAGGAGGTACCCTGGGTCATGATGATGAAGTCGGTGAGTGCCGGGGAATAGACCGCTCCGCCGGCGCAGGGGCCGAAGATACCGGATATTTGGGGAATCACGCCGGAAGCCAGGATGTTGCGCTGGAAGATTTCGGCGTAGCCTGCCAGAGCATTGACCCCTTCCTGGATGCGGGCACCCCCCGAGTCGTTGATGCCGATCAGCGGGGCACCCATCTTCATGGCCTGATCCATCACCTTGCAGATCTTCTGTGCCTGCATCTCGGAGAGGGATCCGCCGGAGACGGTGAAATCCTGGGCGAAGATATATACCAGCCGCCCTTCAATGGTTCCATAACCGGTCACCACTCCGTCACCCAGAAATTTGGTTTTTTCCATGCCGAAGTTGGTGCAACGGTGTTCCACGAACATATCGAACTCTTCGAAGCTGCCTTCATCCAGCAGCATGGCAATGCGTTCACGTGCCGTGTATTTGCCTTTCAGATGTTGCGATTCGATTCTCTTTTCACCCCCGCCTAAGCGCGCTTGTTCACGTAATTGAATAAGCTCTTTTACTTTTTCGAGTTGGTTGCTCATATGCAATGTAGTTATTATGTAATGTGTAATCGGATGTTGTGGTTTCTTCCTTTTTTTTAACCGTTGAGGGGGGCTTATTCGGGATGCTCGCACAGCTCGGTCAGCACGCTTCCCGTCGATTTAGGGTGCAGGAAGGCAATGCTCAGTCCTTCGGCTCCGCCGCGTGGCTGCCGGTCGATCAGTCGTACCCCTTTTTCTTCCGCTTCTTTCAGGGCTTCCGGAATATTTTTGGCGGCGTAGGCAATGTGATGGATGCCTTCTCCTTTTTTCTCAATGAATTTGGCAATGGTGCTCTCCTCACTGGTGGGTTCCAGCAGTTCGATCTTGGTTTGGCCAACCCTGAAAAAGGCGGTTTTCACCTTCTGGTCTTCCACTGTCTCGATGTTGTAGCATTTCAGGCCCAGGATACCTTCATAGTAAGGGAGTTGTTCCTCGATGCTCTTCACGGCGATGCCGATGTGTTCAATGTGTGTAATTTCCATATATAATGAATTGATTAAAATGTGTATAAGCCACAAAAGTAGCTCTTTCAAATTAAAAAATCAGTTAAAAGAAAATAATATTTTACGCAGAAGGAAAGCAGCAGGGATCTGTCAGATCGAAGAGATCCGCAACACCTCCAACAACTCTTCACTAATCTCCCGTTCTTTCCGGATGGCCCTCTTGAAGGGAACATAGTCAATTTCGTTCTCCCGGATCCCGATCATCACATTGCGCTGGTTCTCCAGCAGCGCCTGAATGGCGGCAATCCCCATGCGGCTCGCCAGAATGCGGTCCTGTGCGGACGGTGAGCCGCCCCGCTGCAAGTGCCCCAGGATGGTGACACGCACATCATACTGCGGGTATTCTTTTTTCACCCTTTCTGCCAGCTTGATCGCACCGCCGGTGACCTCACTCTCGGTGACCAGCACCATGCTGCTGCTCTTTGATTTGCGGAAGCCCTGTTCGATCAGTTCGCCCAGCTGGTCCTTCGCAATGCTGATCTCCGGGATGATGGCCGCCTCTGCACCCGATGCGATGGCACTGTTCAGCGCCAGATAACCGCAGTTTCGGCCCATCACTTCCACAAAAAAGAGTCGTTCGTGCGAGGTGGCCGTATCGCGTATCTTGTCCATCGACTCCATAATGGTGTTCAGTGCCGTGTCGTAGCCAATGGTGGTGTCGGTACCGTTCAGGTCGTTGTCGATGGTGCCGGGCAACCCCACGATCGGAATATTATATTCATTGGCAAAGATGCTGGCGCCGGTGAGGGAGCCGTCGCCGCCGATCACTACCAGCGCATCGATAGCATGCTTCTGCATGTTCTCATAGGCGACACGGCGTCCTTCGTCCGTCATAAACTCCACTGAACGCGCTGTTTTCAGGATGGTTCCCCCCTGTTGGATGATGTTGCTGACACTGTTGGTCTTAAACTCGGTGATCTCATCTGTGATCAACCCCTTGTATCCCCTGTAAATGCCGTAGACTCGCATGCCGTTGAATATGCCGGCACGGGTCACCGCGCGTATGGCGGCGTTCATGCCCGGAGCATCGCCCCCGGAAGTGAGCACTCCTACGCTTTTAATGTATGAGTCCATATTCGATCATTATTTGCTTGAAAGATTGCAGGCTACTTGCAATGATAACCCTCCAATCAACCAGTTGCAAAGATATATTTTTTTCATGAGGCCACAAAAAAAGCTGCTTTAAAAAGCAGCTCTTTTCGGTTGTGCATGTGGCATTCGTTTCGTGATGATATCGGCGACGGCTTTCATTTGCCACTGGGGGGTGGAGGTGGCACCGCAAATGCCGATGCTGATATCTTTTTTGAACCATGCTGGGTCCACCTCTTCGGGTGAGTGGATCAGGAAGGAGTTAGGGTTCCTGCTTTTGCATTCGTTGAAGAGCACCTTTCCGTTGGAGCTCTTTTCTCCGGCAATGAAGATGATGAGGTCATGCTTTTGGGCAAACTCCCGGATGTTGGGCACACGATTGGAGACCTGGCGGCAAATGGAGTCATTGAAGAAAAAGGATGCACCCTCCTGCATACGGGATCTGATGATCTCGCCGATCTCGTAGAAGCTGTCCAGCGACTTGGTGGTTTGTGAAAAGAGGCTGATGTCCCTGGAAAAATCGAGCTTGTCGATCTCTTCCTTGCTCTCGATGATGATGGCCGAATTACGGGTTTGTCCCATCAGGCCGTTCACCTCCGCATGTCCCTTCTTGCCGTAGATCACGATCTGTATCCCCCTGTCCACACCCTGTTCATATTTTTCCCGGATTTTCTTCTGCAGGCTCAGCACCACGGGACAGGAGGCATCGATCAGCTCGATGTTGTTCTGCCGGGCTATCTCGTAGGTGCCGGGCGGCTCCCCGTGGGCACGGAGCAATACCCGTACATTTTTCAGCTGTTTCAGCTGTTCATGGTTGATGGTGACCATTCCCAATTTCTCCAATCGCTCCACTTCGATGCTGTTGTGAACGATATCCCCCAGACAATAGAGGGTGCCGCCTTTTTTGAGTTCTTCCTCTGCCCGGGTGATTGCCTTCGCCACGCCAAAGCAGCATCCCGACTGTCTGTCTATTTCAATGTTGTTCATTTTGTGCGGTGAGTGTGTGATACTTTTCCATTGCCCATTGCAGCTGTTCATCGATTCCAATCTCGGAGTTATCCAGCTCCAGGGCATCATCGGCCTTACGCAGCGGACTCTCGGCGCGGGTGGTGTCCCTCAGGTCCCGTTCTTTCACGTTGGCCAGCACCTCGGCAAAAAGGGGATGTTCCCCCCGAGCCTTCATCTCATCGAAGCGCCGCCGCGCACGCACCTCGGGGGAGGCGGTGAGGAACAGTTTCAGTTCCGCATCGGGAAAGACCACCGTGCCGATGTCACGACCGTCCATCACCACTCCTTTGCTTTCCCCTATCAGCTGCTGCTGGCGTACCAGCTCACGCCGCACAAAGGGGAGGGTGCTCACGCGGCTGGCTCCGTTGGCTGTCTCTAAGCTGCGGATCTCGCGCTCTACCTTCTCCCCGTTGAGGTAGGTCTCTTGTTCGCCTTGGGCATTGGTTTTGAAGGTGATCACTATATCGGAGATATGTTTCTTCAGCTGTTCCTCGTTTATCTCTCCTGCTGTGATCCATCCTGAGCGGAGGGCGAAGAGGGCTACAGCGCGGTACATGGCGCCGCTGTCGATATAGGTGTATCCCAGCGCTTTTGCTAATCCTTTGGCGATGGTACTCTTGCCGCACGACGAATAACCGTCTACGGCGATATTGATCTTTCTCCTGTGCATAGTGTGTGATGTCCGTTACTTGCATAAACGCTGTACAAAGATAGAATGTTTTTGATGAAACTGCATTTAACAGAAGCAAACAGATAGCCAAAAAGACCTGCGACACAAAGGTACAGGTCTTTTTCACCGTGGTATCGGCTCGTCGGGGAGGGTTAATCTTCCAGAAAATTGGGATAGATAAAATCGGTTGCCGCCACAAAGGTCTCCTTGATGCATTGCGGCGAGACCCAGCGCAACAGGTTCAACACCGATCCCGCCTTGTCGTTGGTGCCTGAGCGGCGACCGCCGCCGAAAGGCTGCTGGTTCACTACTGCTCCCGTAGGCTTGTCGTTGATGTAGAAGTTGCCGGCGGTGTGCATCAGGCGGGTGGTCATCCGTTCGATGCGGCTTCTGTCGGACGAGAAGATGGCACCGGTCAATGCATAGTCGGTGGTGGTGTCTAGGATATCCATGGTTTCTGCTAACTTCTGCGGGTCATACAGATACACGGTGAGAATGGGGCCGAACAATTCTTCTTTCATGGTGATATAATCCGGTTCCTTTGCCAGGATCACGGTGGGGTGGATAAAGTAACCCTCCGATTTGTCGTAGCTGCCGCCACAGACGATCTCCGCATCGGGAGAGGCTTTGGCATCCTCAATCACCCGGGCCAGCTTGTCGAACGACTCTTCGTCGATCACAGCATTCACGAAGTTTCCGAAGTCTTCCACCCTCCCGGTTTTGATCTTTGCCAGATCGTCGCTGACATACTGCCTGATTTCTTTCCACAGATTCAGGGGGAGATAGGCGCGTGAGGCTGCAGAGCACTTTTGTCCCTGGTACTCGAAGGCGCCACGGGTGATGGCGGTAGCTACCTGCCTCGCATTGGCGGTCTCGTCGGCCAGGATATAATCCTTGCCGCCGGTCTCACCCACTATGCGGGGATAGGATTTGTATCGCCGGATGTTGCCGGCGATGGTTTCCCATATGCCGTTAAAGACGGCTGTCGACCCGGTGAAGTGCAGGCCGGCGAACTCACGGTGGTTCAGCACCACTTCCGCGGCTTCTTTTCCCCCGGCATAGACCAGATTGATCACCCCGTCGGGCAGCCCGGCTTCCTGTAGCACCTTCATGATGAGATACGCCGGCCAGACGGCAGTTTTGGAGGGTTTCCAAACGACCGTGTTACCCATCAGCGCGGGAGCGCCTCCCAGGTTGCCGGCGATCGAGGTGAAGTTGAACGGGGTGAGGGCAAAGATAAACCCTTCCAGCGGACGCCATACCATCCGGTTCCAGATGCCGGCTGATGAGTCGGGTTGCATCCGGTAGATTTCAACCATGTTTTTCACGTTGTAGCGATAGAAGTCTGCCAGCTCGCAGACGGCATCGATCTCAGCCTGGTAGGCATTCTTCGACTGGGCGATCATCGTCACCGCGTTGAACATGCTGCGATAGGGGCCGGTAATCAGCTCGGCAGCCTTCAGAAAGATGGCCGCGCGGCTCTCCCAGTGCATCGCCTCCCATGCCGGTTTGGCTTTCAGTGCGGCGTCGATGGCCATCTGCACGTGGCTTTTGTCGCCCTGGTGGTAGTATCCTAACAGATGGCGGTGATTGTGCGGGGGACGGATATCCGTCAGATTGCCGGTACGTACCTCTTTCCCGCCGATGATCATGGGAAGATCAAGCCCCCCCTTATTCAGTTCTTCCAGTTTTTGCTTCAATGCTGCTCTTTCGGGTGAGCCCGGGGCATAGCTTTTCACCGGTTCATTCTTCACTTCGGTTAATTGATAGATTCCTTTAGGCATAACAGTTGTGTTTGTGGTTGTTGTTGATGCAAATATATTTAAAAATATTGAAATACAACAGTCTCCCGGATATTTTAAGGAATATTTTATTGCATAGGGATGCCGGTGTCGTTTTTATTTTTCAATCTGTATCCGTGATTTGTTTTTTTATTATTTTTGTGTCATATCTAAATACTTTACAAACACATGCAATCAGAAAAAACCAACACCCCCGATTTTGACAACACCGAAATCGCGTTCCGTGACCAATCCAATGTCGGTCTGAGGCGGGCTTATCAGCTCTTCAGGGTGATGAACAGCAAGACACTGGTG